>LXOW01147375.1_pt1 | contig 15079 bp, 13 predicted proteins | sample 1368591 | NCBI WGS metagenome assembly LXOW01 (sample SAMN04884650, study PRJNA319009) | bovine gut metagenome | isolation source: Cow rumen | host: Bos taurus | place: Italy: Legnaro (PD) | collected 2014-07-09 | reverse complement strand
TTTTAATGGGACAGCAATGGGATTAAATATAAAATGTAGTAAGGATTTTATTGTTGCTGTTGTTCGATAACAGCCATAATTTCCTCTTCCGACTTGCCCAGCACTTGCAGGTAGGCGCGGATATTCTCGCAGGTGCTGTCATCGGGATATTTGTGCAGGAATTCGCGGTACTCGTATTCCGCATCCAGGTAATTGTGCAGAATGTCATCGTAGATGAAAGCCCTGTTCAGATAGCAGTTCTTCACTCCCTCGTAATCGGGATAGGTGGCCTGAATCTTTTCAAAAATGCTTATTCCCTGCTGAGCATATTTGTTGACAGTCTCTGCGTCGGGATGTTGGCTTATAGAAGCGTTTTTGGCCAGAATCATGCAGGCTACTCCCGCTTTTGTCAGGATGTCGGGCGTGATTTCGTTTTCGGGATAGTAGTCGGCAAACTTGACAGCTTTGTCGATAAAGTTGTCAAACAGTTCCTGATTGATAATGCCTTGCTGGTAGAGTGAGTCGGCCTTGCTGTACGACTGTAACAGTTCGGTTTGGTCAGCGCTTTCTTCCTGAACTGTTTTGGTTGTATCACCCGTTGAGTTACAGGACAGGAAAAATAGGGATAAACAAACAAAGTATAGGAAATTTCTCATGCTTATTTGTTTTTGGTTTTATAATTGGGTTTGATTTTTCCGCTGGCGATGTCGTTGAATTTGCGTTTGAGCACCATTTTCTTCAGCTGAGACAGATGATCGGTGAAGACAACGCCTTGCAGATGGTCGTATTCGTGTTGGATGACGCGTGCCACATAACCGCCGAAATGCTCTTTATGCCGTTTGCCGGTCTCGTCGGTATATTCGATGTCGATTTCCGACTTTCGTGTCACATCCTCATGGATGTCAGGCAGGCTGAGGCAGCCTTCGTTGAAGGTGAATTCAGCCCCCGACTCGTTGGTGATGACGGGGTTGATAAAGGCGCCTTTATAGATTTCCACATCCTCGTAAGACTCTTTGAAAGGTTCGGTGTCAATAACGAAGATGGCCAGTGATTGTCCGATTTGGGGACCTGCAAGTCCCACGCCTTGCGAATGATACATGGTCTCGAACATGTCGGCAATCAGGGTGGAGTAGTCCTGTGATTCGTCAGCTTCCGCTGCTTTTTTTCTTAAAATGGGGTGTCCGAAGACGTAAACGGGGAGAATCATTTTAGTTGATAATTGGTTTAGGGGGTTTAGGTGTTTTAGAGGTTTAGAAATTTAGGAGGTTTAGGAGGTTTAGGAGGTTTAGGAGGTTTAGGAGGTTTAAGTTTTTTGGTTATTAAGGTTGGCTAGTTAGTTCTTTAGTCATGAGGTAGCTTTGGAGGATGATGGTGGCGCTGATTTTGTCCACCAGTTCCTTGTTTTGCCGTGCCTTTTTTCTCAGACCGGCATCAATCATTGTTTGGAAAGCCATTTTCGAGGTGAAGCGTTCGTCCATCCGTACCAGCGGGATATCGGGTATTTCCTTTTTGACGCGGTTGACGAAAGGTTCGATAAAGCGGGCGGAGTCGGACTGGCTGTTATCCATTTTGCGCGGGTCGCCCACCACTATCAGTTCCACCTTTTCGCGGCTGACATAGTCTTTCAGAAAGTCAAAAGCCTTGGACACATGCACTGTCTCCAGGCCGTTGGCGCAGATTTGCAGTTCATCGGTCACTGCGAAACCCACTTTTTTTTGTCCGTAATCTATGGCAATTATTCTTCCCAATACAAAAATTTTTGCAAAAATAGAAAATTAAGAGTGAGTGCTATCGTCTTATGGTCTTGATAATTATTAAAAAAGGTTAATATGAACATTTTTTTGTATATTTGCACCATCAAAAAATATTATTATGAAAAAAATATCCTTACTGATTCTCTTTTGCTGCCTCTTTGCCTGGACTCGCGCTGACGAAGGAATGTGGCTGCCTATTTTTCTGAATTACAACGAAGCTGAAATGCAACAATTGGGCTTCAAACTGACAGCTGAAGACGTTTATAGCGTCAACCACCACAGTATGAAAGACGCCATAGTACTCTTTGGTGGCGGCTGCACCGCCGAGCTGATCTCATCGAAGGGACTGCTGCTGACCAACCACCACTGCGGTTATTCTTATGTGCAGCGTTACAGCACGCTGGAACACAATTATCTGCATAATGGCTTTTGGGCCAAGTCTTTTGATGAGGAGATTCCCTGCGAGGGACTGAGCGTCACCTTTCTGGTGGAGATGCGCGATGTGTCGAAAGAAGTGTTGGAAGGTGTGACTGACGACATGAAAAATGCCGATCGCGAGAAAATCATCAAGGAAAACATTGAAAAGCTGAAGAAAGAACTGGTGAAGGGAACGCACTATACTGTTGATATCAAGTCGTTTTACTATGGCAACCAGTATTTCGCCTTCATCAACGAGACCTATAATGACATTCGCTTGGTGGGTACTCCCCCCGAAAGTATCGGCAAATTTGGTGGCGATACCGACAACTGGATGTGGCCCCGCCACACAGGCGACTTCTCCATGTATCGCATTTATGCTGACAAGAACAACCAGCCAGCCAAATACTCCAAGGATAATGTTCCCTTCACTCCGAAGAAATATTTCACTATTTCCACCAAAGGTGTGGAAGAAAACGATTTCACTTTGGTGTTTGGTTATCCCGGTACCACACAGCAGTTTATCATCTCTGATGCAGTGGATATGACTGTCAATGACATCAACCCTGTGGCTATCCATCAACGCGGCACCCGTTTGGATATCATGAAAAAACACATGAACACCTCCACTGAAATCCGCCTGATGTATTCCGCCAAATCCAACTCCATCTCCAATGGCTGGAAGAAATGGATAGGCGAGAACAAGGGCTTGATTGAATGCAAGGTGGTGGACAAGAAAAAGGCCGAGGAAGCTGAGTTTTCGCAGTGGCTGCAGCAAAACCCGCTGATGAATGCCAAATATAGCAATGTGCTGCCCGACTTGAAGAAATCATACGCATCTTACCGCAAATACAATACCAGCACCACCTATTTTTATGAGACATTCTGGGCTATAGAAATGATGCGCTTCATGTATCAGAATTGCTCCGCTTTGATTGGGGCCGCCAATGACAAAGCCACCACCAACGAACAGTTTGAGACGTTGAAAAACAAGGTGTTGGGACGTATTGACGGCTTTTATGCCTCCTATTATAAGCCCATTGACAAAGAATGTTTTGTGGAATTGTTGCACTATTATTTCACCACCCTGAATCCTGAATTAATGCCCAACGAGCTGAAACAGTACGCGAATCTTACATCTCCTGGTTTGAGAGCTGTGTTACAGGGGTTTGCCGAGGATATATACGAGCATTCAGTGTATAAGGATGCTGAGACTTTCAAGGCCTTCTTGCAGAAAGCCAATAAGAAAACCGTGGCCAAGTTAGATAAGGACATCATCTTCCAATTGTTCAATCCCGCGATGGAGCAATATGACAAGGATTATACAGCCATGAGAGAGGTGCAGACTCAAATCAACAACGACTACCGTCTGTATGTGAAAGCCCTGATGCTGAAAGAAAAAGACAAAACCTTCTATCCTGACGCCAACCTCACCATGCGTGTGACCTACGGCCAGGTGAAAGGATTCCATCCCCAAGACGGAAAGGATTATGTCTATTATACCACTTTGGCCGGTGTGATTGAGAAAGACAATCCTGACATCTTTGACTATAAAGTTGACCCAAAACTGAAGCAACTGTACGAGAACAAGGATTACGGTCGCTATGCCAACAGCAAGGGTGAGATGCCGGTGGCTTTCATCGCCAGCAACCACACTACAGGCGGCAATTCGGGTAGTCCGGTTATCAACGCTAATGGCGAGCTGATAGGGGTGAACTTCGACCGTGTGTGGGAAGGTACCATGAGTGACATCAACTACGATGTGAACCGCTGTCGTAACATTTCATTGGACATCAGATATTTCCTCTTTATTGTGGATAAATTTGCTGGAGCGCAGAATATCCTCAACGAAATGACCCTCAATTAACAGTTTTTATGATTGATTTCACCCATATAGGAGACTTCTCCTGGAGGTATTTTTGCTATAACCATTACCTGAAATTCTTTCACAATCACTTGTATTATAAGAAAATGCACGTGATTAANNATATATGTTTGATGACTTCCGTCAGCCGGTGTTCATTGCCCGAGGTGATATTTTCAAGAAAGACAGGGTGGCGAAAGTTCTCCGTTTCCTGAAGATACTGCCCACATTCCGCACCCGTGACGGAGGGGTGAGTGACATCAAGTTCAACATGACCTCTTTCCATTTGGCGGCCAATGTGTTGAATCAGGGAGGAACACTGGTGATAGCCCCCGAGGCGCAGCACCAGCAGGGACACTATCTGGGAAGCTTCAAGAAAGGATTCCCCCGCATCGCATTCACTGCCGAGTTGGAAGCAGACTTCAAGCTTGATTTGCAGATCCTGCCGGTTAATATTCATTACAAGGATTATTACAATGCCCGTAGTGAGGTTGTGTTGACCGTTGGAGAGCCTTTTGGTTGTTCTGAGTTTTCGGAGAATTTTAAGAGCGACCCTAATATCGCCTATCGGTTGCTGAATGAGAAAGCGCGTGAGCGGCTGAAAGCTATCACGCCAGACGTGGAACAGTATGAGGAGTATTATCCGGAGATAGACTTCCTGCGTCAGCTGTGGGTGAAACCCCGGTTGGAGAAGAAGGGACTATCGGCATCTTATTTCCCAAACTATCCCTCCGAAGAAGTTGTACTGTTGCGGGAAATATCAGCGATGAGTAAGGAACAACCGGAACGCTTTTCGCAGTTGATGCAAACCACCCATGACTATTTGGACGAACTGCAAAGACTGAATCTAAGAGATTGGATTATTGGACGGAAGGTGGGGTTTCCTAAAGTGCTACTTTATACTATGGCGACGGTGTTGGCCTTCCCATTTTATCTCTTTGGTTTGATTAATAACATCATTCCCTTTTCTATACCAGCTATATTCAGAAAGAAAATCAAAGACCGCCAATTGCACTCCTCGTTCAATTTTGTGTGCGGCCTGGTGTTTTTCACCCTTTTCTATTTGCTGGTATTGGTACTGATATGGATATTCTCCAAGAGTTTCTTGTGTGCGTTGGGCTACCTGCTGCTGATGTTTTTGTCTTTTTTCGCTTTTTATCACTACAAGCGCGGCTTCATCAAACTGAAGGCTCTGTGGCGCTATTACAAGCTATGCCGAACAGGTGAGACCAAAAAGGCCGAGGAACTAAAAGCAAAGTTGCTTGAAAAGTAAGCTGTTGATATGGCTCGCACTGTGGCTGTTTGTTGTTAATAGCTCAATAGCCCAAGTGTCAGACTCAACAGTAATGACGGTAGAGTCCTGCGACAACTGATGGAGCCTATTCGATTTTGATGATATTGGAGAATCCTGTGATGTCGAAAATCTCCTTTACCTGAGGCTGCATGTTGGTCAGTACCAGGCTTCCGCCGTTGGTCATTACGCTTTTCTGTAGTATGAGGAAGTTGCGAAGCCCCTGTGAAGAGGTGTATTCCATAGCCGAGCAGTCCATGCGGATGTTGGCGTTGTTGATATTCAAAAGAGGCTTCAGGTCTTCTTCGAATTGGGCGGCGTTGGTGGTATCGACGCGGCCTTCCAGAATAACATTGTAGTTTTTTTCTTCTTGATTGATAGTAACTTTCATTATGGTATGTGTTTTATTTATTTTTATTTTAATGATATGGTGAGAATGGTGATGTCGTCGTTTTGTTCGGCTTCTTGTGTGAAATTGCCGATTTCTTTCATCAACTTACTTGTAACGGCTTCAGAAGAGAGGTCGGGGGTAAGGGTGTTGGCAAAATCCAGAAGACGCTGTTCGCCAAATTGCTCTTTGACCGCATTCTCGGCCTCGGAGATGCCATCGGTATAAAGGATGAGCCGGCATCCTTTTTCCAGTTGGATTTGTTCGGCTTGATAGTTGAACTCTCCAAAGGCGCCCAAAACGATATTGGGTTTAGCCCGTAGATATTCGGTGCGGCCGTCGGCGTGATAGAGGATCAGTGGATTATGACCGGCGTTGCAAAAGAACATTTCGCCTGTTTTTTTGTTTATTTTGCCGGCAAACAAGGTGACGAACATGTTTTTCTCGTTTCTCAGGCTCAGAGTATTGTTGATTTTATTTATCATTTTGTCGAGAGAGAGCCCCAATCCACCGAGGAAACGGAAAGCCGCCCGAGTGATGGCCATCACCAGTGCGGCGGGCACACCCTTACCAGACACATCGCCGATGGCGAAATTGATTTCGTCGTCTTTTACCAGGAAATCGTAGAAATCACCACCCACCTCTTTTGCGGGTTGTAAAAGCGCATGGATGGAGAACTCTTTGTTGTCGGGGAATTTGGTGGGGACCATAGACAACTGAATTTGACGGGCAATATTCAGTTCGCTCTCAATACGCTCCTTGGCGGCCGTAGTGGTTTTCAGTTCCTGGATGTAATGAGTGATGGATTTTTGCATATATTCGAAGGAGTCGTGCAGATCCTTGATTTCGTCTTGCGTGTTGATTTGGGGCAGTTGGACTTGGAAATTCCCCGTTGCCATATCCATCGCCGCTTTAGAGAATTCCGTGACAGGTTTTGTGAGTTTTTTGATAATTTTGAGGCAGGATATGAAAAGCAGGAACAAAGCTATAACCGACACGGCGAAGATAATGAAGTGCATGTAGTTTAGCTTTGAGAACACATTTTTGTAGGGACTGATGATGGTGGCAGACCAGCCGTTATACAGCGGACCAAAAACCGCATACGCATAGCGTTTGTCGCTTTTAATGGTTAGGGTGCCTGATTCTCCTGCGGTCATTCTCTGCAGCAGATGTATGAAAGCGGGATTCTTTTTCGCTTTCTCCCATTCTCTTATGTCTTCCCGGAACCCTATGCCTGGCAGATTGCCGGAGATATATTGTCCTTCTTCCCCTATGAGAATGATTTTGGAGTTGTCGTAGGTGTTGAGGGCACTTAACTTGGAGGTGAGCCAGTCGAGACTGATATCGGCGGTGATAATGGCTATTACCTCGTTACTATCGTTCAAAATAGGGTAGGAGTAGGTTGTCATCATGATCTGTCCTCCACCTTTGTCAAAATAGGGGCTGCTCCAATGCGGTTGTTTGGTTTGGAAGGGTTCTGTAAACCATTCCATTTCGAAGTAGTTGTACAGGTCTGTTCCCAGCTGTTTGGTTCTGGTGGTGTCGCTTTCCGAATCGTAGGCGTAGGGAGCAAAGTATAATTTGTTTGCGTAATAATAGGGTCGGAAGGCGATGCAGCTACCCACTATCTCTTCATTGATGGCAACCACCGCACTGGTGATACTGTACATATAAGTGGTATCCTCAAGGCGGTCTTCCACCAACCAGGCCATGTTTTTTACGGTTGACTCGGCTTCATTAAGCGTATTGACAATGTTGGTAGTGGTTGAGGATAACATGTCTAATGCGTTTTTTTCGGCCTCTTCCGCCAAAATCTTGTGTGCGAAAGTACTCACAACCAACATGGATACGATGAACAATAGGGATGTGATTAACAGTATGGTGACGCTTAAACGTGCTGAGAAAGACTGTGATAGCTTCATGTCGTTCTTTTTAATCAGTTACATTGTTTTTCTCATAGTCAGCACATTGCAGCCGTCAGTATGGTTATAATAGATACCGTCCATTAATTGTTTGCAAATATAAATCCCCAGTCCGCCGACAGGTCTTGTTTCTGCAGAAAGGGTGATGTCGGGGTCGGGTTTTTCTAATGGATTGAAGGGTCTGCCCGCATCGGTGAAACTTATTAGCAGCTCGTTGCCTTCTATGTGGGTGCTTACTTCTAAATAGCCGGCGCCGTTGTCGTAGGCGTAGCGCACAATGTTTTCTATCACTTCCTCAACAGAGAGTCTTATTTTGAACAGCAGATCTTCCCGCTGGGGCATGTCAGGAGACGCCATAAGGTACTCAATGATTTCGGGGCATTTGTCGGCGATGGGGTCAAATCGTTTTGTGTACATTTTTTAGGTTACAGGTTACAGGTTAATTGTTTAGGAGGTTTAGGAAGTTTATTGTGATGATTATTTTTTTTGTATTTATACAAGAGCTTCGACGGCCCAGCGGTCCACATCTTCAATATCCACAATAGGCTTTACGGCCTGCACACCGGCTCTTCCTATGCTTTTCCGCAGGGCTTTCAGTTCTGTTATTCGTTCTTTGGTCTGCTTGGAGCGTTGTGTGGGGAACCCCGCTTCTTTCAAAAGCAGGTTGCTCTTGGCGGTGATGGAAAGCTCCAGGTATTCGGTGATATAGCAGCAGATGTCGAAGAAGACTTCCGGCTCGAAAGCGTCTTTGATAGACAGAAGATATTTGCCGGCGTTGGTTTTGGTAAGTTCCCCTTTTTTGATAGAGGCCAGTAGGGCCACATCGTTGTTCAGACACTGGTCTATCCAGCTATGGATAGAGGCTTCGTTCTTTTTAAAAATATGGTGTTTGCTGATAACGAAATAGACCACTAGTATAGACGTCAGCAATAGGGGATTGATTGGGGCAATGTTATGAATGATGTGGATGGTGATCGTAATGGCAAATACAAACACCACGCCTAGGTTGCGAATGATGTATGAACGGTTGGATGTTTCTTGTTTGGCGATAATCAGTCCGTATGCCAGCAAAGAGCTGCAGCCGATGTGCATTACGGCGGCCTCGAAACCCAGTATAACCGCAGTGATGGGGGTGAAAGCATTGCTCATGACGATATGAATGTTTTCGGCAATGGCGTAGCCTGCACCCACTGCTGTCCCATAGATGGTGGCGTCGCCCATCAACACAATCTTGCGTTTTTGCACTAGGTAGAGTAGGGGAAGTCCCTTCAGTAGTTCGGCAATGATGGCAGTAACAGTACCAGTAAAATAGGGGGAAAAAGCGGATTTCTCAGCCAGCAATCCTATCAACAGCGTAAGAACGAAACATAAGCTTCCACTTAAAACACTGAACAACAGCCTTCTCCCTTTGGTCAGCGAAAAGGCGTCCATCCATATCACCACACCTACAAAAAGCAGGATGGGAATAAGGGCCAGTGTATGGTGTGATAATTGGGTCATGGTTTATTTCACTTTGGCTTTCTCCACCTGAATTACTTTCTTGTCTTGTTGGTTCAGCAGGATGGCCACCACGCTGCAGTTGTCAGGATTCCAGTCTGTATAATCGAAAAAAATGGAGTAGCCGTAAAGGTATTCACCATCTTTCTCAAGTGTGCCGGAGGGACTGATAAACTCGCCGTAGGTGCCGTTAATGCCGCTGCGTAGCACGTGGTTGTGCACATAGAAGGTGTCCACGTGGTCGCTGAATTTTTGGGGTTTCACTATATTGTCCTCTATCAGCATCAGCGACAGTTGGACGGGGTCGCTGTAGTCAGTCAGCATAGTGGTTTTAGTGTTGATTTTCAGTGTTTTGTTGGCGGCATCATATTCGTTGATTATCTGAATGGCTGCATACACAGTCCTGTCGGCATTGGCTGTTTCCAGATTCCAGCCGGGTTTGTCGATGGGGTTGGTAGCTCTGTTGATAACGGCCTGGGGGTTGTTGGTGATATGGTAATCATTGTAGAGTTCTTCGCCCGTTAAGGTGCGGAAGTCATACGAAAACAGTCCCCCTTCGGGTTGGGCAAACCAGTTGGCGTGGATGGCCACCGGCACCAAGGTGTCGCCATATTGGCTCAGCAGCTGCCCCACCATCGTATGCCCTTCGGGACAGCCTATACATGTGTGGCCGGTGTATTCGTCAAACAATATTTTGCGGTAAACCGCATTGCGGTCCAGGACGGGGAATTCTACGGTCACATCCTCCTGATTAGACTGTTGCACGTAGGGAGGTTCTATTTTGTCGCAGGCCGCAAAAGCCAGTACCATCACTATACCAAGGATTATTTTTTTCATGTTTATGTTTTTTCTTTGATATTCTTTGAATATGATTATCCGACTGCAAAAATACAGAATTTTTTTTTATGTCAGACATCGAGTGCAAAATTTTCCTTTCTTGTGGAAATCCAGGTGATTTTTGCCAAAATGTGATTTTTTGCGACAATTTTTTATTTTTATTGCCGTTAGAAAGAATAAAAATATTATCTTTGCAACTTAAAATGTAAGTAATANNTTTCTTAGGCATTTTGTTCTCTACGCTCTGTTTGGCGGGTATGGGACAATGCACACCCCAATCTATCGCTAATGGCTCTCCATGCTCCCAACAAACACCGGCAAACCCTATATCTTTCTGTGCCGAAACCTATCCCAATGGAGTGATATACACCTCCTCTGTCAATAGTCCTAACGCCTCATCGTTTTTGGGGAGCACCCAGGCGGGGTGTTGTATGACGACCCCCAATCCGGCGTGGTTCTTTTTTCAGATTGACGCACCGGGGACGATGACTATTCACATTGAGCAGAGTGACGCGTCGGGTACGGGACTGGACGTGGATTTTGTATGCTGGGGGCCTTTCGCTGCTGTCAGCCAAAGTGATTTCACCAATAAACTGTGTTGTGGGTCATACGATGTCAGCGACCAAACCATTGTGAGCTGCAGTTACAGCGATGCTGCTACTGAGGATTGCAATTTGGGTTCTGTGCAAAACGGCCAATGGTACCTGTTGCTTATCACCAACTACAGCGACTTGGAGGGAACGGTCAAATTCAAAACCACCGCTAATTCAACAGCTACCACCAACTGTGATTTGTCGAGTGACTTTTTGAACAGTGTCAGTTCCAATTCACCCATTTGCGAGGGGGGTACGCTGGAGTTGTATGTTGAAAACCCGCAGGCTGACGCCACATATAACTGGACCGGTCCTAACGGCTTCTCCCAGTCTACCACCAACACCACCTTGTCTATCCCCAATGCCACTGCCAACATGTCAGGCGATTATCACATGACTATGACGGGTATTACGCAAAACTCCAATGAGGCTGTGGTGAATGTGATCATAAACCCCTCTCCAACACCCCAGGTTGTGGCTAATCATGAAACGATTTGTGCGGGAGAGAGTGTCCAGTTGTCCGCCAATGGTGACCATCCCACCTACACCTACAGTTGGACGGCCAGTGCCTTACCCAATGGTGCCAGTAATATTATCGCCAACAACCAAACGACCTTAGTGGTTTATCCGGTAGTATCCACCCGTTATTCCCTGATTGCGGAGGAAAATGGATGTACGGGTTCTGACCATGTGGATATCACTGTTAACCCTGTTCCTGATATTCAGATTTCTGTTGACAACTCCTCCTTGTGCAATGGTCAAAGTGCTAATATTACCGCTACGGGAGGTACTCAATACAGTTGGTCCAATGGCAGCACCAGCAGTACTATCCATGTTAGCCCCAGCCAGACCACCAACTATACAGTGCAAGCTCAAAATGCCTCGGGGTGTACCAGCACTAGTAATGTGCTCATCACTGTTTATCCGGGTAACCCCCAGTCCACCACCAGCGGTTCTCCCTGCTCTGATCAAACGGGGGCTAATCCTTTCTGTACGGACGAGAACCCGTATGGTATCACTTATAATTCCGGAACGGGTACCAACAATGCTGGCTCATTTTTCGGCAACAGTTCAATTGGCTGTTTAGGTTCAACCCCCCGTCCGGCATGGTATTACATGCAAATTAGCCAGCCTGGAAATTTGTTGATATATATCCAGCAGTATAATACCAGCGGTTCGGGCATTGATGTGGATTTTGCCTGCTGGGGTCCCTTCACGGCTTCCAGCCAAGCAGATTTCATGGATAAGCTATGCTGTGGACAATATACTTTTACCAACAGCAGCCAGAGTAGTCACAGACCCAGCAACGGAGATCACACAAATAATATGGGTGGTTATCCTGATGGAACCATGGTTGACTGCAGCTATTATGCGGATTATACGGAGTGGTGTTATATCCCCAATGCCCAAGCCGGACAATGGTACATACTGCTTCTGACTAATTTTAACGGTAGTGCAGGAACCATCACCTTTAGTCCTGTGGCTGCATCATCCACTGCAACCACCAACTGCAGTCTGTTGAACTCGGGCGACTCCAACTCTCCTGTATGTGAAGGCGGCACGTTGTCATTATACGTTACCTCACCAGTGAGTGGAGCCACTTACAACTGGACAGGACCCAACGGCTTTTCCCAGTCTACCACTAATCCCACTTTGCAGATACCCAATGCCACACCTGAAATGTCTGGCCAATACCACATGAATATCACTGGTATCTCCCAGAATTCCAATGAGGCTGTAGTTGATGTGACCATTAACCCCAGACCTACACCTGAAATTGTTGGTGATCACGATGCTATTTGTTTGGGAGACAGCGTTCATCTGACCGCGGGTGGCAACCATATCGGCTATAGTTACACTTGGGCAGGCAAGGCTGAGTCGGATGCCGGCTATTCTGTGATAGCCCGCTATGTGAATTCCATTTTGGTTGAACCTACAGAATCATATAGTTACATATTGACCGCCGAGGCTAACGATTGTACCGGGCGTGACACCTTTGATGTCATCGTCAATTATCCTCCGGATATCAAGGTCACTGTTTCCGACCCCTATCTTTGTTATGGAGGCAGCTCCATCATTACCGCCTACGGTGGTTCCCACTACCATTGGTCTAACGGCAGCGCCAACAACGCTATTCAGGTGACTCCCAACCACACCACGAGCTATACGGTGGAGATTCAGACGGACGCCATGTGTGAGGGCGACACCACTGTGGAAATAGTGGTTTATCCGGAAATCACGCTGTCACACGATGTGCTTCCCTCTTTCTGCGGTTCTCCAACAGGGGAAATTGTCATGCATGCCACAGGAGGGGCGGGTAACTTTGTGTACACCAGCAAACACGCTGACTTTGCAGGCAATATTGCAGGCATGCTGCCCGAAGGCACCTACCTTATTACCGCTTCCGACAGTGTGGGATGTGATGTGAGAACCGTTGTGGATGTTCCTTCGGTGCCGGGTGTCACCGCCTGTTTCTTCTTCACCAGCACCGATGATGTCAATATGTCCATCACCAACTGCACCCAGGGTGACAACAACAACTATTTCTGGGACTTCGGCGACGGGGTCACCTCTTCAGAGACCCACCCCATGCACGAATATATGGATCCGGGGAGATACAGCGTGAACATGGTGGTTATTGATGAGAACAACTGTATCGACTCGTTACGTAAGGATTATATCATCAACGGTCCAGTCTATATTCCCAATGCCTTTACTCCCAACGGAGACGGTATCAACGACGAGATATCCGTCATCGGGAAATCGATACTGGAAGAGGATTTTATTTGGGTGATTTATGACCGCCACGGCAGTCTGGTATTCATGAGCCTCAGTCCCTCTATCGGCTGGGACGGAACCCTGTTTGNNCCGCCTCAAGTACAAAGACGTGAACGGAAACCACTTTGAGCGGGACGGGGAAATCACTTTAATCAGGTAAAGGAATTGCCTACAAATTCAGCAGGTTATCTGCGAAGGGGTCGAGAATGTGGAGCGAGAAGTCGGGGTTGGCGAAGCAAATAAAGTCCTCTTTTGCCCCCTTCTGGTAATAACTGCCTGAAATCAGATAGAGCAAAAGCCGGCTGTTGTCGGCAGTCTCGCTTTCTTCCACAGCCCGGAAGTAGTCCACTTGGGTGCTTATCTGGTTGAGGTATATTTCCAGGTAATGTATTTTTTGCTCATCGTTGTTGACGGTGGCCTCATCGTACATCATTTTATATTGGTACTCGAGGTTTTCGAGCATTTCCAACATCAGTTTGGCATAACCCATTTCGGTGATGGTATCGGTGCGGTTCACTACAATTGAGTCGGCATTGCTGACACCCAGTTCTTGTTGCACGTATGTGCTGGCGCAATTCAGGACATTCTCCTGAAACACGTCCTGAGAGGTCTTTTTATGGCAGCCACACAACAAAATGATTGTAAAACAGAAAACACACAAATATCTCATCATTATTCTTAATTCTTAGTTCTTAACTCTTAACTCAATAAACGAATCCGACACTTTCCAACTCGGGGTCTAAATTGGCGGGCAGAATCTGCACCTCGCCCCATTGCAGCATTTGGTAGATGCCGAAGTGGTGGATACACTCCCTGTTGTGTGTCAGGTCGATATTGACAGCTTGAGGCTGGCGGATGCGGAAGCCCTGAGAGGCTTTTTTGTAATCCATAGCGGGATGTTTCACCATGTTAAAATTTGTGAAATGAAGGGCGTAACTTGCTTCTGAGTTTTCTATGTCAAATGAGAATCCCTGATCCTGGTTGAGTGTGAAGATAGGCATTGTGTTTTGCTCTTTGGAAGGGATGACGTAAAAGGTGTAGTGGATTTCGTCTTCCAGAGAAATGCCGCGGAAGAGGTCGAGATAGTCGTTTTCAGACTGGTTGAGTTGGTTGATCATCAGCTCGAGAGCCTCTTTGGTATAGGCCACCTCCTGCTCGCCGGCGATGAGGTTGTTGCGCTCCTTGCGGATTTGTGTAATGCGGTCGGCGGCTTCCTGCACCTTCTGTTCGGCGGTTTTGTTCACCAGTCGAGTGCGGTTAGCGGGTACCTGTGTCACCACTCCATTGATGATTTTGGTCTCCACAAAAGCATCTTCCGTCTCGGTATAGGATACATTGGCATAGTTTTTGAAGAAATCGGGGATGGGGGTGACGTTCACACGATAGGTGTTGTTGAAAACCACTGGGCTGTTTTGTTGGCTCTTTATCAGGGATTGCGCAAACTGTTGTTCTTTCAGCTGTTTGGCTGACGGCTCAACGGCAAAGGCCATATCCAAATCGGGGACGATGGTGGTTTCGATAGTCACTTCCTTCAGCCGATAGAAAGTGCGGTTGTCGGATATGATGTTGGTGAGTCCCAGCATCTTTTCGGCATAATCTGCGTAGTATCCCTTGATTTCGCGCACTTTGGTGATGGTCACATCCACTTTGATGGCTGTGGTGGGCATGTGGTAATAGAAATGGTTGTCGCTAAGTTTGATGGAACTGTCCAAAGGTAGGGGATAGACCTGTTTCTGGGCTGTAGCATTATTGAGGGAAA
>LXOW01001721.1_pt1 | contig 15079 bp, 12 predicted proteins | sample 1368591 | NCBI WGS metagenome assembly LXOW01 (sample SAMN04884650, study PRJNA319009) | bovine gut metagenome | isolation source: Cow rumen | host: Bos taurus | place: Italy: Legnaro (PD) | collected 2014-07-09 | reverse complement strand
GTCCACGCCTACACCGGCGACCAGATGCCTCTGGACGGCCCGCAGAGAAAGGGCGACCTGCGCCGCTCCCGCGCCGCTGCCGTCAACATCGTTCCCAACTCCACCGGCGCTGCCAAGGCCATCGGCCTGGTCATCCCCGAGCTGAACGGCAAGCTGATCGGCTCCGCCCAGCGCGTGCCCACCCCCACCGGCTCCACCACCATCCTGATCGCCGTCGTCAAGGGCAAGGACGTCACCAAGGAAGGCATCAACGCCGCCATGAAGGCCGCCGCCACCGAGAGCTTCGGCTACAACGAGGACGAGATCGTCTCCTCCGACATCATCGGCAGCCGCTTCGGCTCCATCTTCGACGCCACCCAGACCATGGTCTCCAAGATCGACGACGACACCTATCAGGTTCAGGTCGTGTCCTGGTACGACAACGAGAACTCCTACACCAGCCAGATGGTCCGCACCATCAAGTATTTCTCCAACCTGCTGTAAGAAACAAGGCAAACGGGCCGCGGATTTCCGCGGCCCGTTTTTTGAAGGAGGCGCACAATGTCCGGCAAATACGACGACATCATCCACCTGGAGCGGCCGGTTTCCAAACGGCACTCGCCCATGCCTGCGGAGGCCCGGGCGGCTCAGTTTGCCCCCTTTGCAGCCCTGACGGGCTATGAGGCCGTGATCGATGAGGCGGCTCGCCTGACGGGCCGGCAGAGAGAACTGGACGAGGACACAAAGGCAGAGGTGAATCGGCGGCTGTCAGAGCTGGCGGCCCGGATAGAACCGCCCAGGGGTCCCGTGCAGGTGCGGCTGACCTGGTTTGAGCCCGACGGCTTAAAGCTGGGCGGAGCCTACCGGACGGAAACCGTTACCCTCCGCCGCATCGATCAAGCCTACCGTCTGCTGGAACTGGAAGATCACAGCCTCATTGAAATCGACCGGGTCCTGGATGTCCGGAAGCTCACAGAATGAAACAGCCTCTGCAGCGGCGCACGCACTGTAGGGGCGGTCATTGGCCGCCCGCAATCCACACCAGTCCCCGCAACGCCCACCTGTGGGGACGAGTTCCCCGCCTGTCATTCTGCCTTGCCCTGAGCGAAGTCGGAGGGGAAGCGCGGCGGAGTCGAAGAATCCGTATCCCCGGCGGCGGGGTCGGAAATGAAAAAATGAGAATATGAAAAAATGTAAAAATTGTGGTGTTTTCAAATTGCCATTTGAAAACATTAGAAAAAGGACGGGGGACGCGGATTGCCACGGCCTAATGGCCTCGCAATGACAGACGGAGGAACCCATTCGTAGGGACGGCACTCTGCCGTCCTTTTTGGTTTTGACCGGGATTGTCAGGATAAGCCGATTTCTTGGTAAATCCGGTGAATAATCGGAGATTTGTATTCAATATAGCCCTCAATGTCATCCGGGAAGAGCTTGGCGGCTTCCGTTTTTACTTTGCCGTATTCCTCTGCCAATTCATGGTGTTCTTTCAGATAATCCCTGAAAAGCAAGTGCCTTCTGAGTTCCGGCGAATCCTCTGGACAAACGTATAAATGGTGAGTTTGCAGGTGCTCTTTTCCTTCATAACGAAAGGCCTCGCGTCCCGCGATTCCAAGATCGCCCTCGTGGATATATCCGATGGAGGACAACGCCTGAATTGCTGATCGCGTGTTTTTGTTTGCAACAACCACGTCAATGTCAATGATTGGTTTTGCGGCAAGTCCTTCCACAGAAGTGCTGCCAACATGCTCAATTGTGATTGCAAGATCACCGAGAACGGCAATCAATTCCTGCTTGATATTCTCAAAATCCTGCTTCCACCTTGCAGTATAGGGAAATACCTCAATATGTTTTGTTCTCATGGTTCCTCCTGAACAGATCGCATCAATTATTCTAGCTTTTCTGCAGTGGCTTCCCATTTCTCCATCAGCTCTGTAAGCCTGGTTTCGGCGGCCTCTTTTTCTTCCGTCAGCCGCATCAGCTCCTTGTAATCCGAGGCGGCTGCCACAAGCTGTTCGTCCAGGGCGGCGATGGCCTGCTCCTGGGCGTCGATCTCCCGCTCCAGGCGGCGCACCTCTTTTTCCAGCGCCTTGCTGTCCACCTTTTGGGTGGGCTTTTCTTTTTTCGCGGGTTTCTCCGTCTGGGGGATGGGCCGGATGGCGGCGTTTTCCTTCAGGCTCCGGTACTTGGCGTAGCCGCAGGGGTAGTCCTTGATGACCCCGTCCTCCAGCTCCCAGATCCGGGTGGCGAACTTGTCCACGAAATAGCGGTCGTGGGAGACGAAGAGCAGGGTCCCCTCGTATTCCTCGATGGCGCACTCCACCCACTCGCGGGAGGCGATGTCCAGGTGGTTGGTGGGCTCGTCGAGGATCAGCAGGTTGATCTTCTCGTCCATGAGCATACACAGCCGCAGCCGGGACTGCTCGCCGCCGGAGAGGGTCCCCACGGTCTTGAACACGTCCTCCCCGGAGAAGAGGAAGGCGCCCAGCCGGTCCCGGGCCGCCTGGGGGGTGCAGTTCTTCTCATAGAGCATCGTGTCGTAGAGGGTCCGCTCCGGGTGGGCGAAGTGCATGACCTGGGGCAGATAGGCGGACTTCACCGTGGGGCCGAAGCGAATCCGGCCCCCGTCCACCGGCTCCTCGCCCAGCAGACAGCGGATGAAGGTGGTCTTGCCCGTGCCGTTGTCGCCCAGCAGGGCGATCCGCTCCCCGCCCTTGACCAGCAGCTCCACGTCGGAGAAGAGCTTCTTCTCCCCAAAGGACTTTTCCATGCCCTTCACGGAAAAGACGGAATCTCCGAAGAACTCCTTTTCCCCGAAGCTGGCCTTCATGGTCTTCTCGGTCTTGGGCCGCTCGGTCTTGCGGATGCGCTCCATCCGGTGCTGCATGGCCATGGCGCGGCGGTAGAGCACGCGGTTGTTGATGCCCCAGCCCTTCATCCGCTCCACGGTGAAGCTGAGCTGGCTGATCTTGGCCTGCTCCTGCTGGTACTGCTTCATTTGCAGGTTGAAGCGGGCCTGCTTTTCCTCCAGATAGAAGGAGTAGTTGCCGTTGTAGTGCTCGGCCTGGCCGTCGTGAATCTCAATGATCCGCTGCACCACCCGGTCCAGGAAGTAGCGGTCGTGGGAGATGGTCAGGGTCGTGCCCTTGAACTGCTTGATGTAGCCCTCCAGCCACTCCACGCTGCGCAGGTCCAGGTGGTTGGTCGGCTCGTCCAGCAGGAGGATGTCGGTGTTTTCCAGCAGGAGGCGGGCCAGGTTGACCCGGGTCTTCTCGCCGCCGGAGAGGGAGGAGAAGAGCTGCTCCCGCATCAGCGCCGGGATGCCCAGACCGTTGCAGATCTTGTCCACGTTGGTGTCCATCTCGTAGCCGCCGCCGACCTCGTAGGCGTTGGTGAGGCGGTCGTATTCCGAGAGGATGGCCTGGTCGGCGGAGACGGTCATCTGCCGCTCCAGCTCCTCCATTTTTTTCTTCATGGCAAAGAGCTCCCGGTAGGCGGAGCGGAGCACGTTTTCCACCGTGTAGCCCGCGGGATAGACGGGAATCTGGGAAATCAGGCCCAGCTTCCGGCCCGGGGCGATCATAATGGTCCCGTCGTCGGGCTCCAGCTCCCCGGTGAGCATGCGAAAGAGGGTGGTCTTCCCGCAGCCGTTCCGCCCCATGATGCCCACGCACTCCCCGGTGCGGATCTCAAAGGACAGGCCGTCGAGCAGAATCTCGCCCACCTCAAAGGATTTTTTTAAGTTTTGTACAGATATTTCGATCATAGTATTGTCTCTCGGGGACACAGGGGACGGTTCTCTGTGTTCTTTGGAACGTCATTCAAGGGAGAAAAACAGCGCAATGACACAGAGAACCGTCCCCTGTGTCGAACGTTCAGAGTTCAGCGCGTGCAATCTGCCCGCCGTGGTTCAGAGCCCTACCGAAGCCTGAAAAAGGCTCCGGCGGTCTCCAGAATTGTCCGGATGCTTCCGGCGTACAAGCGGCTTTTCCCGCTTGGGGTTTCCCCGGCGGGGGAAAGGCCCAGCTTTTCCGCAATCCGGGCGGAGCGCAGGTTGTCTTTGTGAATATAGGCCGCCGCCGTCTCCGCCTGGGGCGGGATTTGCGCTGCCAGAGCTCGAAGCAGCCCGCGCAGAATCCCAAAATGAACCTGGTATTCCGGGGCAATTTCAATTTCCTCAATCAAAAGCGTGGTCTGCCGCAGGGAGTATTGGAGATACCCCACAACCTGGGCGTCATCCTCAGCCAGAAGAAAGGTCTTCTCCCCAAAATGCTCGGTCTGATAGGCAAACCAGGCCGGATAATCGTCGTCGGACAGGGTCTGCTCCGGGTGAAGGGCCAGCATGTTGCGGGAGAGAATCGCAAATATCTGGGACGCCAGACGGTCAAATTCAGACAGGTCAATTTGCCGAAAGCGGATGATTTCGTGTGTCGGGAGCGACCACTTTTTCCAGGCATAGCGGTCTTCCTCAAAATACCCATCGCCGCATTTCATCGCCTCCAGCTCCTGTAGGCAGAGCCTCACGGAGCGGTCGATCAACCTGTCTGCAACCGTTTCAGTGAAGTATTTGGGTGTTCCCTGGGGCGTATCGTGAAAATCCTGTGCCAACTCCTCCAAGAAGGAAGTCAGCGCAAATTGCCATTCCTTCCAAAGCGGCTCCGCTTCCAGGCCTGCCGGAACGCGGACTTGATTTGTCAATCTGTATTTGTCGATGACGTATCGGTTCGTCAACCGGTAATCCAGATGCAGCTGGGCGACGTTGCCCGCCGGTCTGGGGTCGAAGCCGACGACGCCGTAGATCTCATTGCGGAACAGAATATCCTGCAACAAATGCAGATAGTATCCAAGATACAGGGGATCGCACAGCAGTTGGCTGCCGAATCTCTGGCGGAAGCCGGAAAGGTCATTCGTTTTTTTCGTCCCATTCGCCAGCAGCCGATTGTAATGAGCTTGTCTATCCGGGCAGGCGTCCGGCAGAATGGAGCCCAGAAAAAAGCGTTCCGGCTCCGGCAGAGGATGGATTTTCGTTATCTCGTTGGCGATTGCCAGGTGGACGATTCTGGATGCCATAGCAGCACCTCCAGCGTTTCTTTTGTGTACAGGCAGTTTAGCGCCGTCAGCAGGGCGTTGGTGCTCATGCGCTCCGGCAGCCCCAGGCGTTTTTGCAGGGCCAGGCGGCGTTCCCGGCTGTCCGGTTTCCCGGCCAGCCCCAGCTCGTATAGGTCGGTTTTGGTGATCGTATCGTAGGGTTCCGGGCGGCCGATGACNNCCTCAAGGCGGGCTCCGGGCGGCCGATGACCGCCCCTACGGCGGGGGCGGGTTCCGTGGCGCACTGGTGTGCGCCGCTACAGAGGCTTTCCGCATCCTCCGTCCCCTGATGCCTGATGCCTGATGCCTGATGCCTCAAGGCAGGCTCCGGGCTGCCAATGACCGCCCCTACGAAGGTCGCCCCGGCGTTTTTTAACGCGGTCAAAAGCACCTCCGGGTCCATCCCCTCCACGCCCAGCTTGCCCTCCTTGCCGGGGGCTGCCTTGCGCTTTTCCTTGCCGTACACGTCGGGGATATAGGCGTGCTTGACCAGGACGGGGTCAATGGTCCCCTTGAGGTGGCCCCGGATCAGAAAGCCCGCCCCGTCGCTGTCCGTCAGGATGATGAGCCCCCGCTTCTCCGCCACGGCCCGCAGCAGGGCCAGCTTTTCCGGGTCCTTGAAGATGCCGAAGCCGTCCGTGACGAAGATGGGAGCGTCCACGATCTGAGAAAGGGTGTTTTTGTCGTATTTGCCCTCCACCACCAGGGCTTCCTTGATTTTAACCATTTCTGGATTCTCCCGCCAGTTCCAGGACCAAAAACTCCAACACCCGCTCCGGGTCGTCGTAGGAGGTTTTCAGCCGCTGATCGGCTTCCAGGCACAGCTCCACGGCCCGAGCGCAGAACCGTTCTGACAGGCGCTTGGCGCTCTCCATGCTGAGCTTGGCAGGGTAGCCGGAAATACCGCAGAGTTTCATGAGATCGGCCTGCTGCTTGCCCGCCGCCAGGAGCCGCTTGGCCGCCAGCAGACGGCGGAACTGGCCCCCCATCGCGCCGAGAATACGTACCGGCTCCTCCTGCTTTTGCAGGACGGTCCGGAGGGTTTGCAGGGCGGTTTCGTAGCGGCCCTGGGTGATGGCGTCGGTGATGGCGAACACGTCCGCCTCCAACACCGGCTCCACCAGCAGGTCGATGTGGTCCCGGGTGACGGTCTCGTCCTCCACGTAGGCGGCCAGCTTCCCGATCTCCGAGAGCAGGGCCGTCATGGACCCGCCGGTGCGGTGGATCAGGTATTGGGCGTCGTCCACGGTGATCCGCTTGCCCTGCTTTTTCAGGTGGCGGCCCACCCAGGTGATCAGCTCCCGGTCAGAGGGCTGGGTGAATTCCACCACGGTGGCCTTGTCGAAGACCTCGGCCAGGGTCTTTTTTCGCTTGTCGATTTTAAACTCTGCTGTCTCGTAGACCAGAACCACGGTGCAGTAGTCGGGGATATCGGAGAAGAACTTGGCATAGGCGGCCCCGTCCTCTCCCATGCTGAAAAAGTTCACGTCGTCGATCTGGACCATGGAGCGCTGGGCCATCATGGGCAGGGCCTCGATGCTGTCCAGCACGCCCTGCAGGGAGATGGTCTCCGGGCTGAAGCGGTGGTAGTTGAAGGCCTCGGCAAAGTCCTCCACCAAAAGCTTGTGGAGGCTGTCCAGGTAGTAGCGCCGCAGATAGGCCTCCTCGCCGTGGAAGACGTAGAGCCGCGCCGGGGCGTTCAGCTTGAGATCAGATTTGAGACGTTCCAGACTGTTGTCTGCCATGGTATTACCGTCCTATTTCCAAGTTTCCGCATTCGTCTGTGCGGTAGACCCTTGCCCCGCAGGCCGCGAACCGTTCCAGGGCAGCGGGCTTTGGCAGGCCGTAGCTGTTCCGGCCCACGCTGATGAAGGCCGTGTCGGGGCGGATGGTTTCCAGCAGGGCCTCGGAGGAGGAGCCCGCCGAGCCGTGGTGGCCCGCCACGTACAGCTCTACCCGGGGCAGAGCCTTTTGCTCCAGCAGGGCGTACTCCGCCTCCGTGTCCAGGTCGCCGGTGACAAGCATATCATATTCTCCCACAGAATACAAGACGCAAACGCAGGCGGCGTTGTCATTTCGGTCAGAGACCGGGGCGAACAGCCGAAGCTGCCCACCGGAGAAGGGGAGGGTCCGATCCTCCGTTACGTAACGAAGCTCCGTTCCGGCGGACAGGGCGGCGGCCTCCACAGCGGCCCGGTTTTCCGGGTCGTTGTCCACCTGGGGCAGATAGACCGCCTCCACCGGCAGCTGGGACAAGAGGGTTGCCGCTCCGCTGGTGTGATCCCGGTCGTAGTGGGTGAGAATCAAGGCGTCCACCCGGTCTACGCCCTTTTCCCGGAGCCAGGCGGCGGCGTCGCTGCCGGCGGATTGGCCTCCGGAGCCGCCGCAGTCGATGAGGGCGGTGAAGGTTTTGGTGACGGCGCAGACACACTGCCCCTGCCCTACGTCCAGGGCGGCCAGGGTGAATTGGGCGGAACCGGCTTCCAGCTGTTGGAGTCCCACAGCGCAAAATAGAACGGCCGTCAGGGAGAGCAGGGGAAGACCATAACGCTTTTCCCGCAGCAGCAGGACAAGCAAAACCAGCAGACCGGAAAAGAGCAAGAAGGCAAGCCCATAGCCGTCCAGATAGAGCTGACTGCCGGGAAGGTGGGCGATGGTCCGACAGACCCAAAAAATGAACCGTACAAACCAGGCCAAAATGTCTCCCGCCCAGCTTCCCAGGGTGGTGGAAATCAGACCGAGGCCAAGGACAATCAAGCTCCCGCTCAGACAGAGGGCAGCGGGGAAGAGAACCAACAGATTGGTCAGCACCCCATAGACCGGGATGCTGCCGAAAGCTGCCGCAGCCAGGGGCGTGGTAAAGAGCAGGGCACCAAGGGATGCGGAAATCCCTGCAAACAGGCCCTTGACGGTTTTTTGCAGCAGGCCAAGCATGCGGGTCCGCAGCCGGAAGGGAATTCTTTTGAGACCATTCCACTTCAACAGGCGCCGGACCCACGGCAGATCGAGAAAGTAGAGCAAAAGCCTGGGGGATGCCAGCAGCAGTCCCGCCACCGCTCCAAAGGAGAGCTGGAAGCTCAGATCGGCCACAGACCAGGGATTGTCCAGTAAAAGCACGAATCCAGCCAGGGCCAGGGAGGTGGGAGGATCGTTTTCTTCACCGAATACAGGCGCCAGCAGCAGCGGCACAAGCATGATTGCAGCCCGCAAAACGGAAGGCGTCGCCCCGGTCATCAGCGCATAGACTGCCAACAGGGGAAGCCCGATCAGAACGCTGCGGGTTCCCCGGCCTACCAGAAGCCACAGCAAAGCCATAAGCATGGACACATGGAGGCCAGATACCGCCAGAACGTGGGAGGCCCCCGCAAGGGACATGTTGTTCCGGTCGGAAGGGGACAGGCTGCTCCGGTCTCCTGTCAACATGGCCTGGGACAGACCGGCTGCGTCGGCTGGAAGCAGCGCTTCCAGCCGCAGGGCGATCCGATGGCTGAGTCGGGCGGGGAGATAGCGAAGCGGATGCCCGCCCTTTGCCGTAGCCTGAACCTGTCCGGACCCAGTCAGCAGAATTCCCTTTGCCTGCAGGTCCAGACGGAGTTCTCCGTCGGCGGTGCGATCCGCCCGACGCAGGGTAAAGGAGCCGACAATTCTGTCGCCCGGCTCCAGAGTTGGCAGGTCTCCGTAGAGGTAGAGGCGGGTCTTGACCGCCCTGCCCTCGAGCATCACCCGGACGTCGGCCCGTTGGCCGTAATCCGTCGGAGCGGGATAGTCACAGAGCTCCGCTTCCAGGTCATTGTACCGCCCCTCAAACGCTTGGGCAGGGGAGAGCCGCAGGGCGGCATAGCCCCAGCACCAAATCAGACTCAAAGAGAGCCCCAGACAGGCACAAAAAACACGCCGCGCGGCGCTCGTCCCAAGCAAACGCGGCGCGAAGCGACGGATACAGCAGGCGGAAACGCTGCACAAGCCGCCGACCAGCGGGCTCCACCCCCGCCAGGACTCCGGCAGCAGATACACGAAGGCCATACATGCGGCGAAAAAGCCGAGCGCAAACCACAGCGTCCGTCGCATAGGGCCTCCTTTCGTAGAACGAAAAGTGAAAAATGAAGAATGAAAAAAGAATAATAAAAAATGAAAAATTGTGGTGTTTTCAAATCTCTATTTGAAAACATTTGAAAAGGGACGGGGACCAGCGGGCAGATTGCCCACGCTACGGCGGAAACGGCAACCGTCCGGTAGCGGCGCACATTGTGCGCCACGGGACAGGTGAGTGGAGACGGGGGACCAGCGGGCAGATTGCCCGCGCTACGGCGGAAACGGCAACCGTTCGGTAGCGGCGCACATTGTGCGCCACGGGACAGGTGGGTGGAGACGGGGGAACGGCGGGCAGATCGCCCGCGCTACGGCGGAAACGGCAACCGTCCGGTAGCGGCGCACATTGTGCGCCACGGGACAGGTGGGTGGAGACGGGGGAACGGCGGGCAGATTGCCCGCGCTACACGATTAACAGGCCGTCACTTGCCACCTGTCAATTCTTTTTTTTCCCTCTTACTTTGTAATTTCACTGTGCCTACGACAAGAGCTGCCCGAAGGCAGCCCTATATGTCAGTTAAATGTACCCAATTCCTTTCCAGCCAGCACGTGGAAGTGCAGATGCTGGACGGTTTGACCAGCCTTGGGGCCGTAGTTGGTTACGATGCGGTAGCTGTCGGAGAAGCCTAACACACGAGACAGCATGGCAACGACGGCATACATGTGGCCTACCGCCTGCGCGTCAGCCTCAGTAATGTCAATGGCGGAAGCAATGTGCTTCTTGGGGACGATCAGGAAATGTGTGGGGGCCTGGGGATTCTTGTCGAAGAAGACAAAGCACATTCCATCCTCGTAGAGCTTCTTGGCGGGGACTTCACCCTCAATGATCTTGCAGAATAAGCAATCTTTCATGTTGCGCTCCTCCTTTTGTTATATGTACGCAGTCAGTTTTTCCAATTCTTCTTTCAGGGCCTTCATATCCTTGCAGCCGCCCATGGCAGAGTCGGGCTTGCCGCCGCCGCTGCCGCCGCAGGCTGTAAGAATAGTCTTTACCAACGCACCGGCCTTGACGCCCTGCTTGACGGCATTGGCGCCGCAGACGGCCAGCACGGAGATTTTTCCTTCATTTTCGGAGGCCAGAACGCCTACCACGTTGGGGTCCTTGTCCCGGAGCAGGTCGCCGAACTTCCGCAGATCAGGCACATCCATGCCCTCCCGAATGGCGCTCAGCACATGCAGGCCCTTGACCTCCTGGGCGGAAGCGAGGAGCTGCTGCAGCTCGCCGGAGAGCAGCTTGTCTTTCATGGCCTCTACCTGCTGGCGCAGCTCCTTGAGCTCGCCCACGGTGGCTTCCGCCTTGCGGAGCAGTTCGCCGGGGCTGGTCTTCAGGATCTCAGCCGTCTGGTTGACGGTGGCCTGGAAGCGGTCCAGCTCCTCCAGCACCGAGGGGCCGGTGATGGCCTCGATCCGGCGGACGCCGGAGGCTACGGAGCCCTCGGAGGTGATGCGGAACAGACCGACCTTGGCGGTGTTGTCCAGATGCGTGCCGCCGCAGAACTCCAGGGAGGGACCCATCTTCACCACCCGGACCACGTCGCCGTACTTCTCGCCGAAGAGGGCGGTCGCGCCCAGCTTCTGGGCCTCGGCAATGGGCAGGACCATGGTCTCTACGGGATAGCCCGCCAGAACCAGGTCCGTGACCCGGCGGTTGACCTCCGCCAGCTCCTCCGGCGTCATGGCGGAGAAGTGGGTGAAGTCGAAGCGCAGGTGGTCGGGCTCCACCAGAGAGCCGGCCTGGTGGCAGTGGTCGCCCAGGACGGTTTCCAGCGCCTTTTGCAGCAGGTGGGTGGCGGAGTGGGCCCGGCGGATGGCCTGGCGGCGCTTCGCGCAGATCTTGGCTGTGGCCTTGTCGTCGGTCTTGATCTCGCCCGAGACCAGATGGCCGTGGTGGAGATACTTGCCGCCCTTGTCCTTGAGGACGTTGCGGACCTCAAAGACGGAATCCCCAACAGTGATCGTGCCGTGGTCGGCCACCTGGCCGCCCATCTCGGCGTAGAAGGGGGTCTTGTCCAGCACCAGAATGCCGTCCTCGCCCCCGGCGATGGCGCCGGAGACCTCGCCGTCCACCACGACGGCCAGGACCTTGGCCTCGTCCTCGTCCTTCTCATAGCCGGTGAACTCGGTGGGGGTGTTGTCCAGCCCCAGCTCGATGCCCTCCCAGGCCAGGTCGCCCAGCTTCTTGCGGGCCTCCCGGGCGCGGACCTTCTGCTCCTGCAGAAGCTGCCTGAAGCCCTCCTGGTCCACGGTCATTCCGGCCTCCTCGGCCATGTCCACGGTGAGGTCCAGGGGGAAGCCGTAGGTGTCGGAGAGCTTGAAGGCGTCCTCGCCGGAGAAGACGGTCTCGCCTGCGGCCTTGTGGGCCTCCAGCATCTCGGAGAAGATTTTCAGGCCCCCGTCCAGGGTTTTCAGGAAGGTTTCCTCCTCGGACTTGATGACCTTGGTGATAAAGCTCTGCCGCTCCCGCAGGTAGGGGTAGTGGCCCTCGTTCTCGTGGACCACGGTGTCCACCACGTCGAAGAGGAAGGGCTTGTCCACGCCCAGCAGCTTGCCGTGACGGGCTGCCCGGCGGAGCAGACGGCGGAGCACGTATCCCCGGCCCTCGTTGGAGGGCAGAACGCCGTCGGCGATCATAAAGACAGCGGAACGGATGTGGTCGGTGATGACTCGCAGGCTGACGTCGGTCTTGTGGCTCTGGCCATAGCTCGCGCCGGTGAGGGCCGTCACCTGCTTCGTGATATTCATGACGGTATCCACGTCAAAAAGGGAATCCACGTCCTGGCAAGCTACGGCCAGACGTTCCAGGCCCATGCCGGTGTCGATGTTCTTCTGGGCCAGATCGGAGTAGTTGCCGTGGCCGTCGTTGTCAAACTGGGAAAAGACGTTGTTCCAAATCTCTACGTAGCGGTCACAGTCGCAGCCTACGGTGCAGCCGGGCTGGCCGCAGCCGTATTTCTCGCCCCGGTCGTAGTAGATTTCCGAGCAGGGGCCGCAGGGTCCAGAGCCATGCTCCCAGAAGTTGTCTGCCTTGCCGAAGCGGTAGATTCGGTCGGCGGGAATGCCCTCCTGCTTGGTCCAGATCTCAAAGGCCTCCTCGTCGTTCTCATAGATGGAGGGATAGAGCCGGTCCGCCTCCAGGCCGCAGACCTGGGTCAGGAACTCCCAGCTCCAGTGGATGGCTTCTTTCTTGAAGTAGTCGCCGAAGGAGAAGTTGCCCAGCATCTCGAAGTAGGTGCCGTGGCGGCCGTCCTTGCCTACGTTCTCAATATCGCCGGTGCGGATGCACTTCTGGCAGGTGCAGACCCGGCGGCGGGGGGGCTCGGCCTCGCCCTTGAAGTAGGGCTTCATGGGAGCCATGCCGGAGTTGATCAGCAGCAGGCTCTTGTCGTTCTGGGGAATCAGGGAGAAGGAGGGCAGCCGCAGATGCCCCTTGCTCTCAAAGTAGGAGAGAAACATCTCCCGCAGTTCGTTTAATCCGTGATATTTAGCCATAGTTATCTCCTGTGTAATATAAAACACTTCACCCCTCGATAGGGGCGAAGTGATCGCTGTACCACCCTAAATTGGGACTCCTCGCCCTATAACGGGAGCGCCCGTCCCGCCTCAAGCGGACCGCCTGGAGGCAGCCAACCGGCTTTTGGAACGCCAGGCTCTCGCCCGTCTTTGCCTCCGTCACGCATTTTACATATTTATTATATGGATTTCTATGCGTGTTGTCAACTGTTTTTTTGGGAGGATGCAATTATCTCGACTGTTTTCATGGGACGGAAAAAAGAAAAGGAAAAACAAGGGGCCGTTTGAACCCCTTGTTTTTCGCTTGAAGAAAAGAAGAAAGAAAAGGAGAAAAGAAAAGGAGAATGATAATGAATGTGTCTAAAATAGAAGCTGTCATGCCTGATACGATTCTGAAGCAAACCGTACCAAACTCTATGGGATCGGGAAGTCCATGCTTTCCCGTCCATCAGGGATTTTCCGGACTGGGGAAGCCCCAGCCCCAGGAACCGCCCTGGCTGCCCTGGCCGCCGTAGCCGTTGCCGCTTTGGCTGGGCTGGGTCTCGGGCAGGGCGCTTGTGGTCCGCTCTCCAATGGTAACCGTAATGGTCAGAGTCTCACCCTTGCGGTAGACGGTGAATTCCAGCTTGTCGCCGGGCTGGGAAGCGGTGATATGCTCCTTCAACCCATCGTAGGAGGTAATGGTCTCGCCGTCGATTGCGGTGACAATGTCGCCGGCCTGCAGGCCAGCGGCCTCTGCTGGGCTGTCCTTTTCCACGTCGCGGATGGACGCGCCCTGGGGCATACCGTAGCTCTGGCTTTCCTCGCTGACGTTGATGACACTGACACCGATATAAGGTGTGGAAATATAGCCTTTTTCAATGATGGAGGTGACAATGCTCCGCACAGAGTTGATGGGAATGGCAAAGCCAATGTTGTCAATGCTGGCGGCGGAGGAGTAGCTGCTGGAGGAATACTTGGCGTTGGTAATTCCCACCACCTCGCCGTACATGTTGAACAGCGCGCCGCCGGAGTTGCCGGAGTTGATGGCGGTGTCTGTCTGGATCAGATTCATGGTGAGACTGCTGGAAAGGGTCACAGCCCGGTTCAGAGCGCTGATATTACCCTTGGTCAGGGAGAAGGTCAGTTCACCCAGCGGGTTGCCGATTGCAACCACCTCGTCGCCTACCTCTAGGGCGTTGGAATCGCCCAGCGTTACCGGCGTCAAACCCTTGGCGTCAATCTTCAGCACGGCAATATCGTTGCTGACGTCATAGCCGATCAGCTTTGCGGGATAGGTGGTGCCGTCGTACATGGCCACCGTAATGGAGTTGGCAGCCTCGATCACATGCTGGTTGGTGAGAATATAGCCGTCCTCGGTGAGAATGAAGCCGGACCCGGCTGCCGCGCCGGTGGACTGATAGCCCCAGAAATTGGTGGTAGTGACCTCTGTTGTGATGCCAACCGTGGAATTGACGTTGCTCTTATAGACCTCAGAGGCAGTCATCAGCTTGCCCTTCTCCACGGTGACCACGTTCAGGTCCTTGGTCTCGCGGGGGGTGGCAACCTGGACCGAGGTGGAGGAGCTTTCGGAAGTCTTGGCCTGGGTGCGGCTGTTCACCAGCAGAGCCCCGCCCACACCGGCTCCGCCGCCCAGCAGGGTGCAGACCAGCGCCAGGGCGACTGCCTTCTTCGCAAAGCCGCCGGAGCGCTGCTTGGTCCTGGCCGGAGCCTGGGGGTCCTGGGGCGCGCTGTAATGGGGGGCGGCGTAGTTGGGGTTGACGTAGTAGGGGCCGTAGTTCGGCGCGCCGTAGTTCGGGGTCCCATAGTTGGGCGCGGCGTAGTTGGGCGCACCGTAGCCCTGACCGCCGTATCCGGCGGGGTTGGAGTGGGGCTCCGCGTTCTGGGTGGGCCGGGCGGTCCGGATGGGGCCGGAGGCGTAGAAAGAATTCTGGTAGGAGGGCTCACGCTGTGCATAATTCACAGGCTCCTGGGGGGCCTCTTGCTGGGCGTAACCCGCAGGCTCTTGAGAGGCCTCATATGCGGGCTCGGCCTCCTGCCGAGACGGGGCTGATTCCTGATAGGGCTCCGAAGCCTCCCGGAAGGACTCTACGGTTTCTTGGTAGTGTCTTGCGGCCTCTTGATCGGATTCCGCAGATTCATGATAGGATGCCGCAGAGAAATCACTGACGGGCTCGGACGGAGACTCCCGTACCGCAGGATTTTCCGGTTCCGAAGCCTGTTCCCGGATCTGATCGTCCAGGTGCTCGTTCTGTTCATATTCGTTCATATGTCAACGCTCCTTTGCAGTCGTATTTTCTTTTGACGCTGTCATTGTAACGCCGAAATTTGAACAGAATTTGCGAAATATAATAAAAAAACGTGAACAAAACGCAAGGAAATTTTGAACGCGAAAACAAGAAAAGGTAAGAGG
>LXOW01382364.1_pt1 | contig 15081 bp, 10 predicted proteins | sample 1368591 | NCBI WGS metagenome assembly LXOW01 (sample SAMN04884650, study PRJNA319009) | bovine gut metagenome | isolation source: Cow rumen | host: Bos taurus | place: Italy: Legnaro (PD) | collected 2014-07-09 | reverse complement strand
CCCCAGTCCATGGTTAAAATATTTACCATAACCCTGGGACTCTATGTACCCGCGAATCTCCGCATCAAGCTCTTCTCCGGTAATGCCCGGTTTGGCTGCTTTCATACCACGATGCTGAGCTTCCTGTACCACTGTATAAATATCCCGGTGCCAGGAATTCGCCTTGCCCATTACAACAGTACGAGTCGTATCAGAATGATAGCCATTATACAGGGCGCCAAAATCGAACGTAACAAAGTCGCTCATTTCTATAACCTTGTCTGTCGGCGCTCCGTGAGGCATCGCACTTCGGTGACCCGAAGCTACGATTGTATCAAACGAAACACCTTCCGACCCGAGACAGCGCATGTAATATTCCAACCGAGCTGCCAGTTCTTTCTCCGTCATACCGGCCTTGATCTCTACTAATAACCGTTCAAAGGCTCCGTCTGCTATCTTAGAAGCCTGCCATAAATATTCAAGCTCCCGTTCATCCTTTACTAACCGCAAGGAACGCAGACTGACACTGACCAATTCGGCTTTTTCCGACAATGCTTTCTGCAATGCTTTGGCATCTTCATAGGAATATGCCTCCCCATCAAAGCCCATCTTCCGGTTAGTTCCAACCAGTCCGGCCACGGTTTCCCAGATACTATTACTATGGTCAGCCTTATACTCCATCACACGACAACACTTTAATTCTGAACGCGCCTGTTCAGTATAGCGTCCGTCTGTAATCAGTACAGCGGCCCGGTCATCCGCGAACAGTATGCTGGAATCACCCGTAAAGCCAGTAAGGTAACGAATCGTATAGATATCCTTAATCGCAATACATTCTAAGTCATACTCTTTCATGAACTTAAAAATCTTCCCGATTCGCTCCATAAAACTCATACCTTCTTCTGCTGCAATCGTAATGCCTTGTTATTTTATCACATCTTCGGCATTTATGCCACTATAAATTTTAAATTCCGGTGAAGAAGAATACTTCCCACCGTCAGGTCGCAAGTTCCTAAGAGTACTACCTCATGCCTTACGATATCCTTCGCCGAAGAATGGAAGATACAGGTATACTTTCTAACGCCTGGCAGGTAAAGATCATCTGGGGATGTTGCGCAGTAGTAATGGATTCTCCCTCCTGATTCCGCATTTCCTGCAGAACCAGAGTACGAAGGTTCCCGTCCGGACAGAATACTTCCAACGTCTCCCCCTCTTTCATGTGATTGCGCTGTTCCACCGTAAGCCGACCGTTGTCCCAGTCCCGTACCAGTCCCACAAATTCATGTGTCTGCAAATAGGAAGAGGTGGTATAGACCTGCGCTGCGGCATCCGGTTTTCCCAGGGCAAAACCGGTAGTATAGGGCCGATGTGATACCTTTTCCAGTTCATCCAGCCATTCCTGTTTCACTGTGTAATGTTGCGGGTCACGCCAGCAGGCGTCAATGGCCCTCCGGTATACGCTGACCACACTGGCTGCATAATGGGCGCTTTTCATTCGTCCTTCTATTTTAAAACTGCAGATACCGGCTTCCATGAGTTGAGGCAGGTACGGCAGCAGGCACAGGTCTTTGGAATTCATGATGTAAGTGCCCTGTTCATCCCCTGCCACGTCATATACTTCACCGGGACGGTTCTTCTCGGTGAGGCTGAATTCCCAGCGGCAAACCTGAGCACAGGCGCCCCGGTTCCCGTCCCGACCGGTCAGGTAACTGCTGAGCCAGCATCGCCCCGAATAGGAAATGCACATAGCTCCGTGTACAAAGGCTTCCAGCTCAACTTCCGTTTTGCTGCCGATTTCTTTCATTTCTGTAAACGACAGCTCCCGGGCCAGTACTACGCGGCTGGCACCCAGATTTTCCCAGGCTTTGACCGCCGCCCAGTTGGTGGTGTTAGCCTGCGTGCTTACATGCAGCGGCATCTCCGGAATGATTTCCCTGGCCACGGACCACACCCCAAAATCTGAAATCAACAGGGCGTCGACCCCGATTGCCTGCAGGCTGCGCAAGTAGTCCGGCAGAGCGTTGATGTCTTCATTGTGGGCAAAAATATTAACCGTCACATAGACTTTTTTATGGAGACTGTGCGCAAAAGCCACCGCCTCATCCATTTCCGCAAGGGAAAAATTGCTGGCAAAGGCCCGCAGGCCGAACATTTTCCCACCCAGATAGACCGCATCAGCGCCATAAAGCAGTGCCATATGGAGTTTTTCCATATTGCCTGCAGGAGCCAGAAGCTCCGGTTTTTGTATTCGTCTCATTTAGTATCGTCCTTGTGTATGTCTGCAATGGCTTTCAGGTGTTCCCCGTAGGTTTTGGTGAAACGGTGATGCCCATCCTTTTCCGCCACAAAATACAGGTATTCCGTAGCTTCCGGGTTGAGGCAGGCCTTGATGGCATCTATGCCGGGGGACGCGATAGGTCCCGGAGGCAGGCCGGGATTCTGATACGTATTGTAAGGACTTTTAATCCGGGTATCTGCAATGGTAACTTCTTCTTTTTGGGTGCCCAGCAGATACTGGATGGTTGTATCTGACTGGATAGGCATGTAGATATGAAGCCGTTTCAGGAATACACCGGCAATGCGGGCCTGCTCTTCCGGATAGACAGCTTCCAGTTCCACCATGGCCGCCAGGTTTATCAGATCCCGCAGGTTCATGTTCTTTTCCCTGGCCAGAGCCGGGATATTCTCCCGGTTCATTTCCGTATTAAACGTCCGGACCATAAGCGCCAGAATATCCTTTTCCGTCATATCCGGATCCAGTTGATAGGTAGTAGGAAAAATAAACCCTTCTGCTTTGAAAATGACATCCGGATTTTTTGTTTCCATATAGGGATACGGAGTATAATTCCGGGCCGCTTCTTCGAATTTTTTAGCATCGCCCAGACCTTCCGCTTCCAGCTTGCGTCCGGTTTTCACTACATTAAAGCCTTCCGGAACCGTGAATTTGACATTATAGGTTTGCCCCTTGGAAAGGATGCTGACAATTTCACTGTTGGACATACCGCCTACAATTTCATATCGTCCGGCTTCCAGTTTTCCGGCCAGTCCCCGCAGGCGCGCTTCCATGCGGAAGGCTTCCGGTGTCTTCACCAGATGCTTCTTGTGAAGCAGGTCGGCAATATCCGCCGTAGTCATCCCCGGTTTGATTGTAACCAGGTAGCGATGTCCCTTCGCAAATTCCGTATTGTTGCCGGTATAATACAGCAGCCAATAAGCACCCAGTCCCAACATCAACGTCAGGGCAAGCAACAATGGGATTACGCGTTTAAACAACTCTGTTTCCTCCGTTGTCTTAATTACATGGGCATGGTCATAATGCCGTCATGTTATTTACACTGGTTATGCTTCCAATGCTTCATAGGCAATCCTTGCCTTTTCAAACTCTTCGTCAGAAGGAACCTGGATATCGATTTCCCCGTTTTCATCCGTAACGATTTTAGCCAGGATGATATTCGGTTCTTCGTCTTCCTCTCCTGCATCATGATCATGGTCGCAGTCACACTCTTCATGGTGGGCGTGATCGTGGTCACAGTCACATTCTTCTTCCTCTTCTGCAAAGATAGACGGATCTACTTCCAGCAGGGCCACATAATCGTCCTTACCAACCTTGAACCTGCTTTCTACCACAAAGCAATGATCCTGCCCTTCCTCATCCGTAAATTCAAAGGTCTCAATGGTTTCTTCTTCCATTACTTCCGCAACGTCTTTTTCAGTCATAATGATCCTCCCTGTTTCATGAATAATAAAACTACCAGATTCCTGCTAATTATCAGTATACTGTTCCTGCCTGTTCTTTTCAGTCAGACAGAATAATCAAGTCATACTATGTTTAAAACAGCGACGAAGATACTTTCTGCCCCAACTTGATTTCGGCTGCATCCTTATCCCCTGCCACCACAGAAATACTGTATTTTGTACGTCCAATCTTCATTATGGCATTTTGGGTTCCAAACATTCCGTTCTGAATGACAATATCACCTTCCAACAGCCGGATATCATCACTCCGAAGATTGCCTTTTGTGTAATAATAACGCCCTTTCTGCATGACAAACTGCCCGTTACCCGTCGCAGAGTCAGCCTGACCGCGTCCTGTAATGTGGGCTTCTGCCTGAAGGACCCCGGTGATCCGATTATCTGTCATCTGAGCAGCATCCAGATTATTTCCCGAAAGATTAAAATCATACTCTCCCGTAACAGGGTTCAGATAGCCATTCACGGATACATTCGTTCCGGCTCCCAGCGCCTCTGCTTTTTTCAGCACCAGCTTGCCGGAGTCCCAGACAAACTCACCATGTAAATTGTTCATTTGCAACGGCGCTGCATACAGGTAATTGCTTCTGAAGTTCCCTTCTATTTTAGGTTCCACAGCCGTCCCTGTCAGTTTGCCGGAGAATTCTACAGAAGCATCATCAAGATTCAGGCCTTTGCTTAAAGCCTGCGTTTTAAAATAACCCGCGGAAAACGTCAAATCAAAACCCGGAGGAAGAGGCGTAGCCCTTCCGCTTTTAATCGTACCCCGCAGCAAGACCGGCATACCGTTTACATTGGCCTGTAACGTATGCAGGTCGGTTTTATCCCTGTCGGCCGTAAAGCTTCCTTCCCCTTCGGTAAACGCCATGCCGAAAAACTGGCCGGAAAGGTTGCGCGGTTTGCCATCAAGCCGTATGTGCCAGCCATCCCGGTCTTTAGATGCGGCAATATTTACCGTAGGAATGACGCCGGATGTAACCTTTATATGCTTCAGATCCGGATACATGGCAAGCACGTCCGTCACAGCAGCATTTTTCGCTTCCCCTGTCACCTGAGCGGTCCCGTTCTCATAGACCATGTTCAGGACCACGTCACAGTTTTCCTTGCTGGCCGTTGCGCTGGCCCGTAGCTGGGGATACTGTTTAAACGTCATCTGGGCATTCATTTTATCCAGCCGAACCTTTTTACCGTTAGAGTTCAGCCCTACATACCCATCTTTTACTTCAATCAGTCCCCTGAATCTGGTTGGCCTGGAAGGTTCCTGTTTCTTCCCGTCCGTCTGCTTTTTTTCATCGCCGGCAAGCAGCAGCAGGTTTAACAGGTCAAGCCCCTTGCCTTCTTCATAGGTTCCGTAAAATCTGGGGCTGTTAAAAACGATATTGGTTACGGCGCCTACACCGCCACCCTGACGCAGCGTATCAAAAAAATTCACGGAAGCAGTGGCCAGCGGTATCTCCAGCTTCACATCTCCGTTTGGAGCTTTCCAGACAAGATTCCGTATTTCAACATCTCCGGCAAACCCGGCATTGATTTTTTCATATGTCAGCGTTCCGGCTACGATGTTCTGCCTCTCCAGCATCTGCTCTGCCATCCGTGCAGCCGCGCCGCCGCCAAACTTAATAACAAGGGCAATGGCAATTAAAACTGCCAGCGCCCCTCCCATGATTATTTTTTGTTTTGAGGAAATTACTTCCACGTTTCTTCACCTGTTCTATCGGCAAACCCGGTTTCCCGTCATCAGCAGTCACTGCCGTCCCGGACCGCTGTTCCGCCTCGCAGCACTTTACTGTCTCTTATACANNTTTTTGCGCTGCATATCCGCATCAATCAGGACGCGTTCCGCCGCTACCGTTGAAAGCCGCTCATCCCACAATACAACAGTAACGTCAGCAAAACGGCTTCGCAGTTCTTCCGCAAATGCTTCCGAAAGCTTCGCCCTTTCGCCAATCGTTCCATTCATATTCTTGGGATACCCCAGAACGATCTCTCCAACTTCCCATTCGTTCAGCAGTTCACCAATCCTTGCAAAATCTCGTTCCGGAGATGTCCTTCGTATGGTTTCCACCCCATTGGCTATCATTCCTGTCAGGTCACTGACGGCCACGCCGATGGTCCGGCTCCCTAAGTCCAATGACATGCTTCTCATCAAGATGCCATCCTTTTACTGAAGCGATGTAAGATAACTGTCCAGCAGGGCTTCCACCAATTCATATCTTTCATACTGGCGCAGTTTATTACGGGCATCCTTATAACTGGTAATATAGGTAGGATCGCCGGAAAGCAGATAACCCACCAGCTGGTCTTTGGGATTATATCCCTTTTCCTTCAACGCTTCACAGACTTCCCGGATTGTCTGCTCAACCGGAGTCTTTTCGCGGTTTCTTTTAAACATCATAGTTTCCTGGGATACATTTGCCATTTATACCACTCCTTTTCGCTTACAATGACATACGTTAACAGCTATATCCATAAACTGTCTATTTTACCTATCAATTCATATTGTACCACATTTTATCTGCCATAGTGCTTTTTTGTTAATATTTCACTAAAAATTTACTACTCACTTATTGCACATGTAGGCAAAGGGGCAGTAAGGACAGTGCTCCGTATTATGCGCAAAATCGTTTTCCGTTTTCTTTCCGGCAATCTCCCTGCAAACCTGCAGGATCTCCTGCCGATAATCCTGCCCGGGCAGAACCCACTCGCTCCGGTTCCGTAAAAAGTGCAGGGAAGCCCCTGTCACTGAAAGAGAATCTTTTCCTTTTATTTGCAGCAGGCGTTCCAGTGCCATCTTGTATAATGCCAGCTGCCAGGCATAACCGTTACGGACTTCTCCTTCCCGGGGCGGCTGTCCGGATTTGTAATCGATAATGACCAGTTCACCCCGGCTGATTTCCGCCACTGCGTCTATGAATCCCGTAATTAAAAAGCGATGTTCCCCATCCTGCAGCTGCACCTGGAATTCGTATTCCGCAAATTTCTGTTTGGAGGCAAAAGAACGGTATAAGTCCGAATGCAGGTACTCGCGCAGCATGGTTTCAGCCTCCTGCGTCAGGTCAAAACGACCGTTGGCCAGTTCTTCTGCCGCATCCCGGTAGTACGCCGTCCAAACGGTATCATCCTCCGCAAACCCGTTTTCCATGCGCCATTTTGCGTATTGCTCCAGCACTTGGTGTACCAGACTGCCAAGTACATCAGGCGGCAGGCGCTTCCCCTGCTTTTCCCGGGTATCCAGGGGCGGTATATTTTCGATAAACTGATAATAATACCTTCGGGGACATGTGTCATAAGTATTCAGTGAAGAAGCGGAGAACCGGTTCATCCCACGACCGCCGTAGGTTTCCAGTGGCGCGGCTCCTTCCAGCAGATGCCTTTTCATCTCTTCCGAAAGCTCCGGCACCGGAGAAGCAGACGTATCCCCTTCTCCGGAAACGGTGGAAGGCGCAACCCGGATTTCTTTCCGCTCTGCCAGGGTACTATTACACTCCAGTCCCTGATCCAGCCAGTTGAGCCAATGGGTTGCAGTAGAAGGATTCTTTGTATCTTTCCGGATACCCGACAGGACCAGCCGGTCTTTAGCCCGGGTCAGAGCCACATACAGCAGGCGGATCTTTTCTTCCTCCTCTTTTGTTTTATTCTCTTCCCGAATCTGCTCCAGCACTTTACCGGGAACCAGTTTGCCTGCCGCATCCCGAAGGGAGATACCCAGGCCCAGCACCGGATGAAAGACTGCATTCTGGTCATCGTTTTGGAACGGTGCATCCAGATAAGGCACGGCAACCAGCGGAAATTCCAGCCCTTTTGATTTATGGACGGTCATCACCTGCACCGCGTCATCTGCCGCCACCGTTGCCGCCGCTTCTTTATTCTTTGCTTTTTGCAGCCGCGTTACCCGGGTTACAAAATCCCGGATGCCGCCCTGTCTCTGTGAGCTGAATTCGTGCGCCAACCGGAAAAACTTACGAAGGTTCGCCAACTGTTCCGCCCCGTCACACTGCATCGCAAGGATCGTTTCCGGATGCAGCAGGTTCTGCAGTTCCCTGCAGAAATCCGGCAGATTCAGAACAGTGCCGGCAGACAGTATCTGCCTCAGAAGCGTGACAGCCCTGTGCAGGGCCGCTTTTGCATTGAGAGACAATGCCAATACCGCGCTCCTCACTCCATCAACAGATTCTGTCAAATCCAAAGACGCTGTCGAATCCAAATCCGTTTTTACCTTCAGCAAAAAGTCCCACAGGGATATTGGTTTGTTGTCTGTCTCCGCCGTCCCGGAATTAGCAGACGTGCCATTCGTTGTTACCGATGTTCCAGATAGCGAAGCCGCCCGGTTTTCTTTATTCATTTCTACCAATGCCAGGTGGATTCGGGTCAAAGTTTCGTCATCCAGCCCCATATAAACGGAACGGAGAACCCCCGCCAGGTTCAGATTGTCGTGGGGATTGACGGCAAAGGAAAACAGGTTTAACAGGTCCTGTACCTCTATCCGGTCATAAAATCCCCGCCCGTCAACCACCGCACAGGGTACCTTGTGCTTCTGCAGGGCCTCTGTCAGGAGTGAAACATGGGTCATGTTCTGCAGCAGGATGGCCATATCACGGTAAGCCAGTCCGGCGCCGTGCAACTCCCTGAGGCGGATAGCCAGCCAATCTGCTTCCGCCCGTCGGGCTTCCTCTGCAGACAGATCTTTGGCATAACAGTGAAGGCAGAACTCCGGTTGCGGTCCGGCCTCCCGGTGAGATTGCAAAGCTTCATAATATACATCCCGGGTCTCTTCCGTTCCCATGAGTTCCGGGAAGACTCCGTTACAAAGCTGCAGTACAGAGTCCACGGTACGGAAATTGTCATTTAACTGGATGAGCTCGCCGCCTGCAGCCGTAATCTCATTCCGAACCCGGGCGAACACACTGACATCCGCTCCCCGGAAGCGGTATATGGACTGCTTGCCATCGCCCACCACAAAGAGACGGTTTCCCTGCAGTATATCTTTGTTACCCCCGCACAGAAGATACACCAGCTGCCGCTGGCGATCATTGGTATCCTGAAATTCGTCAACCATGATGTACCGGAACTGCCGTCTGCATTTGTCCAAAACAGCAGGATGCGTTTCCAGAAGCGCAAGGGCAAGATCTTCCAGATCATCAAACGCAAGAAGGCCCAGCTTTTGCTTTTGCATCCGGATGTTTTCCTGCATCTGCAGCAAAAAGGTTTCCCAGGCCGGCNNCGGTCTATATCGGCCTTATTTTTGCCTGTGCGCTTCAGGCTTTTGCCAACAGCCTGAAAGAGTTCAAGGTTTTCCTGTTTAGTTATATCGGATAAAGCGTTGCGGATCTGCTCCAGTTTAGCTTCCAGTAAAGCCCGGTTGACGGGCGAACAGGCTGACACAAAATCCGGCGTAAGCACGGCCTGCAGCCTTTCCGCTTCCCGGTCTGATTCCGCCACTGCTTCCTGATAAATATGGGCCGTTGTTCCCGCAGTAAGCGTAAAGCCTTTCTGCAAAAGAGACACGGTCTGTTCCAGCAGGCTGCGGCTGCCGTATTCATCGCAGAGAAGGCAGGCCGCTTCGTCTTGTTCATGCAGCAGGCGGCGGAGCCTGTTTCTGACTTCGGTTGCCAGAAACTCGTCATGATCGGTTTCTTCCATTACCGTAAAGTCCGGATCCAGACCGCACTCTACCGGATTCGCCCGCAGCAGGCTGCTGCAGAAACTGTGGATAGTACCGATCTGGGCCTGGTCCAGCCCTTTCAGCTGCTGTTCCCAGTAGGCCCGGTCCTGCCCCGCTTCCAGTTTTCGTTCCATTTCCCTGCGGATTCGGTCCCGCATCTCCGCCGCAGCTTTCCGGGTAAAGGTAACCGCCAGTATTTCACGGGGAAGTACGGTTTCTTCCGGATGGGAAGCCCCCCGGCTTATCAGGTACAGGAAGCGCTGCACAAGGACACGGGTTTTCCCGCTGCCAGCGCCGGCAGAGACCGCAACATTTGTATCTATACAATGAATCGCCCTTTCCTGCGCAGGCGTAAACTGCAATTCACTCATGGCGTTCCTCCCCGCCCGGATCCGGCTGTAAAATTCGGTAACGGCAGATTTTCGCTGCCGGGCAGTAAGCGTCACACTTGTCCGTGTGTGTGGGACGGAACCCTCCCTGCCCCATACAACACAGGGTATCTGCCAGAACCTGTTCCGTTTTTTCCTGCAAAACCGTTATATCGGTAACCGGGATCTTGTTCCCGTCTTCATCCTGCATTTCTGAATAGGTCTGCCAGGGAGGTTTCCCGTCCTGCGCATTCACAAACAGAAAGCTTTCCTTCCGTTCCCCGTCCTTCAGCACATAGTAACCGCCTCCGGTGACAGTGCCGCCCTCTTTGGCAGCCACCAGCCTGTCCGCCGCAAGGATATACAGGGGAAGCTGAAGATTCGTATCCAGGAAATCCGCCTTTTTCGGAGCCTGACTGCTTTTGTAATCAGTTATATAAAATGAGTTGCCGGCTCTGTCGATCCGGTCAATTTTGCCGTTCAGGAAAATGCGCCGCCCGTTGATTTCCAGTGGCATCAGATTAGTGCTGCCACGCCCGAATTCCATTTCGGTATAGGCTGGCCGCAGGGATCCCGCTTCACTGTAAGCGATTTCTTTGTGCAGCCACTGCTGCAACAGGAGGCGCTGCTGTTCCTTGTCATGCTGCCAGAAGTCCCCCGCATAGAGCTGCCCCTGCTCCGCAAACTCATGCCAGGTTTCAGAAAAGAGCCTGTCCAGTTCTGCCTGCAGTTCCTCCTGCCGGCTCGTTTGCAACGGTTCCCCCAGATGATTGCTGATAAATTTTTCCAGCACTTTGTGCAGCAGACTGCCCCGCCGGGCAGGATCCATATCCTCTTCCACTTCTTCCGCCGGCTGTTGCTGCCACACATAGCTCACCAGGAACCGAAAAGGACAGCCCCGGTAGGTTTCCAGTTTGGAAGCGCTGAACCGGTCCCCAATCTGCCGTTCCACCTGCCGGAGCAGTTCCGGATCCCCCAGATTGCCGTTCCAGCCTGTTTCGTTGGTAAGCCGTTTCCGGTCGCTGCCACCTGCTTCGGTAATGCCTTCCGCCAACTGCCGCAAAAAGTCTGCCTGCCCTTCCCGGGCCAGCGCCAGTTCCAGTTCCCGGGTCGAAAGGCTGTCAGCGATTTCCCGTTCCGGTTTTTTCACCTGAATCTTCAAATCGGTAAACAGAGACTGTACTTCCGCGATATAAGGGGAAGCGCCCTGCTCGTCATCGGTAAAAAATGTCAGTACAAGGCGTTCCGATGCCGCAGCACAGGCATTGGCAAAGAAACGGATATCCTCCCGGTACCCGTCAGCGGAAGAAGGCAGCCCGATACCCAGGGCGGTAAGGTCGGCCCGTTCCCTGTCGCTGTAAAGCCAGTTTTCATGTTTGAAAAGAGGGAATTCGTGTTCCCGCAATCCCAGGACATAGACCTGCCTGAAAGCAGCCTCTTCCAGATTGACGGCTGACAGGACTGCAATCCCTTCCTGATTTTCCGGTTGAAGGTTCAGGGATATACCCTCCGCCTTCTCGGTTAACGCTTCCGTAAAAAGGGCACAGGATAGTTTTTTGTTACCACAGCCCCCGGCAAGGTAATCCTGGGGCAGACTCTGCAAAAGTAAGGTCAGGGCGTCATGGGCACAGGCTATGTTTTTGAAGCCCGTCAGCGTAATCTGCCCTTCTTTATACAACTGACCTGCTTTGACTTTTAACTCTGCAACGGACAAAATGCCGAGGATTTTTTCACAGTATTCCTCTACAGTCGCTTCCGGTTTAAGTTCTGTAAAGGTCTGCCAAAGGTCCTGCAGAGGAGTACAGCCTGTTTTCTGCAAAGCCTCTGTTACAAACGTCTTACAGTCCGTATAGTAATGTGCGTTTGCGATTTCCGTTGCAATCTGGGTAGGAAGCCCCAGGGCAATGCGCTGCAGCGGCTGTGCCAGCAAATCGCTCCAGGCCTCTGCCTGTTCTCTCCCGTGCAGGGAAACGGATGACAACAGCGTAACGATACAACGGAAGACCGGATTGGCTGCCAACGTTGCGCTGCCCCGGAGTTGCGCCGGGATCCCGTATTCATCGCACAGTGCCCGCAGTCCGCTGTAATCTTCCATACGACGGACGACCACAGCCACTTCATCCGCCTTCACCGTTTGCCCGCGCAACAGTTTCTTGATGTCACGCAACACCGCCCGCATCTCTTCCTGACGGTCTTCCGTCTGCCAGATTTCAATGGCGGAATCTGCCGGGACCGGCTTTATTTCCGGAGCACGCAACGTACTTACAAGATGCTGCAGGGACGGTTTCCGTTGCGGCCCTGCAGGCAATGTTACCTGTTCCAATACAGCCTGCCGCATCAAATCCCCGTATGTAAACTCCGTAGCACCGTATAATTCAGGCCTTACGGCTTCATAGGGCAATGCGATCCAGACGTCACAGAGCCGGCTGAGGGAACGGATAATGGAAAGCTGCCAGGCATCGAACTGATAGAACCCCATAAAGAACAGGGTGTCCCATTGCAACGCGCCCTCTGCCTGTATCAGTGTTTCCAGTTTTTCCGCCGCCAGCCGGTACATGCCGGCCACATCATATACATCATGGGCAATCAGGTAACGGATATACTCACGGTAAAGTTCTGCCGACTCCCTGTCTTTTTGCCTGTATGAGCCGGAGCGCCCGTCCCAGTGGGCAAACGCATCCGCAATTTCATCCGGTGTAACTCCGCAGCTGCCCAGTTGGTCCATTAAGGACGTGACAGAGCGCAGGAAGCCCTTTTTGGCAATCAGCTTCTCAAAATAGGGAAGCCGCCCCTGTTCCTGTAACGCTTGCAGAATATTCCCCACAATCAGTTCCTGTGCCTTACGGCTGATCCGGCGCACATGTAACCGTCCGCACCGCCGCAGAACCGCATTGGCCAGATAATCAAAATTGACCGCATTAACGCCCTGCATACGGGCTTTCTGTACTAAAACAGTAGAAGATGTAACCAGCATGGAACGTCCGTATTCCTGCTGCAGAGCTTTCGCAAAAAAATCAGAGGAAGCACTGCAGCCTGCCGGTACGCATAACAAATGCAACATAGTTCACCTGTAAAATTCAGTCTTTATAAATCGCTTTAACACATTGGCTCCTTGTTGGAGAAACAATCAATGCGTTTTCTAAGTTTTCTAGTTATCCTAGTTGTTTTTATTATTCTTGCTATTGTTATTCTCTTTGTTGTCCTTCTTCTCTTTGCTGTCTTTGTTGTCCTTATTGTCTTTGCTGTCCTTACTGTCTTTGCCCTTATTACCCTCATGCACCATCATTTCTTTTCCCGTATCGTGATCCATCAACATAATTTTATTCAGATGGAGTTTTCCTCTAATAATACTGAAAGCATCCGTACTGACGGTCCCAAACTGAGTGATGATTTTTACATCATAAAAGCGCAAATCCCTATACCGGTTGCTGAAACGTCCCTGCAGACTGTCGAAAGGAATAAGGCTGTAATGTCCCTTTCCGGATTTAAAATTCCCGGTGGTCAGTGTGCTTCGGGCATTCCCTTTACACTCAAGGCTTATATCCAAATCCACCGGACAGGACAGGTGAGAATTCCGCAAGGCTCTTTTGCTGTCCAGATTCTTTCCGTTTCCGAAGATTCGGTATCTCCTGGTATTCATATCATAATCGCCCCGGGCTGCCAGGGTTCCGCCAAACACTTTTGCATGGACATCCGAAAACCGGAAAATCCCATTGGCATAGTTCACATCCCCGATGATATCTGTAAAATGCAATGCCGGAATATGCAGTTCTTGCATTTTAACAGTTCCCCGGCCCATAGGCCCCGTAACTGGTCCTTCCATTCTGACCACTACCGTCATATTATCATGGACATTCATGCCAAAGCCCAGGGAGGAAGGATCCACATCCCGCAGCGATACATCCACATCCAGCACAGGGGTAGCCGGTTTAAAATTAATTTCACCGTAGATGGACATACCGCCGCCCTGCATGGTTCCGCCAAATTTCCCGGTGGACAGGTCAATATGGGACATACCGGTCGTATCGAGTCCCAGCTTCATGTTAACATTGTTCAAAACATAATGATGCTTTTTATAGCGGGCTGCCAGCTGACAGTCCTCTAACACAATCACCGACCGCAACCTGCGGGCGCCCAGGTCAAAATTGATACCATCGTCATCATAAACGTAGTCGTGATCTTCGATCCATTCCGCTGCCAAATCCTGTTCCGTCTTATGTTTCGGATCCTGCCTCGTATTCTTATCTGTCTTCTGCTGTGCTTCCGCCTTTGGCAGACTAATTTGTCCCGGCTTCTGGTCCAGAAAATCAACTTGCATATTCTCGTTAAAGCGCACAGAGATTACAGCGTTTTTCAGCGTCAGATGCTGAATGGAAGTTGCTTTAAAACGGCGGGTGATAACGTCCCAGAGACGCACTTGAAAGCTTCCTTCCGGAATATGAAGGATCACATCCCCGTCAGGTTCTTTCCATACTAAATTTTCGAAATTAACATCTCCGGTGATATGGGCCATAAGGGTTTCCACCGTTATGGTTCCCCGCAGCATCGTCTGCTTTTGCATTTCCCGGTTGAAGATGAACGCAGCGCCCCGTCTGGCAAACTGCAGCAAGCCCAGGATGACAAGGATACTGACGATAACGCTTGCAATAGCTGCTGCAACACTGATTTTATGCCGTTTTAAGAAGCTTTTTCCCGGGAATTCCATATTCTTACATTGCCTCCTGAGTGACTATTGACTTTATATTGACTCTAGTGTAACAGGCTTAACCCTGCCGTATCTTGATTTTTCCCAAGCCGGCCCCTGCGTTGGCAGATGACATCCGAGAAAGCGGATCAGATTTTCGCCCCGTGTTTCCGTTTCCATTCTTTAATCTGCTGCAACCGTTCCTTGTAGCGCGCTTCAAATCCTTCTTCTGTAGGCTGGTAGTAGGTTCTTCCCAACAGGGAATCCGGCAGGCACTGCATATTGGTCAGTTTATCTTCCGTATCGTGTGCATACTGATAGCCTTTGCCGTAGTTCAGGTTTTTCATCAGTTTGGTGGGCGCATTGCGAATTACAAGAGGAACCGGCTCCGCAATCATGTTCAGGGCATCCACCCGGGCTGTATTGTAAGCTACTTCCATAGCATTGGATTTTGGCGCCAGAGACATATACACCACAGCCTCCGTCAGATGCACCGTACACTCCGGCATACCGATAAAATGACAGGCCTGATACGCCGCCACCGCAATTTCCAGCGCCCTGGGATCCGCCATGCCCACGTCTTCGCTGGCAAACCTTGTCACCCTGCGGGCCACATACAGAGGGTCCTCTCCTGCTTC
>LXOW01177494.1_pt1 | contig 15088 bp, 11 predicted proteins | sample 1368591 | NCBI WGS metagenome assembly LXOW01 (sample SAMN04884650, study PRJNA319009) | bovine gut metagenome | isolation source: Cow rumen | host: Bos taurus | place: Italy: Legnaro (PD) | collected 2014-07-09 | reverse complement strand
TTCTTCGTCAGCGAGTTTCGCCGTACCGGCGCCATCGACCGCACGGTGCTTTTCTCCAACCTCGCCAACGACCCCGCCGTCGAGCGTATTTCCACGCCGCGTATGGCGCTGACCGCCGCGGAGTATCTGGCGTTCGAGAAGAACATGCACGTGCTGGTCATTATGACCGATATCACCAACTACGCCGAGGCGCTTCGCGAGGTCTCGGCGGCGAAGAAAGAGGTCCCCGGCCGCCGCGGATTCCCCGGCTATCTCTACACCGACCTCGCCACGCTCTATGAGCGCGCGGGACGCCAGCTGGGCAAGCCCGGCTCCATCACGCTGATCCCCATCCTCACCATGCCCGAGGATGACAAGACGCACCCGATCCCCGACCTGACCGGCTACATCACCGAGGGGCAGATCATCCTCTCCCGCGCGCTGTACCGCCAGGGCATCGAGCCGCCGGTGGACGTCATGCCGTCTCTGAGCCGTCTGAAGGACAAGGGCGTCGGCGTCGGCAAGACGCGCGAGGATCACGCCAACACCATGAACCAGCTCTTTGCCGCGTATTCCACCGGCAAGGAGAACAAGGAGCTGATGTCCATCCTCGGCGAGGCGGCGCTCACGCCGGTCGATCTGCAGTACGCCAAATTTGCGGACGAGTTCGAGCGCCGCTACGTCAACCAGGGCTACGAGTGCAACCGCACCATTGAGGAGACGCTTGACCTTGGCTGGGAGCTGCTGAGCATCCTGCCGAAGGCAGAGCTCAAGCGCATCAAGCCGGAGTATATCGAGAAATACTGGCCGAAGGACAAGGCTTGAGAGGGGAGGGTGACCCATGCCTAAAGAAGCGGTAAACCCGACCAGAATGGAGCTCACCCGCCTCAAGGGGAAGCTCCGCACCGCGCAGCGCGGGCACAAGCTGCTCAAGGACAAGCGCGACGAGCTGATGAAGCAGTTCCTCGACACCGTGCGCGAGGTGCGCACGCTCCGCAAAGAGGTCGAGGAGGAGCTGATGCAGGTGCACGGCGCGTTCACCGTCGCTTCCGCGCTGATGAGCGCGCAGGCGCTGGAGCAGGCGCTGCTGTATCCCAAGCAGAGCGTGGAGCTGACGATGACGTTCCGCAACGTCATGTCGGTCAACGTGCCGATCTACGACTTCCAGACCAAAACGAAGTCCGACGCGGACATCTACCCCTACGGCTTCGCCGCCACGAGCGGCGAGCTGGACGCGGCGGTGGACGCGCTGGGCCGTGTGTTCCGCAAGATGCTCAAGCTGGCGCAGATCGAAAAATCGGCGCAGCTGATGGCGGAGGAGATCGAGAAGACGCGCCGCCGCGTCAACGCGCTGGAATACGTCAAGATCCCCGAGATGCAGGAGCAGATCAAGTATATCACCATGAAGCTCGACGAGAACGAGCGCGCGAACACCATCCGCCTGATGAAGGTCAAGGACATGGTGCTCAAGGCCGCGATCGAGGAGCGCCGCGCCAGAGACGCGGCGGCTGCGGAGAATTAGCACGATCAGCTGCTCCGCGGCGGATAAGGACGCGCTGTCGCAGAGAGAATCAAACAATCAGGAGGAATGCATCTTGAAGAGACTGTTTTGCCTGCTGCTCAGCGTTGTTATGGTTTTGTCTTTTGCTGCCTGCGGAGTCTTAGACCGCTTGAACGGTAGCAGAGCAGATCCTGCCGACCTCGGCATTACCACACAGGTCACCTCCACCGATCAGGTAACCATTCGGTTTGCCTACAGCGCGGATGAGGAGCACCCCACCCATAAGGCGACCGTAGAAAAGTTCAAGGACGTTCTCGAGGGTGTGACCGGCGGCAACATCACCGTTGAGCTCTACCCGAACGCACAGCTCGGCTCCCAGGCGGAAAACCTTGAAGCCCTGCGCCGCGGCGACCTTGAGATGGCATATCTGAACGATTCTACCATCTGTGCGGTCGTTCCTGAGTATTACATAGTCGGCCTGCCGTACCTGTGGACCTCGATAGACGCCGCTCATAAGGCGCTCGACGGAGAATTCGGCCAGTATCTGAGCAAGAAGCTGAAGGAAGAGGTCGGTATCCGCAATCTTGCCTGGGGCGATGTCGGCTTCCGCTGCATCACAAACTCCAGAAAGACCATAGCTTCGCCCACAGATCTCAAGGGCCTCAAGATCTGCACGCTGACCAACCCTCTGCACGTCGAGTATTTTGAGGTGTGCGGCGTCGTCACCAGTCCGATGTCCTTCGCAGAGCTGTACACCGCGCTGCAGTATAAGACGATCGACGGGCAGGAAAACCCGATCTCAATTATATACAGCAACGAACTCTATAAGCAGCAGAACTACATGACGGTCAGCGAACATGTGTTCACCGGGATCAACATGGGCATTGCCGATAGCTTCTACAGCAGCCTTCCCGCCGACTATCAGGCGCTCATTGCCGAGGCTGCCGCCAACACCATGGCCTATCAGCGTGAGCTGATCAACGCCGAAAACCAGGCACATCTTGCTGAGATTGAGGCAGCCGGCGTTGAAGTCACCGTCCTTAACGCCGACCAGAAGTCTTCTTTCCGTAAGATCGCTGAATATACCGTTTTCAAAACTGCCGCCGAGTCCTATGGCAAGGATCTCGTCGACATGGCCGCCGCCCACAATCACTGAACTGTGACCGACTGAACAGACGAGGACTGAAGCGATCGCTTCAGTCCTCGCTTGTCGTATCCTGAGGTTGACCGGGAGATACGGGATGCGGAAGATGCGGACTCACGGGCAGCGCGGCCGCCGCTGCATCAGAAACCGGGAGATCCCGGAGCCTTCCGCTCCCGTGGCCGGATGAGGATGTCCCGGCGTACGATTTGACTATTTCTGAAGCATCGCGTATAGTGAAGACAATCGGAAGAATGGAACCGCATCATTGTGATTGGAGGTCGTCTGTATGGATAACAGACCCAGGGGACGCGAACAGCACGTTACCGGAGCCGGTAAGGATATCTACAAGCGCGGCAGCGGACTCGGCACGGGCCCAGTCGGCAGCACCGGAGGACAGTCCGGCCGTACGGGCGGCAGCGGCGGAGAAGGGAAGCGCTCGGGCGGCGGATCTCCTCTGCTGGCGATCATTGCCGTCGTCGTACTGCTGTTGGGCGGCGGCGGAGCGGGATTGAGCGGCCTGCTGGGCGGTTCCGGCGACGTTTCGTACACCGAGCCTGCGCAGACTGCGCCGCAGCAGAGCTATACGCAGCCGGTGCAGAGCACGCCCACCGCTCCGAGTTCGTCGGTCGGGACTTCCGGCCTCGGCAGTCTGCTGGCGGGGAGCTTCGGCGGCGTCAGCGACGGCTGGACGGCCGGCAGCAACGTCGGACGGCTGAACACTTCCGTAGCGGCGGGCGCGCGCCAGAAGTACACGACGCTGCGCGGCGGCGGGCAGGACACCGTGACGCTGATGGTCTACATGTGCGGAACGGATCTGGAGTCCAAATATGGCATGGGGACCTCCGACCTGCAGGAGATGGCGGCGGCCACGCTGAGCGACAAGGTGAATATCCTCGTTTACACCGGCGGCTGCAGGCAGTGGAAGAACAGCATCGTATCCAGCAGCGTCAACGAGATCTACAAGATCGAAAGCGGCGGCCTGCGCCGTCTTGCGCAGGACAAGAGCGCGCCCCTTATGACAGATCCCGCTACGCTGACAGGGTTTATCCGCTACTGCACGGAGAACTATCCGGCGAACCGGAATATGCTGATCCTCTGGGATCACGGCGGCGGCTCGATCAGCGGCTACGGGTATGACGAAAAGAGCCGGAGCGCCGGCGCGATGAGCCTCAGCGGCATTCAGACCGCCCTCTCCGGCGTTGATGTCAAATTTGACTTCATCGGCTTCGACGCCTGTCTGATGGCGACGCTCGAAAATGCGCTGATGCTTTCGGACTACGCCGACTATATGATCGCGTCGGAGGAGACGGAGCCCGGCGTCGGCTGGTACTACACCAACTGGCTCACCGCGCTGTCCAAAAATACGTCCCTGTCCACGCTGGAGATCGGGAAGAACATCGCGGACGATTTCGTGAGCGTCTGCGCGCAGAAGTGCAGGGGACAGGATACGACGCTCTCGCTCGTCGATCTCTCGGAGCTGGAAACGACGGCGCCGGCCGCATTCCGCAGCTTCTCCGTCGGCACCTCCGAGCTGGTCGAGAAGGATCAGTTCCGGGAGGTTTCCACAGCGCGCGGCAATACGCGGGAGTTTGCCGCCTCCAGCAAGATCGACCAGGTCGACCTTGTCCACTTCGCCAGCAACCTTGGCACGGCGGAGGGGCGCGAGCTCACTGAGACGCTGCTCTCCGCGGTCAAGTACAACCGCACCTCGAATACCGTGACCAACGCCTACGGGCTTTCCATCTACTTCCCGTATCAGAAGACCAACAAGGTCGGCACGGCGGCGCAGCAGTATGCCGCCATCGGCATGGACGACGAGTACACCCGCTGCATCCAGGAATTCGCCAGCGTGGGCGCCGCCGGCCAGAGCGTGTCGAACAGCGTGTCCGGCTATGCGTCGAGCCCGCTCGGCTCTCTGCTCGGCGGCTCCGGCGCGTCGGGCGGCGGCACTGCGGGCAACGACCTCATCACGCAGCTGCTCATGAGCACGCTGGCGGGCGGTTACGCCGGACGCTCCCTCGATACGGAGCGCACGGCGGACTACCTCTTTGAAAACCAGTTCGATTCCGCGCAGCTCGTCTGGCTCGGTTCCGACGAGCCGCGGATCGTGCTGAGCGAGGAGCAGTGGAGCCTCGTCAACGACCTTGCGCTCAGCGTCTTCTACGACGACGGCGAGGGCTACATCGACCTCGGCCTTGACAACGTGTTCAGCTTCACCGACGACGGCGCGCTGCGCGGCGTATACAGCGGCACCTGGCTCGCCATCGACGGCCAGCCGATCCCGTATTACCACACCGGAACGGTGGAGGACGGCGCCGAGTATTCCATCAGCGGTTACGTGCCGTGTCTGCTCAACGGCGAGCGCGCGGAGCTGCTGCTCACGTTCGACAACGACCACCCCTACGGCTATATCGCCGGCGCGCGCCGCGTCTACAAAGACGGCGAGACCGAGACGGTCGCCAAGAGCGCGGGCGAGCTGGCGGAGGGCGACGCGATCGACTTCGTCTGCGACTACTACGGCTACGACGGCAGCTATCAGGACAGCTATCTGTTCGGCGAGCAGTGGATCTATCACGCCGGCGCGGAGATCAGCGACGTTACGATCGACGCCTCCCGCGTCAACGCGACCTACCGCTTCACCGACGTCTACGGCCAGAACTACTGGACGCCTGCGATCCCGTAAGGGCGGCGCGTCCCGGCATCAAAACACGCCCCGGCGGGCCGCTTCCGCGTGAAGCGCCCCGCCGGGGTTTTTCTTTTTCGGAAGCCGACAAAAAAACTTGCCAAGCGGGGCAAATCGTTTTATACTGAACTATATTTGCGAACAGGAGGAAATCGGTATGGCGGAACAGGGCATCGGCACAAAATGCGTGCAGGGCGGTTACACGCCGGGGAACGGCGAGCCGCGCCAGATCCCCATCATTCAGAGCACCACGTTCAAATATGCGAGCAGCGCCGACATGGGCAAGCTCTTTGATCTGGAGGCGTCCGGCTATTTCTATACCCGGCTTCAGAACCCCACCAACGACTACGTCGCGGCGAAGATCGCGGAGCTGGAGGGCGGCACCGCCGCCATGCTGACCTCGTCCGGTCAGGCGGCGAGCTTCTATTCCGTTTTCAACATCGCGTCCTGCGGCGATCACGTCATCTCCTCGTCCACCATCTACGGCGGCACGTACAACCTCTTCGCCGTGACGATGAAGCGCATGGGCATCGACTTCACCTTCGTTTCGCCCGACTGCACGGAGGAGGAGCTGGAGGCGGCGTTCCGTCCCAACACCAAGGCGGTGTTCGGCGAGACCATCGCCAATCCCGCGCTGACCGTGCTGGACATCGAGAAATTTGCGAAGGCGGCGCACGCGCACGGCGTGCCGCTGATCATCGACAACACCTTTGCGACGCCCGTGCTCTGCCGTCCCATCGAGTGGGGCGCCGATATCGTCATCCACTCGACCACGAAGTATATGGACGGCCACGGCGCGGCGGTCGGCGGCTGCATCGTGGACTCCGGCAAGTTCGACTGGACGAAGTACCCCGAGCGCTTCCCCGGCCTCTGCACGCCGGACGAGAGCTACCACGGCGTCACCTACACCGAGCGCTTCGGCCTCGCGGGCGCGTTCATCACCAAGGCGACCGCGCAGCTCATGCGCGACTTCGGCTCCATCCAGTCGCCGCAGAACGCGTTCCTGCTCAACCTCGGGCTGGAGAGCCTGCACGTGCGCATGAAGCGGCACAGCGAGAACGGCCTTGCCGTGGCGAAGTTCCTGAGCGGACACCCGCAGGTGTCGTGGGTGACGTATTCCGGCCTGCCCGGCGACAAATACTATCCGCTCGCGCAGAAGTACCTGCCGGACGGCGCCTGCGGCGTCGTCAGCTTCGGCGTCAAGGGCGGCCGCGCCGCCGCGGAGCGCTTCATGGGCCGGCTGAAGATCGCCGCCATCGAGACGCACGTCGCCGACGCGCGCACCTGCTGCCTGCATCCCGCCAGCGCCACGCACCGCCAGATGAACGACGACGAGCTGCGCGCCGCCGGCGTGTCGCCCGACCTCGTGCGCTTCTCCTGCGGTCTGGAGGACGCCGCCGACCTGATCGCCGACATCGACCAGGCGCTTGCATAAATGACACTTAGGAGGCATTTGCCATGCCCATTCGCATCCCGAACGATCTGCCCGCGACCAAAACGCTCTTGAGCGAGAACATCTTCGTCATGACCGAGACGCGCGCCATGACGCAGGACATCCGCCCGCTGCAGGTGCTGCTGCTGAACCTGATGCCGACCAAGATCGACACGGAGACGCAGCTGGCGCGGCTGCTGGGCAACACGCCGCTGCAGGTGGAGCTGGAGCTGATGCAGACCGCCAGCCACGCGCCGAAGAACGCCCCGCAGGAGCATATGCTCAAGTTCTACACCACCTTCGAGCACGTGAAGGACCGCTATTTCGACGGCATGATCATCACCGGCGCGCCGGTGGAGAAGCTGGCCTTTGAGGAGGTCGAGTACTGGGAGGAGCTGTGCGAGATCATGGAGTGGACCAAGACCCACGTCCATTCCACCTTCCACATCTGCTGGGGCGCGCAGGCGGCGCTGTACTACCACTACGGCATCCCGAAGTATCTGCTGCCGGAAAAGCTCTCCGGCGTCTTCGAGCACACGGTGGAGCGCCGCTCGTCCATGCTTGTGCGCGGCTTCGACGACGTGTTCCTTGCGCCGCACTCCCGCTATACGACGATCCTGCGCGAGGACGTGGAGAAGTGCGCGAAGCTGCGCATCCTCGCGTCCTCCGAGCAGGCGGGCGTCTATATGCTGATGACGGACGGCGGCCGGCAGGTGTTCATCACAGGCCATTCGGAATACAACCACGACACGCTGCAGAAGGAGTATCTGCGCGACAAGGGGCAGGGGATCCGTCCCGCGATCCCGGAGAACTATTTCCCGGACGACGACGATACGAAAACGCCGCTGAACAGATGGCGCTCGCATGCGAGCCTGCTGTATCAGAACTGGCTGAACTACTACGTCTATCAGACCACGCCTTATGATATCAATGCCATTGAGCCGATGGTTTAAGGCGCGTGGCGCCGGATGGATCGGATACGATCTCTTCAAGTTCTGATTGCCTTTTGCGGGCAGAACCGCTATAATGATAGATAAGATACAGTGAGGAGGTATTCCCATGAACAAGGACGATTATAAGCTTTATACCGATAAGATGAAAAAGAGCATCGACTCTGTGGCTGCGGACTTTGCCGCCGTGCGCGCGGGCCGTGCCAACGCCGCCGTGCTCGACCGCATCACCGTCGACTACTACGGCTCGCCGACGCCGATCCACCAGATCGCGTCCATCGCCTCGCCGGATCCGCGTCAGCTGCTCATCACGCCGTGGGACGCCGGCGCGCTGAAGCTCATCAACAAGGCGATCCAGGAGTCCGATCTCGGCATCAATCCGCAGAACGACGGCAAGTCCATCCGCCTTGCCTTCCCGCAGCTGACGGAGGAGCGCCGCAAGGAGCTGGTCAAGCAGATCCGCAAGTATGCCGAGGGCGGCAAGGTCGCCATCCGCAACATCCGCCGCGACGCCATCGAGGCGTTCAAGAAGCAGCAGAAGGCGAGCGAGATCACCGAGGACGACTATAAGATCGCCGAAAAGGATCTCCAGAAGCTGACCGACGACTATTGCAAGGAGCTCGACGAGCTGCTGGCGAAAAAAGAGAAAGAATTGATGGCGGTCTGACCGGATGCCGATCTTAACGCACAATCCAACGGGGCAGGCGGGCACTCCCGGCCTGCCTCGTCATGTTGCCGTCATCATGGACGGGAACGGACGCTGGGCGCAGCGCCGCGGCCTCCCGCGCACGGCGGGGCACAAGGCGGGGGCGGAGAACTTCCGCAGCATTGCGACCTACTGCAAGGAGCTCGGCCTCGAATACCTGACGGTCTACGCCTTCTCCACCGAGAACTGGAAGCGCCCGCAGAGCGAGGTCGACGCGATCATGGCCCTGCTCGACGAGTACCTGCGCGAGAGCATCGAGAAGATGGCGCGCGACAGCATCCGCCTGCGCTTTCTGGGCGACGTGAGCGCCCTGTCGCCGCGCCTGCGCGCTCTCATCGCGGAGACCGACGAGCTGACGCGGCACATCACGGGCTTTCAGGCAAACGTCTGCCTCAACTACGGAGGACGCGACGAGCTCGTGCGCGCCGCGCGCCGCTTTGCGCGCGATTGCGTCGAGGGCAGGCGCTCGCCTGATGAGCTGAGCGAAGCGGACTTTCCCGACTACCTCTGGTCGGCGGGTCTGCCTGATCCGGAGCTGCTGATCCGCCCGGGCGGGGAAGTGCGCATGAGCAATTTTCTGCTCTGGCAATGCGCGTACAGCGAGATCTATGTCACGGACACGCTCTGGCCGGACTTCGGCAGGGAAGAGCTGGACCGCGCGCTCGCGTGGTACAAGACGCGCGACCGCCGTTTCGGCGGACTGAGTACGAGATAAAGGATTGATTTGATGAAACAGCGTTGGTTGGTCGCCGTTGTCGGACTGCCGCTGCTGCTGGCGGTGCTGCTGNNGGCGTTCTGCCGTTTGTCGTGTTGATCGCCGTGATGCAGATCTCGTTTCTGTACCTTGAAACGCGGCTTGGGCACACGGTGTTCGGGCCGTTATCTGCGGTTACGGTTTTCCGCTGGGTGCTGGTCGTCTTTTTGTTTTTCCGCGCTGTTACAACCTATGGAACGGACAGGGCGGTGCCGTTTGCGGACGTTGCCGCGGGCATCGTCGCAGGGGTTGTGTTCCCGGCAATGTACGCCTGCATATACCTGCTGCGCGCAAGCGAGCCGTTCGGCCGCATCTACGTCCTTGCGCCGTTTTTTATCGCCTTTGCCGGTGACACGTTCTCCATGTACTTCGGCATGTGGTTCGGCAAGAAGAAGCTCACGCCCGTCAGCCCGAAGAAGACCTGGGCGGGCTTCTGGGGCGGCCCGATCGGCTCCGCGCTCGGCATGCTGCTGCTCGGCTTCATCGGTGCGCGCTGGCTCGGCTATGCGCCGAACTGGCTGCATCTGGCCGCGGCCGGCGTCGTCGGCAACCTGTTCGGGCAGCTGGGCGACCTCTCCATGTCGCTCATCAAGCGCGAGGCCGGCATCAAGGACTACAGCCATCTGTTCCTGACGCACGGCGGCATGCTCGACCGCTTTGACTCGACGCTCTTTATCGCGCCGGTCGCCTATTTCTTTGTAAGTACAGGTATCATCTGATATGACAAGGACGATTGCTTTACTTGGATCGACCGGCTCCATCGGGCGCCAGACGCTTGAGGTGGCGCGGGAGCTGGGCCTTTCCGTCGCGGCGCTGACCGCGAACGCAAGCGTGGATCTGATCGAACGGCAGGCGCGGGAGTTTTCCCCGCGTCTTGCCGTGCTTTATGACGCGGACGCGGCAAACGAGCTGCGCCGGCGCCTCGCGGACACGAAGATCGAGGTCATGAGCGGCATGGAGGGGCTGCTTGCCGCCGCGACGCTCGACGGGGCGGACACGGTCGTGACCGCCGTGGTCGGCATGGTCGGGCTGCGCCCGACGCTCGCCGCGATCGAGCGGGGCAAACGCATCGCGCTTGCCAACAAGGAAACGCTGGTCTGCGCGGGCGCGCTGGTCATGGACGCCGCGGACAAATACGGCGCGGAGATCGTGCCGGTGGACAGTGAGCACAGCGCGATCTTCCAGTGCCTGCAGGGCTGCCGCGACCGCGGCGAGATCAGGCGCCTCGTGCTGACCTGTTCCGGCGGGCCGTTTTACGGGCTGACCTTTGAAGAGCTGGCGCACAAGACGCGCGCCGACGCGCTGAAGCATCCGAACTGGACGATGGGCGCGAAGATCACCGTCGACAGCGCGACGCTGATGAACAAGGGTCTGGAGATCATCGAGGCAATGCGTCTGTACCGCCTGCCGCTCGCGCAGGTGGACGCCGTCATCCACCGCCAGAGCATCGTCCACTCGCTCGTCGAGTTCCGGGACGGCGCGTATCTGGCGCAGCTGGGCACGCCGGATATGAAGCTGCCCATCCGCTACGCGCTGACGTATCCGTACCGCGCCGATTCGCCCGCGGAGCCGTTGGATCTGCTCCGCTGCCCACCGCTCACCTTTGCGGAGCCGGACGAGGAGACCTTCCGCTGCCTGCGCATCGCGAAGCAGTGCGCCGAAGCGGGCGGGACGGCCTGTGCCGTCATGAACGCTGCGAACGAGGCGGCCGTCGGCGCGTTTCTGGACGGCGCCGTCGGCTTCAACGACATCCCTGCGCTGATCGAGACGGCGCTTTCCGGGATCCCGCAGGTATCAAACCCCGCGCTTTCGGATATTCTGGAGGCGGATCGCCGCGCGCGTGAGCGCGTGCGCGAACGCATCCTGTGATTTGGAGCAGTTATGATCTATATCATTCTTGGCATTCTTCTCTTCGGCGTGCTGATCGCCGTGCACGAGTTCGGACACTTCGCCGTCGCCAAGCTCTGCGGCGTGAAGGTAAACGAGTTTTCCGTCGGCATGGGCCCGCTGATCTTTCAGAAAACAAAAGGAGAGACAGACTATTCCCTCCGCCTCCTGCCCATCGGCGGCTACTGCGCCATGGAGGGCGAGGAAGAGGATTCCGCCGACCCGCGCGCGCTGAACAGCCAGCCGTTCTGGAAGCAGTTCCTGATCTTCGTCGCCGGCGCGGCGATGAATTTTCTGACCGGACTCGTGATCCTGCTGTGCCTGTATGCGGGCGCCGCCGCGTTCTATACGACGGAGATCGTCGGGCTCAATCCCGCTTTTCCGTATCAGGGCGAGGACGGGATCATGGTCGGCGACGTCATCTGGAAGATCAACGGCGAGCGCATTTATCTCCACGGCGACGTGTCGACGGTGCTCGACTACAAGTCCCGCGGCGACACGATGGAGATGGTCGTGCTGCGCGACGGCGAAAAGCTGACGCGCACGTTGGAAAAACAGACCTACGTCGACGACAACGGGCAGGAATACCGGGCGTACGGCTTTACCTACGGCGGCATCGTCAAGGCGACGCTCGGGCTCAAGCTGAAATACGCCTGGTATAATGCGATCGACTATGTGCGGCTCGTGCGGATGAGCCTGCAGATGCTGCTCAGCGGCGCGGCGGGCGTCAAGGACCTCAGCGGACCCGTCGGCATCGTATCCGCCATCGGAGAAATGGGGCAGGAGACGGAGGCGGAGGAGGGCTTCGGCGCAGCGCTGGAGAGCGTCTTTTTCTTTGCCGCGCTCATCGCGGTCAATCTCGCGGTCATGAACCTGCTGCCGCTGCCCGCGCTGGACGGCGGCAAGGTGCTGATCCTCGTGGTGAACGCGGTCGCTTTGGCGCTGTTTAAGAAAAAGATCCCGCAGAAGCTCGAGATCGTCATCAACGCCGTCGGCTTCGCGCTGCTCATCGGGCTGATGCTGTTTGTGACCTTCCACGACGTGATGAAGCTGGTGACGGAGTAGAATCATGACGAAACAGATCAAAGTCGGCGGCGTCGCCGTGGGCGGCGGCGCACCGGTCACCATACAATCTATGTGCAATACGCACACCGAGGACGCGGAGGCGACCATCTGCCAGATCCGCGCGCTGGAGGCAGCGGGCTGCGAGATCGTGCGCGTCACCGTGCCGACCATGGAGGCGGCGTGTGCGCTGAGCACGATCAGAGATGCGATCTCCATCCCACTGGTGGCGGATATCCACTTCGACTACCGCCTCGCGGTCGAGGCTGCGGCGCGCGGCGCGGACAAGATCCGCATCAACCCCGGCAACATCGGCGGGGAGGAGCGCGTCAGGGCCGTGGTGGACGCTTGCCGCGCGCACAGCGTGCCGATCCGCGTCGGCGTCAACGGCGGCTCGCTGGAGAAGGAGCTGCTGGCAAAATACGGCGGCGTCACGCCGGAGGCGCTGACGGAGAGCGCGCTGCGCCACGTCCACATGCTGGAACGGTACGACTTCACCGATATCTGTATTTCCGTCAAGTGCAGCGACGTGCCGCAGAACATCCGGGCGTACCGCCTGCTGCACGAGGCGGTGGACTATCCGCTGCACCTCGGCGTCACTGAGGCGGGCACGCCGTCGATGGGGCTGGTCAAGTCTGCCGTCGGCATCGGCGCGCTGCTCTGCGACGGCATCGGCGACACGCTGCGCGTCTCGCTCACGGCCGATCCAGTGGAGGAGATCTACGCTGCAAAAAAGATCCTGCAGGCCTGCGGCCTCCGGCGCTCCGGCGTCAATCTGATCGCCTGCCCGACCTGCGGACGCACCTCTTACGATATGATCCCGATTGCGGAGGAGCTGGAGCGCCGGCTCGCCGGCTGCGAAAAGAAGCTGACGGTCGCGGTTATGGGCTGCGTCGTCAACGGCCCCGGCGAGGCGGCGGCCGCCGACCTCGGCGTGGCCGGCGGCAACGGCGAGGGATTGATCTTCCGTCATGGGAAAATCCTTTATAAGGTGCCGGAAGAGAAGCTTGTGGACGCTTTGATGAACGAAATCGAACAGTTTTGAGAGACAGGAAAGCGCAATGGCACAGAAAAAACCGTTTTTTGAGATATTTGACGACTTTTCGCCGGACTTCACGCTGCGGCGGCTGTTGAGCGGCGCTCTCGTTACCGATCTGGTGCTGGACGCGGCGGCGCGCACGATGACGGTCGACGTGGAGTCGGGCGAGCGTATCCCCGACGCTGCACGCTCCGCGGCGGAGTCTCTGCTGGCGGAACGCTTTGCTCTGCGCAGCGTACAGCTGCGCGTTCAGGACGCGCCGGCCGAGGCAAACAGGAACGGCGCGGACAAGGCGGCGCCGAAGAAGGCGAAGACGCGCCGTATCATGGGCGGCGAGATCAAGGGGCGCGTCACGCCGATGCGCGATCTGACCGCCACAATGGGACGCGCCGTGGTCGAGGGCAAGGTCTTCAAGTTCGACTGTCACGAAACAAAACGGCGGGGTATGTGGGTCGTTGTTATCGAGCTGACGGACTACACCGGCTCGGTCGTCGTGCGGCGCAACATGACCGAGCGCGAGACCCGGCCGCTGCAGGAGAAGATCGCACCTGGTATGTGGCTGCGCATCGGCGGCACGATGGAGCTGACCTATGACGGCAAAGATATCCAGCTTAACCCACGCGACATCAGCGAGGTCAGGCACGAGGGGCGCACGGACAACGCGCCCGTCAAGCGCGTGGAGCTGCATCTGCACACAAAGATGTCCAACATGGACGCGCTGACCGACACCAAAAGCGTCGTGAAGCTGGCGGCGAAGTGGGGGATGCCTGCCATCGCCATCACGGATCACGGCGTGGCGCAGGCCTTCCCGGATGCATGGAAGGCGGCGGGCGACAAGATCAAGGTCCTCTACGGCTGCGAGGGCTATTTCATCAACAACGCGGACGACCGCATCTGCGTGCACGGCGCGCAGGACGGCGCATTTTCTGACGAGATCGTCTGCTTCGATATTGAAACGACCGGTCTCAACGTCGCGCAGGAGGCGATCACGGAGATCGGCGCGGTGCTGCTTCGCAACGGCGAGATCGTGGACAGGTTCCAGACCTTCGTCGATCCGGAGCGGCGCCTGACGCCGGAGATCGTCGGCCTGACCGGGATCACGGACGCGATGCTGCGCGGCGCGCCGAAGCTGGAGGACGCGCTGCGCGCGTTTCTCGACTTTGCGGGCGGGCGTATCCTCGCCGCGCACAACGCGGAGTTTGATATCAGCTTCATCCGCGCGGGCTGCCGGAAGTGCGGCCTCACGTTCGAGCCGACCTATCTCGATTCGCTGATCTTCGCGCAGAACCTACTGCCGGAGCTGAAAAACTACAAGCTCGACACGGTGGCCGAGCATCTTCGCCTGCCCGCGTTCCACCATCATCGCGCCAGTGACGACGCGGTGCCTGTGGCGCAGATGCTGGCGAAGTTCTTTGCCATGCTGGAGCAGCGCGGCGTGACGCATATTCAGGACGTCAATGCGGAGATGCTCAAGCTGCGACCTGCGGGCGGGCTCACACGGAAGCGCCGCCCGAACCACATCATATTGATCGCGCGGAACAAGATGGGACTGAAGAACCTTTATCAACTCATTTCCGCGTCTAATCTCAGATACTTCAACCGCTATCCAATCATCCCGAAAACGGAACTGCTTGCCCACCGCGAGGGGCTGCTGATCGGCTCCGCCTGCGAAGCGGGCGAGCTGTTTCGCGCCATCGTCGACCATAAGGATCATGAGGAGCTTAAGCGCATTGCGTCGTTCTACGACTATCTGGAGATCCAGCCGCTGTGCAACAACCGTTTCCTTATCCGCGAGGGCAAGGCGAAGGACGACGAAGAGCTGAAGACCTTCAACCGCATTGTCGTCTGCCTGGGCGAAGAGCTTGAAAAGCCCGTCTGCGCCACCGGAGACGTGCATTTTCTGGAGCCGGAGGATGAGGAGTACCGCCATATTCCTGTCTCTTATACACAT
>LXOW01308097.1_pt1 | contig 15094 bp, 17 predicted proteins | sample 1368591 | NCBI WGS metagenome assembly LXOW01 (sample SAMN04884650, study PRJNA319009) | bovine gut metagenome | isolation source: Cow rumen | host: Bos taurus | place: Italy: Legnaro (PD) | collected 2014-07-09 | reverse complement strand
TTCTTCGTCTCTGCGTTTTTGTTCTTCGTCTCTGCGTTTTTGTTCTTCCTCTCTGCGTTTTTCTTCCTCCTCTCTACGTTTCTGCTCCTCTTCTTTGTGTTGTTGCTCGTTTTCGCGCATTTGGCGTGAGGTTTCCAGAATCATTTCTTTTAATTCCGCCCAGGTGGGCATGTCTTTTTCTGATGTGATAATGTCTAACATAGTTGTTGATTTAAATTGTTAATGAACAATATTTGTTTCGGATGCAAAAATAGTATTTTTCTTTTATAAAACAAAAATATTTGCAAAAATATATGTTGAATTTTAACAATTAATTATAAAATAACCGACCTTGGCGACATCTCTATTGCCCAATATTCGCACATCATCTCCCTCAAGGTGGCGATTGACAGGTTCAAGAAACAGCAATAATATTTTTTTGATATAAGTGGCCCACAACAAAACGTACATCGCGCGTGTGATTGTTTTTTTGTTAATAAAATAACTGAAAAACAATTATTTACAACGATTTTGGCTAGATTCCCTATATAAAACAAACTGTACCAACCGAACACTACCATCCAGCTAAATTCGGACCAATTAGGACCAAACAACCTGACCGTCAATTAATTATTTTTGCGCTATGAAAGTTCTACTTGAAGCTTTCATGCGGCTCTTTGGAAAAAAACAATACAATTCACGCTTGATGATGGAATAATTGTTATATTTGCGGTCTGATTTCTGCGGAAATCGGACGTTCTTTAGAATTTACACGCAATAGCTTTTTTGTATAGTCAAAGAAATCTAGCAAATTTTAAAACCAAAGCAGAAAGGCAAAAGGTATATCATGTCTGTAATCAGGCGTGGATTGTTTTTTGTTTTCTGCTTGGGTTTTGCTAGAACCTCTTTGACGACAAAGACAGTGCACGTCTTTTTTTTGTGCTTGTTCGTGAGGCTATGATAGTATTGAATTGATTACTAATAAATGATGATTACTGATAAATTGTAATATTATGATCCGAATACGAGGCTTGTCCTTTTCATTGAAACGTGCCATCGGCATCTCCGGGCTCAAGACCAAAGTGGCCCGCAAAACTAAAGTTCCTACCACTAGAGGTGGCCTGGAACGCAAGATTGGCAAATCCTTGATCAATGCATTGACCCGAAAGAAACGCCAGAAATGATTTTGTCGTTTTGTACAAGTAAACATATCATTGAATGGAGGAAACCGAAAATCCAGAATAGAGTAGGCGAAATAATAATTTAAAAAAATCGAATTATGGATGTGTTATTAATTATCTTAAGTGTACTTTGGTTTATAGTCAAGGTTTTGTATCGATTATTCGCGATTATTGTTGACTGGGCAGCTACTGTGTACCTCATTATATTCTGGCCTTTCACGATCTTATTTGGCGGTTTGAGAAGCAAGGTGTCGGGTGCCATCGGCGCAATGTTCAGACGAATGGGGCACCATTTCAGAGCCATATTTAACAGTGAGGAATACCATCCCCTTAAAAGTGATGGCACTTGGGATATGCGTTTCAAAGTGAACAAATAAAAATCAATTAAAACCTTTGATTATGAGTAAGGAATATTACAAAAAGAAAATCATCGACCTGAGAGCACAGCTCGAAAGGGAACGGGAAGCAAAAAAGAGGGACAACGAGAACTATGCCCGTCAAATTAAGAATGCATCTTCTCCGTCATGGAAAGCCTCGTATAAAAAGTCGAAAATTGACAAGGCCGCCTCGCACGATCGCAACATCGAATCCATCAAGCGCAACATCGAAAGCGCAAAGGAGGCGTTGAAGCGGGAAAAGTAATTGCAATACAAGTGTAATAACATGAACTATCACGAGGGCATCTGACAATCTAATAAAGTTTTTTCAACAAACAATAATCCTTATGGCAAATTTATTCGACAAAATAAAGGAAAAAAGTCAGGAAGTTGCCAAAATTGCAAAAGAGAAAGGACAGGGGATCGCCCAGGCGGCCAAGGAAAAGCATGATGCCGTGTTTAAATCTTCAAAAGAGATTAACGGCGACACCCTGTTGATTCCCTGCATTGCCGAGCAAATCACGAAAGAGTTCAAGGCAGAGGGATTTGAGGTGGACAGCAAACAGGCCGAGAACCGCTATGACATATCCCTCACCAATGGCGGTTTGGTCAAGTCTGCAGTCGGTTTGAAAACAGCGCTGAAGGTCACTGTCTGTCCTAAAAACGGCAATATCCATATTGATGCAGGCATTGGCATATTCGGACAACAAGCCATCCCAACTGCTGTTACTACCTTGGTGGCATGGCCGGTAGCTGCCACTCAAATTTGGGGTATAGTCAAGCAGTCCAAGTTGGATGACAAAGCCGTGGCTATTGCGGAAAAGGTGGTGGCCACGGATAAAATTGTTACCTTGCTGGATGGCACCAGAATCCCCCAAAGTAGAGTTCCATACGACGTAATCTATATCAACGAAGCAGGCCAGAAATTCCGCAAAGTGATGAAAATTGTTGAAAAACCGAAAGAGGATAACAAACTTGTCAGTAAAATCGGCGAATTTGCAGCCATCGCCACGGACAAAGTGACCGATGCGGCGCAAAAAACGTGGGATAACACGAAAGACGCTGCGGCTCAAGCCGGGGAATGGACCAAGCTGACCGCACAAAAGACATCGGATTTGGCGCGACAAACTGCTCAAAATGCATCCGAATGGGTTCAAGAGAATGAGAAAATCCAAAACGCGCTTGCAAAAGGCAGACAAGCCTACCAGTTTGTTTCCGACAAGACCACAACGGCCGTGCAAGTGGTGGGCAACAAATTTGTGGAACTGAAGAATGACGAGCAGGTGATTGCTGCATGGCAAAAAACCGGTGAGATTGCGGGTAAAGTAGGACAAAACTCCGTGAAAGGGTTGAAGGTCATTTCGGGTGTGCAAGCCGTGCAAGACAGGAAGAAATCCATCAAGACAAAAGAGGAGGCCGAAAAATTGCAGGAAGAAGTGATGGCCACCAACGATGCTGTCCGCGACGACTTGAACGGTGCTTTGGATACTTTCGGCAAGCGAAGGCTGGATGCGTTGCACAATACGGTGGGTGTGTTTTTGGACTATCTTGAACGTCTTAACCAAAAATCCAAGGCCAAGGAATACGAATTTCTGAAGGAGATTGATATCAAAACCGAGGAGATTGCCGAAATGAAACAAATTGACATGAAGGCCTCGGACGCAGCTAAAGTACTCGCCGTGGGTGGTGGTTTTGCTGCTATCGGATTAGCTGGAACCCCTGCCTTGGTTACGAGTCTGGTGACCGCATTTGCAACTGCCAGTACGGGCACTGCCATAAGCTCTCTCTCCGGTGCAGCGGCTACCAATGCAGTGTTGGCTTGGTTAGGCGGTGGTGCAGTGGCAGCGGGCGGTGGCGGAATGGCAGCAGGGGCAACCGTCATGGCAACGCTAACCGCAACCGCAACCGTAGGATTGGCAGTGATTGCTGTCGGCACCCTTGCGTCTGCATTCTACTCCCGCAAATACACCGAAGCGACCAAGCATCTCGCCGAAGTGCAGGAGTGGGTGGCACAGACCGAAGCCAGTTGGACGGTGATGGCCGGCATCAAACAGCGCGTGCTGGAACTTCAAGGGCTGACCACAGACCTTGAAACCCGCACCATCGCCCAATTGCACAAGCTGGATCCCTACATCGATCAATTTGACAACACGGACATGACTCAAGTGGGACTCTTCCAACAGGCCGCCATCATGGTGAAATCTATGAGCGAGTTAGCCCAAGTGCCTGTGCTTGATGATGACGGCAACCTCAATGAACAAGCCAACATAGTGGCAGCAAAAACAGCGAAAATCTTAAATACATCATTATAATCATGGCAAAGAAAGAAAAAAAATTCATACTTGACAATTTGTTAGGCACAGTTAAGAAAGGAAAAGAGTTGTGGGACGCTCACGGCGCAGAACTAACGGAAGCAGTCAAAAATGTTATTCCCAAAAAAGGTAAGAAAGTGTCCGTTAGTAACATTATGGGTGTGGTGAAAGCAGGCCAAAGTGCTTGGACGGATTCAGGAAAAGAGGTTGTTACGGAAGCCGTAGGGCTCTTTGCCGCTCCAAAAGAGGACATTATCCAAGAGGATAATGACATAGTGGAAAAAGGCACTATGGAGAACGAAATGAATGAAGGAGATTTGGTCGAGGAACCTGAATACCTTCCTGAAGCAGATTCGGATACGGATGATGAGATGGATGTTGAAGAAGACACTTTTTTTGAGGACAAACTGGGTGATTTAATGGATACAGTGAAGAACACTAATCCAACAAATCCGCAGGAGGTCATGGCAGCTATAGCCACTCTCACTCAAGTCTCCAATGAAACCATTCAATATGTGGCGGAACAAGAGACCAAACGGGAGGAAATCCGTGCCGAACGCAATGTGGCGATTGCACGCATTCATGCGATGAGCGACAATATCAAATTGTATCTCGAGAAAACGTTCGATGAACGAAGTGCCATCTTCGCCAAGCAGTTTGAGTGCGTGGATGCCGCCTTGCGTGAAGGCAACACCGAAATGTTGGCCATGACCCTCAATAGCATCAATTCTCTTGCCGCCTCCAGTCCTTTCAAGAACCTCGCCGACATCAACCAAGTGCAGCAAGCCTTGTCAGATGGCGATACGGAATGGGACATATAATTTGAATTATAATTAATCACAAAAATTAAAGCTATGTTTGAATTATTTAACAAATCAGCACAACTACTTCCTGTAAAGGTTTCCAAGAATGAGGACAAAATTGCTCCGACAATCTCAGATCCCCAGCTATTGGCTCAAAAGCGAAATGAGTTAAAAGAATTAGTGAGAAAGGCAGCTGAAGATGGGGAGATAACACAAATGGAATATGACGAACTCTGCGAATTAACCGTACAAGTTGGGATTAATGATTTCGAGCTCAACGAAATGGTGCGAGCTGAATATAAGAAAGCCCTTGTCAAAAAGGTGAAACTATTTGTGGGAGATGACGGCAAAGTTGATGAGTCAGAAATGAAAGATCTAATGTTTCGTGCCAAAGAGATAGGTGTAGGCGTAGAGGACTTGAAGAGCTGCATTCAGGAAGCGGTCACACAATATAAGATTCAATATGAGATAGAGGAGAAGAAGAGACGTGCTGCGAAGGAGAAGAGGCTTGCCGAACAGCGCAAGGAAAAAGCTGAACAGCGCAAGGAAAAAGCTGAACAGCGCAAGGAAAATATGAAAAAAATTGGTGACAGAGCAGCCAAATTGGGAAAGATTCTTCTTGGGGTAGGAGTCGCTGCAGGTGCCGCGTACGTGGGTTTGAAAGTGCAAAGCAATAGAGCCAACAACTTGGCCGCAATGAATGGAACCTACAAAGTCTCGCTCTCCACTGTGATGCATAAATCTGCCAAGGGATGATTGATTTTAAAAACATAGGATTTAGTTAATTCGCGAGAATGATAATTTTTTATCGTGAATTGGCAGCAAAACGCCCTCTTTCTGTTTCGCATGCTGTATTGTAGGACATTTTATAGAGAAGCAGCACAAATACGAATTGAAAAATGACAGACACAAAAAAATCATTGACACTTGCTTTTGCATTGATCTTTAGTTTTGGTGCTTTCGCCCAAACGGATGTGTCAAGCATCTCTGCCGACCGGCCCGGGATGGCCACTGGCACTGACATCACTCCGTTCCTGAAAGTGGTGTGGGAAAATGGCTTTGAGAGCACTTGGGATGGCAACCCCGATTTCCTGCTGCCCACCACAATGATCCGATTCGGCGTGACCCGGTTCGCGGAGCTGCGTTTACAGTACGACGGCTCATACTACCGCTTCAACGACCATTTCGGTCTCCGCCAGTGGGCTTACGACGTGCAACCTTTGGTACTTGGCACCAAGGTCAAAATCTTCGACGGCTACAAGTGGGTGCCCAAAATCTCCTTGATGGCCAACCTTGCCATCCCGCTAAAACGGGACATCGGCGCTTACGCCACAGCACAGCACGTCGCCCCGTCGCTCTACCTGCTGTTCCAAAACGATGTGACCGACTGGTTCAACATCGGCTACAACGTGGGCGCGGAATGGTCTGGGTGTTCGCACATCCCCAGCACCTTCTTGGCCCTATGCCTCTGCTTCAATATCACCGACAACTTCGGGGCGTTCCTGGAGAGTTACAACTACCTCACTCGTTTAGGACCAAAGAACACGGAAGCGGAGTGCAACCTCGATTTCGGTTTCTCCTACATCGTACACCCCCGTGTGCAACTTGACGTGTACGGTATGTTCAATTGCCAGAACCCCAGAGATTTCAACGGAATCGGTCTCGGCGTGGCATGGCTGATTAATTGACAATAACGATTATTTACAAACAAGATGGATTTCCCTATAGAGACGATGTGCATTTCGTCTCTATATCAGTAAAAAACAAAAAAAAATGAACACGTTGAAACAACTGGCAATTGCTACAATAGCTTGCCTCCTGCTGGCAGGCTTTCCCGGCTGCGGCAGCAAAAACCAACCCTCTCAGGACGCTGTCAAGAGCAGCTTCGTGAGCGAGCAACCCCAGAAGTCACCGGAGGAGGAGATCATCGAAGCCGCCAAAAACGTGTTGGATGATGCCGCTCTAGCCATGCGCAAGTTCGAACGGAATCCCTCGGAGAAGAATTTCAAAAAGTTGATGAAAATCTATAAGGAGGTGCAAACACTTAGCGATGATGATGATCTTTTCCGCGCAGACAGGAGATTGGCAGCCGAAGCCGACTCCACCGTGCAGACCGTCAAAACATTGCTAGAAACAAGTGTCGGCCGGATTCACAAGCCGCTACATGCCGAAAGCGACCATTTGATCACGGAAACAGAGGAGCATCCTGTCTATCTGCGCAAAGGGGAGAAACTGTTCCTCGATTTCGAAACACAGGGCAGTGTCACGATGCGGGTGTACAATTCGGACAGCCGTGCGGTTTTGAAGACATACGCGAGCAAGAAGATGGTACACGATTCTATTAGCATCGCCCACACTGCTGTTTACGTGGTGGAACTCAAGCCTGTCGGAAACCAATATGTTGACTTACAGCTGAGTAAGTCCGTGGCGAAGATGGAAGATGTGACCGCAACAGATCCTGAAATTATCACGGAAAAGACGGCGTGCACAGCCAAAGACCTCGGCGCACAGAAGATACAGGGCATCAAGCTGAAGAGCGTGTTTGAAGAGCCACGCAAGATAACGCTGCGCTCGCAAGGCAAGGCGTTCTTCTCCGGTGGCGGTACCCGTTCGGTGGTGGCCATGCAGGTGCCCGCCGGCAGCACTGACGTGGCCTACTGCTTGCGCATCTCAACTTCGCAGAGCGATATGGGATCCGACGGCCAGTTCTGTCGTAATATGGATGAAAAATATAGGGAAATCAGATTTCTGGGGCTTCCCCTTTATGAATCGCATAGTTCTTCCTCTAATATTTTCCGCGAACTATTAAACGCTTGCGAGCCTTACCGCGAAGAAGAGGCCTACTGCAACCTCTACATCTTCAATAGTGCTTCGGAAGCCAAGAAGTTCGCCGATGGCAAACCGGTGGCAGAACTGAAATACAATGTGGATCTCTCCAAGAAGGGCACGCAGTCGTGTGACGACCGCATTCCCACCAAAGGGATAAAAACCTTGTACTTTGGTTTCGAGAACACCCGCATTCGATATTCTGTCTATCTCTGGTTGGAGTCGCTGGCTACTATGCCCACCACGGAGTATTACCGGGCGAAATATATGGTAAAGGAAGAAGAATAATATTGTAATCAAAATATCATTAAATCAATCAATTCAATAGTAAAATGAAAAAGCTATTTTTTGCATTAATAATTTTTTTAGCCGGCTCGACGGTTTTTGCCCAATCACTTCCGAGAATGAAGGACAAATATGTGACCGACGCGGCAGACATTTTGTCAAGGTCTGAATTGAAGCAGTTGCGCTCAGACGTAAAGTCAATGTGCGACTACTATTCCACACGCATTGTCGTGGGCATCGTACCCACATTCGGTGACTATGAGATAGACGAGTATGCTGGTGAACTCGCTGAAAAATGGGAGCTTAGCGACGAGAACACCATGTTTATTCTGGTGAAACCTAAATCTGATGAGGAACGTGGCGAGGCGATGCTTTTGGCCAGCAGTGATTTGGAAGATGTATTCACCTCGGATGTATGCGATAATATCGTACACGACCAGATGATTCCTCATTTCAAAACCGATGACTATTTTGGCGGTATTGAAGCTGCACTGGAGTATATGAACAAGATGTCAGATGAAGATGCAACTGAAAAGGAGACAGAAACGGTCGTGGCCAGCACTTCGTCTGATAATGGAGAAAGAACATCATCAAAATTCATGGAGTTTATCTCCAATCTTGGTGTCGGGATTGCCACTATTATAAAATGGATACTCATCATTATCGTCATTGTAGCAGTAATCGGTGTAATCGCTTGGTTCGTTATCAAAAAAAAAGATGAGATAGGGGAATCTTCAAATCTAATGCGCTCCAATTTATCCAGCATCAATAATTCGGACGAAATACCCACAGCCATTGTAGATAAAAAACAGGAGATAGAGAAACGGAAAAGGGAAATCGAAGAGCTGAAGAATTTGGAGCGAGAAAGCCAGGAATTGGACGATGAATATGATAATATTCAAGCCAATAGCGAAAGAAGGCGCAGACGTGACTACGATGATTATGATACCCGCGACCATTATGATGATAGACGTTTGTCTTTAGACGTTGAGGACATATTGGGAAAAATGTCCCAATCCAATGAAAACAAGGGTGAAAAGATTCTTGGAACTATTGGAAAGGTAGCTGGTGTAGCTGCCGGTGTGGCGGGTGTCGCCGCAATCGGGAAAAAAGTAAGAGAAAACAGGAAAAACAACAAGGATGATGATGGCGGTTTGCTGGGCAACATTGGATCTTTTTTCAAGAAAAAAAGTAATGATACCAGTAATGCTCCTAGTGGCAAGCCCAAACTCGGCGGCAACGGAAAGCCCAAAGCGAGTGGCAGCGGGAACAAGCCGAAACTCGGGGGGAGCGGAAGCAAATCCAAACCAGGAGGCAACTCTTCATCGGGCGGTTGGTAGAATGTTTTCTTATTATGGTTAAACGAAAAATAATACCCAAGAAATGGCATTATTTAACAAAATAGGCAAGGATGACTCCCAAAATAAGGTTCTGAATGGCAGCCCCGAATCAATACCAGCTGTTGTAAAAGGCATTATCAATAATTTTAAAACCAAAGGGTATGAAACAATGCATCAAGTGTCTGACAACAATTCTCATGACATATTAGTGCAAAAAGCCGGGGCTCTTGGTCTCAAAACGGTGCTTAAAGTGACTGTTGGTCAGCTGAAAAATAACAGAATCAACTTTAAGACCACAGAATATGGTTTGTTCAATTCAAAATTGGATGATGAGGCACTAAAGATTGCCGAATTGATGGTAAGTTCCTATTCCGATACATCTGTGCCGGGATTCAGCGCCCTTAAGGCCAGTTTCTTCGCTAACGCCTCGAAACCAAGCAAACCGAAACTTGGGGGCTCTTCGAGCAAAGGGAGCTGGTGATTCTTATCGGAATTTTCAAATAGTTAAACATACTAAGGAATAAACTGGCAAAAACGTCATTCAACTCCTGAAAAAAATAATTATCTTTGCACCTCAACACCCAACCGTTATGCCTCAAAACGACAACGACATATTGGCACTGCGCGAAATGGTAGAAGAGTCCGTGTCGCGCAAGATGAAAACCCCGGCGGACTTCCAGTTTCTCACTGGCGTGATTCAGGAACGCTGCAAGGAGACCCTCGGCGTGACCACCCTCAAACGTATCTGGGGATACGTGGAAGGCTATGACACCACCCGTTTCTCCACACTCTCCATCCTCGCGCGCAGCGTAGGCTTCCACGACTGGGACGACTTCCGCGAGAACCACCACCGCTCGGGCGAGTCCTCCAACATGGTCGTCGGCCGCGCTCTCTATCCTGACGAAATCCCGTTGGAAGGCTTCGTACGCATCGCATGGGCGCCCGACCGCCGCGTGCGGCTGCGCCACCTCGGCGTAGGGAGCTTCTTAGTGCTGGAGAGCGAGAACTCCAAACTTAAGCCCGGCGACACCTTCCATTGCTCCTGCTTCATCATCGGCGAACCGCTCTATCTCGACCGCTTCGTGCGCGACGACAACCCACCCACACTCTTCGTGGTGGGCAACAAGGGCGGTCTCACAGAAGTGACTCGGAAAAGGTAAAGTTATTTCGACAATCGGGACAAGGTGTCCGAAATCTCTTTCATGCGAAGATAATAACTCTTCTTGTACGTGGCGGATATGGGCTCTTTCAGCTCCGCGCACTGGGGATACCTTTGGATGATGGCGGATAGAACGGCTTTTTGTTGCTCCTCGTAGATATGGTTGTTGGGTACCAGCCGGCCGTATTCCATTTGTTCCATCAACTTGTTTTCTGCAGCCCGATAGCGGGTCCAGAACGGTTCAAAGGTGGTGTCCATGCACTGTTCTATCATCTGCAAGGCACCTTGCGGGATGGTTAGAGATTGTGGCTTGTTCTCGATTTTCTGGACCACGATAGTGTCTTTGGAATGAGTCTTGAATGAGTCGGAAGGATGGATGTTTGTATCGGCTGACTCTGCGGCATGATGATTGCGGGTGGCGGCGGGTTGATGCTGTTTGAACAGCAAAATGCTTCCCAATAAGGCCAGAATGGCGATCGGGATGGGCAAAACGCCAATCTTGGCCTGTTGTCGTTGCAGCCGTAGCAGGATTTCTTCGGCGTTGCTGTAACGTTTCTCACGGTTCTCCTGCGTACACTTGCGCACGATGTGTCCGTATGAGTGCGGGAAGAGCAGCCGCAGAATCTTGCCAAAGGCGAAGATGTCGGCACGGCAGTCGATGGGCATGTCTCCGGCTTTCTGCTCCGGAGCAGCGTATTTGTCGGATCCGGCATGCTGTTTCAGCACGCCGTGCCAGTCGCTGTCCGCCAATCCAAAGTCGATGATCTTGATGTTGTGGCCGTTGTGGGTGACGAGGATGTTGTCGGGTTTGAGATCGCGGTGAATGATCTGCAAACTGTGAAAGTACGACATGGCAGACAACAATTCCTTTGCGATTTTCATCCGCACTTTACGGGGCGGATTCTGCTTCAGGAATTCCTTGAGTGTAATGCCATCCACATATTCCATCACGATGCACGGTCCGGCTATGGGGTCGGTTTCCTTGCTGAAGATATGGGCGATATTGGGATGATCCATCCGTATGCCCAACTCAAATTCCTTGGTCAGCAGACTGAGATAAACCTCCTTATGGATATATTCGGGCTTTAGTCCTTTGATTACAAACCATTTGCCATAGCGTTGGGCCCGGAATAACCGGTTGAATCCTTCTGATGGAATCTCCGAATAGGATGTGAATACATCCGAGATGTTCTCAAAGGAGGATGTGATTTCGCCGGAAGAAGAGGAGTCGCTGGAGGACATAATGATGATTAAGGATTGCAAAAATACAAATTCTTTTGCTTATTCAACAGCGTAACGATGCAACTGGGAAAACTACCATGCCAACGTAAGATGGCCGCGGTTTATTTTTGTGGCGATTTCAAATTGAAATACACCGAGGATACTTGTATTTTTGCAAAATAGTGCATATAATTTTAACAATTAATTATTAAATTACTATTCGTTAAAATTATAAATTATTGATTATCAATTTAAAAATAAATTTAGATAATTCTAGGAAATGTTTTGATTTTGTTGTATCTTTGCTGCGTTAATTAGAAAAATGAGGTGCATGAGGTTCATGGGGTGAATGGGGTAGAAGTGCTATGTATTTTGAATTTCAAATAATTCCCCTTCTATTTTAGAAGGGGTGCCCGAAGGGCGGGGTAGTAATATTAATACAGCTGAAATCCTAAAATAAAACAAGGTATTATGGAGAAAAAAGATCCAATCGAGGAGGCCCGCAGATATGTGGCCAACGCAGAAGAAGTAATCAAGAAAGCCAATTATGACCGTGTGTTGAAAATCTATACGGACGGAAAGTACATCAAGATGGCCGGCAACGCGTTGTGGAACGGCTGTCTCATTGCACTGGACGCCGTACTTGGTGTGCGTGAGGGCAAAGGCCGTCCTGCAATAGAGAAGTACAAGGAGGCTGCCGGCAAACGCGACCGCAAGCTTCTGGCTGCCATCGTGGCTGGCTATGACACCATGCATCTGCACATGGGCTATGACGGCACCAAGAACAAGAAAACTTGCGATTCAGGGTTTGACTATGCCAAAATCATCATCAATCATTGTGCCAGGTTGCGCCCGAAACCGGGGTGCGCGTGACAGGGAATAGGGAACAGGGTGCAGGGTATGGTAAAATAGACGTTAGGTGTGTAAACATCCCCTTTTTCGGACAGTTCTAAATTGCATAATGGAATATATTGTGTTTTGTATTTTTCGTACCTTTGCAGCCGATTTTCATTAAAAACATTGAGTATGATTCCATTGGAAAACTATCCCTATACCGATGCGCAGATTCAGGAGCGCATTGCCGAATACACCCGCAAGGGCAACCCGTACATGGATGAGCAGCAAGCTTATCGTTTCATATTAAATTGTATTGACCTGACCACGCTGGAGGGCTCCGACAATCGTGCGGTGGTGGAAGCGCTTTGCCAAAAGGCCATCGATTTCAAGGATGATGCCCGCAACATCAAAAGCACAGCCGCCGTGTGCGTCTATCCGCCGTTTGCTTCCATCGCCAAAGAAAAGTTGAAAGGCACGGACATTCACGTGGCGTGCGTGGCGGGCGCGTTCCCCGCTGGCCAATCGCCCATTGAGGTGAAACTCGCCGAAGTGCGCTATGCGCTGGAGCAGGGCGCCGACGAAATTGACATGGTCATCTCACGCGGCAAGTTTCTGGAAGGAAACTACCAGGAGGTGTTCGATGAAATCAAGGCCATCCGCGAGGCGTGCGCCAACGCACACCTGAAGGTGATCTTGGAGACGGGTGAGCTGAAGACTGCTGACAATATCTACAAAGCTTCACAAATAGCCATTGCGGCAGGTGCGGATTTTATCAAGACTTCTACCGGGAAAATCGCCGTGAATGCCACGCCCGAATCCTTTTTGGTGATGCTGGATGCCATCAAGGCGCACTATGAGAAAACCGGCAAGATGGTGTCGATGAAACCTGCAGGTGGCATATCGGATCCGGAGACTGCGCTCCGATTTGTCGCTATTCTGGCTAATGTGTTGGGGGAGAAATGGATGGATAACAGCCATTTCAGAATCGGTGCCAGCCGCCTTGCTAACAAGGTTTTCGATAAAATACAATAAAAAAAAATCGCTAATTAGTGGAAGGTGAACAAAATAATTGTATTTTTGCAGCCCCTTAAAAAGAAGTATTTAACAATTAAATTTTAAAAGTTATGACCAAAGCAGAAATCGTTAATGAAATTTCAGGTAAAACAGGTTTTGACAAAGGTAGTGTGCAAACCATCGTTGAAGTATTCATGTCTTCCGTAAAGAATTCCATGATTGGTGGCGAGAACGTTTACTTGAGAGGTTTCGGTAGCTTCATTATCAAACAAAGAGCTCAGAAAACAGCCCGCAATATCTCCAAGAAAGAAACTATCACTATCCCCGCACACAACATCCCGGCTTTCAAACCGTGCAAGACTTTCGTGAATGCGGTCAAGAAATCTACGAAATAATCATTATTTAATCATAAAATAATTTTAATATGCCTAGCGGAAAGAAGCGCAAACGCGCTAAAATGAACACACACAAACGCAAAAAAAGACTCAGAAAGAACAGACATAAGAGCAGATAATGTTTTTGCGTGTAAACAAATGAAAACTAAATGTCCACACGGGCATTTAGTTTTCGTGTTTTAAGAGAAATAATTTATGAGCGAGAATGAAATAACAAAAGAGATTGTTATTACTTCCCATAACAACGAAGTCCAGGTGGCTCTTCTGGAGGACAAGAAACTCGTGGAGATCCATACGGAAAAGGCTTCGGCTCAGTTCTCTGTCGGTGACATATATTTAGGAAAGGTCAAGAAGATCATGCCGGGCCTGAACGCGGCATTTGTGGACGTGGGCAGCGAGAAGGAGGCCTTTCTCCACTATCTGGACCTCGGCGTGCACGCGCGCACCATCAACGCGTTCGTGAGCCAGGCCATCACAACGGGTAAGCGCAGCATCAGCCGCGTGCAGTACCTTGACGATGTGCCCAAGAACGGCAAGATCAGCGATGTGCTNNATCACCACCGAGATTTCCTTTGCAGGACGCTACCTTGTTTTGGTGCCTTTCGGCGACAAGGTGTCCGTGTCACAGAAAATTCGGAGCACAGCGGAACGCAAGCGGCTCAAATCTCTGGTGCAGGGTATCAAACCCCGCAATTTCGGCATCATTATCCGTACCGTGGCCGAGCACAAGAGCTTGGATGAACTGTCGGCCGACCTGGACCAGCTGCGCTATAAGTGGGACACGGCCGTGGAGAACCTCTTCGCCTCCAAACCGCCCATGCGCGTCATACAGGAGTCGGATTGCGTGACCACCATGATGCGCGACCTGCTGAACGACTCTTTCCACGCCATTTATGTGGACAAACCTGAGACATTCAAGGAAGTAAAGAACTACATGCACCTCTATGCCCCTGAGCAAGAGGATATTGTGAAGCTGTACAACGACAAACAGCCCATTTTTGAGAAATTTAACGTAGCCAAGCAGATCAAAGGCTCCTTCGGCAAGGTGGTCACCGTGAAGAACGGCGTCTATCTGATTATAGAGCATACCGAAGCCATGCACGTGATTGACGTGAACAGTGGCAACCGAGTGAAAGCGACCCAGACCCCGGAGGAGAATGCACTGAATACCAACATGATCGCGGCTGCGGAAATCGCCCGCCAGCTCCGTTTGCGAGACATGGGCGGCATCATCACCATTGACTTTGTCGATCTCCACGATCCCAAGAACAAAGCCACTCTCAATAAAGCCATGGCCGAGTTCATGCGTAATGACAAGGCCAAACACACCATATTGCCCCTTAACAAGTTTGGCTTGATCCAGAT
>LXOW01370864.1_pt1 | contig 15105 bp, 10 predicted proteins | sample 1368591 | NCBI WGS metagenome assembly LXOW01 (sample SAMN04884650, study PRJNA319009) | bovine gut metagenome | isolation source: Cow rumen | host: Bos taurus | place: Italy: Legnaro (PD) | collected 2014-07-09 | reverse complement strand
GGTAATTCCGATGTCGAAGTTGTTCACCCTGTCGTGGTTGTCACGGAAATACACCGCGTGCAGGCGCAGGCTCTCGTCGCCCAGCGGGAAGAACTCAACGCCGGCTCCGTAGTACAGGTAGTCGTTGCCGGCCGGCAGCACGAGGTCGTACGAACCGACGTGCGTCGCAGTAACCAGGGAATCCCAGTCATGGTTCCAGTCCGGATCGATGTTGGATGCGTCGTTGCGCTCGTAACCCACTTTCGTGCACAGGTTCCACTTGCCCAGGCTCAAGATGGCCTTCACGATGAAGGACCAGTCGCTGAACGGATTGGCCTGCTTGAAAGCGAAACGGTCTATGAAGTCCACGTCCACCACCAGTTTGCCCATGGGGAACTTGTTTCCGAGCGCCATCCAGTTCATCTTGCGGTGCAGCTCGTCCTCCACGAGGTTGTAGCTCCATATGGTCTTCCACCACGGGAAGAAGCTGCCGTTCCAGTACAGGTTGTAGGAATAGGAATTCTGGGTTACGGGAGAAATCGGCGACGGGATGAACTGGGCGCTGATGCTCTGCCCAGGCACGGGGGTGTAGGTGGCGCTGACGCCGAACGCGTAGTATTGATAAAGGTGCAGGCTGAATGCGCCGTAATAATACACGTCGATAGGGGCGGAATCGATTTCATAGCCGCCGCACATGATCGGGTGCTTGCCGGCCGTGAACGACCAATTAGGCGTAGCCTGCCATGTCAGCCACAGGAAGTCGGTGGCGTTGAACGGATTCTTGTCGTCTATCTTTTTATTCAGACGCTGGCGTACGCGGAAAGTCAGGCCGTCGTAAATCTGGCCCTTTATGATGAGGTTGAAATAGTCTCCCTGGAAATGGGAGTCATACACGCCGGCCATGGTCTGCTGGTGGAACGTGGCCCTGGTTTCAAAGGACAGCTCCTCGATGAATGCGTGCGGCTTCGGCTCCGCGTCCTCCTGGGCAGCAGCGGCCCAGGCCGTCGCCAGCAGGCAGGTCAGGATAAGGATAGTTCTTTTCATAGGTAATGCGGCACGTCAGCCCTCCGCGAAGAGCCTTACGATGTTGAGAATCACTGCGGAGGCCTTCTCCATGGACTCAACCGGGACCCACTCCATCTTGCCGTGGAAGTTCTGTCCGCCGGCAAAGATATTCGGGCACGGGAGTCCCTTGAAAGACAGGTTGGCGCCGTCGGTGCCCCCGCGTATGGGCTGGATGTGAGGCTTCACTCCGGCCATCTCCATGGCGCGAACGGCCTTCTCCACTATGTGGTAGTGCGGCTCAACCTGAGCGCGCATGTTGTAATACTGGTCCTTGATTGCCGGAGTGGCGGTGCCTTCGCCGTATTTGCGGTTTATGAAGTCGCAGCACTCCTGCATCACGGCCTTCTTGCGTTCGAACTTAGAGCGGTCGTGGTCACGGATAATCCAGGTTACCGTGGACTCCTCAACGGTGCCCTTGAAGCCCACTACGTGGAAGAATCCCTCGTAATCCTGAGTGTACTCCGGACGCTGGTCCACGGGGAGCAGGGCAATGAGCTCCTGCGCTATCAGTATGGAATTCAGCATCTTGCCCTTGGCGTAACCGGGGTGCACGTTGCGGCCCTGGATATGCACTACGGCCGATGCGGCATTGAAGTTCTCGAACTCCAGCTCCCCTGCCTCGCCGCCGTCCATGGTGTAGGCGTAATCGGCCCCGAAGCGCTTCACGTCGAACTTGACCACGCCGCGGCCGATTTCCTCGTCAGGCGTGAAGCCGATCTTCAGCTCGCCGTGCCTGAACTCGGGATGCGATACGATATACTGCACCGCGTCCATGATTTCCGCCACGCCGGCTTTGTCGTCGGCGCCCAGAAGCGTAGTGCCGTCGGTCGTGACCAGGGTCTCGCCCTTATGGGCCAGGAGCTCCGGGAAGTCCGCCGGATCGAGCTTGAGTCCGGGAACGCCCTTCAGGTCGATAGGCGATCCGTCGTAGTCCTTGATTATCTGCGGCTTAACATCCTTGCCGCTGGCATCCGGCGCCGTGTCCACATGGGCAATGAACCCCACCGCAGGCACCTTGGCTTCTATGTTCGACGGAATCGTGGCCATCACGTAGCCGTACTCGTCCAGCGTAGCCTGTACGCCCATGGCCAGCAGCTCGTCGCGCAGCATCTGCAGCAGCACCAGCTCTTTGGCCGCGGACGGCTGGGATTCGGACTCTTCGTTGCTCTGGGTATCAACCGCAACGTATCTCAGAAATCTGTCTAAAAGCTTCTCCATTTGATTATCAGCGATTTACCGTTTCCGACCTGGTAAAAAACAACCAGGTCAGAAGTTGTAAGTTATTTATTATCAGTTGTCTTCAATGAGGCGTAAATCATGTAGCCGCAGATAGCGAGGAACGGGACCACGGCGATGAGTTCGGCGGGAGCGGCTCCGGATGCGCCGGGAGTGTTCCACTGCGTGAGGTACCAGTCTACGCCGGCGAACTTCAGGATAGCGGAAACGACGCCCATGAGCGCGCCGCCGGCGATGAAGCCGCTGGCTATCAGGGTGCCCTTCTCCTGGCGCGCGGCGTTGACCGCGGCGTCCTTGCTGCGTGTACTGACGAACCATGAGATGGCGCCGCCGACCAGCAACGGGAGGTTAAGGTCGATGGGTATGAACATGCCGAGGCAGAACGCGAGTGCGGGAACCTTGAGCAGGGTGAGCACGATCGCTATCACCGCACCGATGCCGTACAGCAGCCAGGGGGCGCTGCCTCCGTTCATCATCGGCTGTATGACCGCCGCCATGGCGTTGGCCTGCGGAGCCACGAGAGCCCCGTCGCCGGTGAAGCCGTAGGTCTTGTTGAGCACCAGCATGACGCCGCCGACCGTAGCGGCCGCAACCGCCACGCCGACGAACTTCCACGCCTCCTGCTTACGGGGCGTAGTGCCTATCCAGTAGCCTATCTTGAAGTCGGTGATGAGGCCGCCGGCGGTACTCAGCGCCGTACATACCACGCCGCCGATGACCATGGCCGCGACCATGCCGGCGTTGCCCTTCAGGCCGACTGCCACCAGCACCAGCGCCGTGATAATCAGCGTCATGATGGTCATTCCGCTGACGGGGTTCGTGCCCACGATGGCGATAGCATTCGCGGCTACGGTAGTGAACAGGAACGCAATCACGGCCACGATCAGCAGGGCGATAATCGCCTGCCAGACGTTGGTGACCACGCCGCCGAACGCGAAGAATGCGAAGATGGCCAGAAGCGTAATGATGATGCCGGAAGTGACGATGCGCATGGGCAGGTCCTCCTGCGTGCGCTCGGGCTTCACGTCAGCGGCGCCGGGCTTGCGCTTGAACTCACCGACTGCCAGGCCAACGGCGCTCTTGATGACTCCGGCGCTCTTGATGATGCCGATTATGCCCGCGACCGCGATGCCGCCTATGCCGATATGGCGCGCATATTCCTTGAAAATCTGCTCCGGCGCCATCTGGCCCACGGTGGACGCTATTCCGGTGCCCATGAGGTCGATGACCTGCCCGCCCCAGATGAGGTTCATCAGCGGGATGATTACCAGCCACACGAGGAACGAACCGCAGCAGATGACGAAAGCGTATTTGAGGCCGATGATGTATCCCAGGCCGAGCACGGCGGCGCCGGTGTTGAGCTTGAGCACCACCTTGGCTTTGTCCGCGACCACCTGTCCCCAGTGCATCACCGTGGTGCCGAGCGTCTCCGCCCATGTGCCGAAGGTGGCCACCACGAAATCGTAGATACCGCCCACAAGGCCTGCGAGCACGAGGGTCTTGGCGCTGCCGCCTCCGCTCTCGCCGCTTACGAGCACCTGCGTCGTAGCAGTAGCCTCAGGGAAAGGATACTGGCCGTGCATGTCGGACACGAAGTACTTGCGGAAGGGAATCAGGAACAGGATGCCCAGCACGCCGCCCAGCAGGGAGCTGAGGAACATCTGCCAGAAGTTCACGTCCAGGCCGAGGATGTAGATTGCCGGAAGGGTGAAAATCGCTCCCGCGACCACCACGCCGGAACATGCACCGATACTCTGGATAATGACGTTCTGCGCCAGTCCGTCCTTCTTGCCAAGGATGCCGGTCACGCCGACAGCGATGATGGCGATGGGGATGGCCGCTTCAAATACTTGTCCGACCTTAAGTCCCAGGTATGCCGCCGCTGCGGAGAACAGGATCGTCATCAGGAGACCCATGGTCACCGAGTATGGCGTCACCTCGAGGGGCTTCTTCTCCGGACTCAGGAGGGGTTGGTACTTCTCCCCCGGTGCCAGTGGCCTGTGAGCGTTCTCTGGCAGCTTTACGCTTTTGTTCTCTTTCATACTGCTTCCTGTATTTTTCTATGTATTTCTGCAGTTTGGCCTCATCTTTAGCCTCCTGCTTCCGTATGGACAGCAGGGTCTTGAGGGTGTGTGCGCGCTTTTTCTCCAGCTCTTTCTGCTTCTTTGCCTCCAGCTTGAGGGAATCCTGGCGGTCCAGCTCCGCCCATCGGGCGTCGCGTGCCGCAAGGCGGGCGTCTCTGGCGGCAATACGAAGCTTGCGCCGGAGCTCCCGTTCTTCCTTCCGCTTCTGCTTCGGATCCACGGTAGGGACGGAGAGAGGATCTATTTCCTCCTGCTTTGCGAGGGTGTCTTTCTGTGCCGGAATGGAGAGGGAGTCCGCCGGGACCGTTACGGCCAGGCTGTCAGCCAGGACATCCACAGCAAGGCTGTCAACCGCGCCTTCAACCGCGATGCTGTCCCTGAGCGCCAGCGAATCCCTGCGGTGCATGGGCAGGGCGTCCACCAGCACCAGGCTGTCCTGCTGCAGACTGTCCCTGACGGCAGACGTATCCACCTTCGGCTTTGGAATCCTTGCGAGCGAGTCGCGGACCGCAATCTCCCTTTGGATGCCCTTTATGTACCCGGGGAAATACTTTTCCGCCTCCTTGAATTCCGGACGAGGCCTCGATTCATAGTAGGAACGCTCGCTCTCCCGGACTTTCAGCATGGTGATGTCTTCCGGACAGGAGGGACGCTCATCCGGGCGCCAGACAAAGCCTTTCATCTTGCGCTCCACCTCCGGGAACTGGACTACCGGGAAGGCGTTGTTCTTGGGTTGCTCGAAGTAATAGACATGGTCTATGTCGCCATCCACCAGAATGCCGGAGATCATCTTGCTCTCCACCTTGTTGACCGTAGCGTACGCATCGTTCTCGTGCAGGTAGAATATCGCCGACGAGCCTCCAAGGGCGTCGAAACGCTTCAGCGAACTGTCCAGGCTGTCGAAATACGCGAGGATCTCCGCGCCCTTTATCTGGTCGTAACTTAAGGAGTCCTGCTGGATGACCACGAAGGCGTTTGACTGAAGGCTGGCCTTGCGCGGCCCGCCGCCACCGATGAGCATGAGCAGGCTGTCCGCGGTATACTGCCGCTTGCCGTCATTCCAGACTACGGGGTCAATATAGAAACGGGCTACTGAATCGAGGTCGCAGTAGCACATGGAATCGCAGCGCATCTGAATGTCCTCGCGGAAAACGCGGACATTCTTTACGCCGTACACAAAGCCTATCTTGGTGGTGTCCAGCTCCTCCTTCACGGCAATGCTTAAGCTGTCACTGAGGGCCAGGCTGTCCGAAACGGAGGTGGTGTCCGGAACTGCCAGCGAATCCGCCGCAACCGGAAGGACATTCCGATTCCCAGGATCAAAGGCAAGACTGTCGGTCACCGGAACCGCGGAGGCAAGGCTGTCAAGGGCCACCGTTGCTTCCGCTGCAAGGCTGTCAGCCGCAGGCCTCACGCCGACAAGGCTGTCGATCGCGGCCAGGGCATTGTTAAGCGGGGCCAGCAGGCTGTCTTTCCTCGCCTGGGCCTCCGCCAGCGAATCTACGGGCGGGGCCTCAGCGTCCGGCGCGGGTTTCGGTGCGGGGGCGTCCCCCGGAGCCGCCTTTTCACCCCCGGACGGAACCTCATCGGAGGCCGCCTTGCCTGGTTTTCCACCGGGGCCTCCCTGCGGCTGCCTGGCCGCTGCAGCAGCTGCGGCAGCCTCTTCGGCCGCCTTCCGGCGATATTCGGTAACAGGGTCCGTAAGGATATCCGCGAGCCTGGTTTCGCAGGCCTTCACTGTGCCGGCAGAAATGTCGCACCGCCTGATGGTGCGGTAAATCAGCGTGTCGGCACCCATGTATATGGTATCGCGCTTCTCATCCTTTCCGTTCTGCAGCGCCACTGCCGCATTGCGCATCAGCTTCACCTGCGAAAGGGTATCGCTGTAATGGATGCGCTCCGCCACCGCGGTCACTTCGCGCCCCGGATCCTGAATCTGGGCGTTGCCGAGCATGAGCAGTTCCCCCTTGTCCTTGTACAGGTACAGCGAATCCGACCAGGCCTCCTGCTTCTCTGTAAGAGCGTGCACGTCGCTGCGGAAGAATACCGTCTCCTTTCCCTTGTCGTACCAGCCTTCTTCGGCCGACAGCATGTTGCCACCCTTCCAGAAATCGATACGCATCGGGAATTCCGCCATGTCTTCTTCGGAATGGTACACCAGCTGCTTGGTCTTAACGAACATGGAGTCGGCGAACATGTTCACGTCGTTGTAGAAGTCAAAGACCTTCGTCTGGGAGTTGTAAGTACCGGTAATGCTTTCGATAAGCTTTCCTCCGGAGTCGCGCATGGCGGCCCCGTTGAAGAACGTTGCTATGCTGTCCTTGGTGTTGTAGTCAAGATAACGGGTACGCAGCAGGTTCTGCTTCCTGTTCTGCAACTGGACCAGGGTACCGCGGAACTGCGCCAGGTTGTCGTCTATCATGTAGTCCAGCTTGTCGCTGGTCAGGACCGTCTCGTCCTGGATGACCTTTACGTGGCCGACGGCATTGATAACCTTGGTATCCACGTTCCACAGGGCCGTGTCGCTGATGAGATAGGTGCCGTTATGCAGGAACGTGGCAGATATGGTTTTGCGGTACTGCTGCCCGTTTATCACCAGCTGCTCGATGCTCTCGGCCTTCATAAGACGTACAAGACTGTCCGCCTTCTCCTTCTTGCGGGCAAAGGCGGGCACGGCTTGGCCAGCAGGGCCGTCAGCAAAAGAATCCGCGTCAGTCTTTTGTAAACTTGGATTTCCATCCGTCGAGCTCGAACTCACAGTCCTGGAACAGGGGGTCGATCCTGATGTAGGTGACTTTTATCTTCTCTTTGATGAATTCTTCAATGCCTTCCATCTGCTTCACGTTCTGAACGTCGCCGAGGAGCTCGGTGTAGTCGTGCTCGAACGTGGCCGTATGTGCGGGGACGATCTTGTCCAGGCGGACGATCTTGTAAACCAGGTTGCCGTCGCGCCCCTCGTTGTCCAGAGACTCGATGGGGGCGGAAATCTGCCCGGGCTGCAGGTCCTTGGCGGCCGCATAGTCCTGGGGCTTGAGCTGGTCTATCTCAAAGTATGCCGAACCGGTGCGGGGATCCGCCATCTGACCGCCGTTGGTGCGGGTGGCGGGGTCCTGGGAATAGAAGCGCGCCGCCAGCTCAAAAGTAATCAGGGAGTCCTGGATGGCAGTCTTGAGGCTGTCCAGCTGCCGGAACGCCTTGTCCCGGTCGTCCTGCGTGTAGCGGGGCTTGAGCAGGATATGGCGGGNNTCGATGATATGGAAGCCGTCCGGAGTTTCCACGATCTGGGATATGGCGCCGGGCTTCAGGGCCATGGCCGCGTCTGAAAACGCCGGCCAGAAGATGGACTTGGATGCAAGTCCGAGTTCGCCGCCCTTGCGTGCGCTGCCCGGGTCTTCCGAGTACAGGCGCGCGAGCGTGGAGAACTTCTCTCCGTTGATGATTCGCTCACGTATGTTCAGCAGGCGTTCCTTGACGGCCAGCGCCGCAGCCTCGCGGTCGGGATAGATGCAGATCTGGCTGAGCTTGTACTTGATGGGCACCACCGGCAGCTTGTCCACGGAGGACGAGTCGATGTACTGCTTCACGTCATAGGGCGTCACCTCGGGGATGCGCTTGGCTATCTCCTGCTGCTCCTGCTGGGCGAGGGTGTTGTCTTCTATCTGCTTGCGCCACTCCTGGCGGAGCTTGTAGACCGGCTTGTGGAAGTAGGCCTCCATGGCCTCGTCGCCGCCAAGGGCCGTACGGGCCTGGTCCATCTGCTGCGAGAGCTGGGCCTCCACCATCTCCTGGTTCACGGTCAGGGAGTCCAGGCGAGCCTGCATCAGGAAGAGTTTCGCGCGCATCATGTTTTCCAGAAGCTCGCAGCGGATGTTGCGGTCGGACGCAAATCCCCTCGCGCTCATCATCTGGACCTCCTGCTCTATTTCCGACAGGGTGATGAGTTCGTTGCCCACTACGGCTACGGACTTGTCCACTATCCCTTGGTATTTCTGCGCCGACGCCACCGCCGGAAGGGCGAGCAGCACGAGCGCCAACAAAGATTTGACGTAAGTTTTCATAAGCGTCCGGATAGCTTGCAAAGCTTGTTCCAATTATTTTCCGGCCTCGGCGAGGCGCTTCTCCCATGCCCACGCGGAAGCGAGGGTCTCATCCACGCTGCGGACGGCCTTCCAGCCAAGTTTCTTCTCGGCGAGGGTGGGGTCCGCCCAGACTGCGGTGACGTCTCCGGGACGCCTGGGAGCGATGCGGTAGTTGAGTTTGAGGCCGTTTACGCGCTCGAAGGAATTGACGAGTTCGAGCACGGATACAGGACGGCCGGTGCCGACGTTGAAGATTTCGTACGGCTCGTCCATCTTGCCATCAACCATGCGTGTGACTGCGCAGACGTGGGCCTTTGCGAGGTCGGTGATGTCGATGTAGTCCCGCAGGCAGGTGCCGTCGGGCGTAGGGTAATCATCGCCGAAAACGTTCAGGCACTCGCGCTTGCCGATGGCGGTCTGGGTTATGAAGGGGACCAGGTTGTTGGGGATGCCGCGGGGCAGCTCGCCGATGAGTGCGGAAGGGTGCGCGCCGATGGGGTTGAAATAGCGCAGGGCGATGCCGTGCATGCCGTAAGCGGCCACGCAGTCGCGAAGGAAGTCCTCGCACATCTGCTTGGTGTTGCCGTAGGGCGAGGTCGCGGGTTTGCGGGGCGACTGCTCGGTGACCGGAGTCTCGTCCGGCTCGCCGTAAACGGTTGCGGAAGAAGAGAACAGCACGTTGGTGCCATGCTCGCGTGCACATTCCAGCACGTTGAGGAAGGAATCCAGGTTGTTCTTGTAATACATCAGCGGCTCTGCCACGGATTCGCCGACGGCCTTGAAGGCGGCGAAGTGGATGACCGCGTCGATGTGGTATTTGTTGAACAGGGCCTTGGCCGCGGCGGCGTCGCAGAAATCCATCTTAACGAAGGGCAGTTCGCGGCCGAGTATGGCGCAGACCCCTTTGTAGTTGGTTTCGTCGCAGTTGGACATGTTGTCGGCGATGACTACGTCGTAGCCTGCCTGGCTCAGCTCCACGGTTACGTGGCTGCCGATAAATCCGGCTCCCCCGGACACAAGAACGGTTTTCTTCATAACTTACAAAATTATATAATTTGTATGAAGAAACAAAATCAGCGCCCTTTCAGCTTCTGCCGGCGGGTCTCTGCGGTGTCGCGGCCGAACAGGGTCCGGTGACCTTCTATTGACCTCCAATAATCGGAATCGAAGTCGGACGGACTTTTGAATTTGCCATCTTTCAATTTAAAGCACAAATACCTAATCGGATATCCCTGGTCTCGGAACATGGATTCGTAGAAAGTCTGGACTTCCGTGAGGGCAGGGGCGAAGCGGTCCGCTTCGGCGTAAAGGTCTTCCGTTGAGGCGAGTACCGGGAGATTGTTGGCCCGGCAGACTGCCAGCGTGTATTGATACAGGAACTGCGAGTCCGTCTTGAGGTGGATGAGGCCGCCGGGAGCAAGGAAACGGCTGTAGCGTTCCAGGAAGACCGGCGAAGTCAGGCGCGAGTTCTCGCTCTTGACCTGGGGATCAGAGAAGGTGAGCCATATTTCCGAGACCTCGCCCGGAGCGAAGAAAGCGGAGATAAACTCGATGCGGGTACGCAGGAAGCCAACATTGCCCAGAGCGTACTGCGTTGCATATTTCGCCCCCTTCCAGAGGCGCGCCCCCTTGATGTCTACGCCCACATAGTTCTTCTCCGGCTCGCGCTGCGCCAGGTCGATGGTATATTCCCCCTTGCCGCAACCGAGCTCCAGCACCAGCGGCGCCGCAGGATTGGCGAAACGCCCGCCCCAATGGCCCTTGACCTCATGGTCGCGCAGGGCGAAATAGCCGTCGCGCAGCAGCTCCTCGGCGGACGGCTGCAGCAGGCACGGGAACGTTTCGTTCTCCGCGAATTTCCGCAGTTTGTCGTGTCCCATTACTTCAGCGCTTCAAGGAAGGATTTCATCACCCGGAACGAGTTCTCCGGCACCTTGGCCCAGAAGTCGTCGTAGGCGGCCCCGTCGGCGCTGTCGGAAATTATGCGGAAGCTGATGAACGGGATGCCGTAGCGGTGGCATGTCTGCGCCAGCGCACCTGACTCCATGTCCACGGAAAGGGCCTCCGGGTACATTGCGTGCAGGCCGGGAACGTCTTCGGCCACGATGAAACGGTCGCCGCTGATCTGCAGGCCACCCTTGATGGCCAGGCCGGGGACGTCCAGGGCCATAGCCTTGGCGTACAGGTCTTTGTCCGCCTCGAAATACTGCGGCAGGCCCTGCACCACGCCCGGTTCGCATCCGGGCCCGCACCACACGTCGTGGTACGCCACCTGACGGGCCACGATAACATCCATCGGCCGCAGGCCCGCATCAATCGCTCCCGCAACGCCGGTGGAGATAATGGCGTCCGGGTGCTCGCGTTCGATTATCGAGGTCGCGCCCACGGCGGCGTTCACCTTTCCCATTCCGCAGAGGCTCAGGGACACTCCCGGGAGGTCTTTCACGACCTTCTCAGCCAGGACGTACTCCTTCTCCATGGCAACAATTACAGCTATCTTCTTCATAATGACATTCAGTTTCTTTGTTTTATTTTTCGCTTGTTGCGCCCTTGAACTTTAGCCTAAATTCTTTTGATTCAGCAATATTAAAAACGTGTACGGTGAAGTCATACGGAGAATAGCCCTTCCCAGGATCGGACAGATTGGCCGTGTTGAAAGAAATGGTACCGCTATTCTGTTGAGTCATGCGAATAAAAGTCTTTCCGCCAGAGTCGGTATAATAGATTTGAATGGCGTTGTCTTTTTCTGTTGTTACAGTCAAGTTGTTTGTGTTTTTGGAGTAAGATACTTTTGTGCAATCCTCAATTGAAGATGGTCCTTTCATCTTGATAACGGTTTCAGCAGAATGCTCCATTGGTTCCCATGTGCCATCATTATCCATGAAAAGCATCATTAAATCATCAACATTCGGCTTTACTCTAATAACACAGGGAATCTCGGCAGTGGCCATCTGATAGCCGGTAATTACAATTGTTTTGGGATCACTCAAATAACTTTTTACGCTCCCGCTTTTATCGGTGAGTGCAACTCTGCATTTAACGCTGCATTCATAGTAATTGTCATTGGTTATATTAAAAACAGCATTAAAGGATTTATTGAGATTGAAACGCCAGTTACTCGTTGACATCCCGGTAAGATAGGGCGGTCTGCCAGCATAGGGTTCTCCACCACTGTCGGGCTTTATTCCAATTATCATCTGATGCCCGGTTGTATAGCCATTGGCGGCCTCGCTGAGAGGGCTGATAAGGAAAAAACCGTTGGAACTTCCGCCCCATCCCCAATTCATCCTAAAGTACCCTTTATTGTTGTAGCCATCTATTACCCATACATGTCCATTCCCGTTCTCTCTTCCTCCGCGGTATATAACCGGTCTTTTTTCATCAAGCTCTTTCCGCAATAATTCTTCCCACTCAGTTGTGTCAAAATCGGTACGGTCTAAAAATCTAATGGACTTATCGTAGCCCATATATGTCACCAAGGCATAGGGAATGTTTCTTGGGTTTGTATCGGAATTGTCGGGATTCCATTGACACTTGTTCATAATGGCGCAATCATACATCAGCCTTGCGACCTGCTCGATTTGATCTGACGGAGAACTAGCCTTCAGATTAGTGACGGGCATTTTTTTCCAATCATATATATGGCCCAATTGATGTCCGGGTTGATTTCGTTCATATCCTGCTTTATTGTAAGAATAATCAGGCAAAGTGCCTGTGCCTGATTCGGGATGTTCGTGATAACGCATCACAATAGCAGTTGCGGTATTGGTACACCCGATCGTACAATGATCATTCCCGCCGTTACGCAACATGGGCGCATAAATGTTATAGGGCTCAGTCTGATGCCATCTGGCAGTGCTCAGTTTTACTTCTTCTGAACTTTTTGCCGGCACGGACGACCACTCTCTCAAGATATCACTTGTTTGAGAAAGATTATTAGTTCTACTCAGCTTTACTGTTTCAGCTATAGAATTGAACCACCAAGATAAATTCTCCGGTATGTTATCGAAGTTGAAATCAGTTTCGTCTGAATACCCGAGAATTGGACGAAGGCAATCATCTCCAGAGACAACGATAAAGCCACCAGACTCTCGCTTGAAAACATAAAATGCCGGATAATCATCTATGGCTTTTGTCAATTGTTTGCCCGTCCAAATCAGGCGGAGTGGTGCTGAACCTTTTGTCCCTGGCTTGAGGCCAAAGAATTTCATAGCCACGGTCTCTGCCTCCTGAACTGAAACCGGTTTGGCTGCTCCCGAAAGGCAGCAGAGCAGAGAAAACAATAGCAATATACCCTTCCTCATATTTCTCAGAAATTGGAATAATCTATCATCTCAAGGCCCTTGACGCTGGTTGAAAACTCTGTGATATCAGAGCCGGACAGTAGCACTGTATGTGTACCTTCTGTCTCGAAAGAATGACCCGTGTTCTCCCCTGATAAAGAATACTGACCATCACCCCAAAGTATCGTCCAATTTGCCGAAGCGGGTAAAATCTGAATCGGCTGGATAACTGTGGACGAAAATGAAAGAAGAACATACGAGGTCAAACCAGAAGTGTCANNTCCGTTTGCTTTATAGTTATTATCCCTTCTCGTGCATCGAGAGACATATTTGAACCTACCTGAAAAACAAGATAATTTGAAGAAAGGGCTTTGGTGCTATTCAGAGAAATCCATTTCTGACAACTGGAGTCAATATCTACAGAATAATTTACATTCGCGCTGACTTCTATTTCTAGTACTTGAGCGGTATAATCAAGACTGTATGACAATTGTCCAACCGACAACCCGATATTTGAATCCTGTGTTACAGTTATATTAGTCTTTAAATCTCCTGCACTAATTACAATTACACCAGTCCGAGAATCGTATGTGGAATTAGGGTCACAAGTAATGCTTAAGGATATCTCCCCATCTGATTTGAGTCCCGATAAAGAAGAAACAGTGAGCCATGATTCTGAAGAAGAAACACTCCAGTCATAATTTGTTGAGAACGATACCTGTTGAGTTCCTCCCTGTTCAGTGAAGTTTATCTTGTCCGGAGTATTTAGCACCAGAAACGGCTCTTTTTCACAAGAACAGAATATAATAAAGATGCAACAGAACAGTGCTAATGCGGGTACAAATCTTCCTTTTGCCATAAGCAATCAATTATAGGAACACTCTTGGAATAACCTACTCGTGCAAAGATAATAAAAAATGAGACAAGCCCTTTCGAACTTGTCTCCTTGTGCGGTACCCTGTCAAATTATCGAACTGTTCTCCATGACATGCAGGAGATATATGACTTTGCCGTTTGGATGGAAGTCTATGAATAAAAACCGAGGGGATAGAGCAGAGTGCCTTGCGGCACGGCAAAAGCCTATCCTACTTCAGATACCGCTAATATCTGCGATAGTGGCTCTTTACCTTCTCAATCTTGCCACGTCGGCGTCGTTTGTACGAACGCACCTTGACAAGCTTCAAAACCTTCACTCCAACGGAGATTTGAATCAGCGTCTGATTTGTTCTCATGGTGTTATGTATTAATGTTTGAATTGTGTGAGAGAACAATCGAGGCTTGCATTCAGTACCTCCCCTCGGTTAAGGGCCTATTTGAAAAAAAAACAGACACCCATTTAGCGGATAGATGTCTGTAACATTGTTCAAACATTAACTTTGAACATATCACCAATGCAAAGGTAATGAATTTATTTCTTCCTGCAATAGTCGCTGACAGATTTTCAGCGACTTGCTTATATACAAAAGAGACAGCCTCTTTCGAAACTGTCTCCTTGTGCGGTAGGTGAGACTCGAACTCACACAGGCCAATGCCCACTACCCCCTCAAAGTAGCGTGTCTACCATTTCACCACTACCGCGTTTTGGGACTGCAAAATTAAGCATATTTAGCAGATTCGCAAAAAATTTTTTGATAACTTTGCGCAAAACTTGTCTGAATGTTGAAGTTAGAGGTCCCCGGAGGTGAATCCAAAGTGCTTTTGCACAGCTGCTGCGCCCCGTGTTCGGGCGCCGTCCTGGAATGCCTGCTGGATAACGGGATACGTCCGGTCGTCTTCTTCAGCAATTCCAATATCACCCCCTTCGAAGAATACGGACTGCGCCGCGCAGAACTCGCCCGTTACTGCGAGTCACTCGGCGTCGAAATGGTTGACGACGAATACGATCACGATGCCTGGAGGGAGTTCGTACTCGGCGACTCTCCGGCCGAACTGGCGAATGCTCCGGAGCGAGGCCCAAGGTGCCTCAACTGCTTCAAATTCAGGCTTAAGCGCGCCGCTGAATACGCCGCAGCGCACAGTATTCCGGTACTTACGACCACCCTCGCCTCCTCCCGCTGGAAGAGCCTCGAGCAGGTCGCCGAAGCCGGCTCATGGGCCGTCTCACAACTCCGGCCCCACGTCTCTGAAAGGCAGGGGGTCTCGGGGGGAACGCCCCCCGTCCCCTGGGGGTGCAGGGGGATAGTAGACAGGCCAGAAGAGCACTTGGTGCTCTTCTGGCCAAACAATTGGCGTAAAGGTGGCCTCCAGGAGCGCCGCTCACAGATTATCTGCGAGCAGGGCTTCTACAATCAGAACTGGTGCGGGTGCGAGTTCTCCCGCCGGTAAGCGCTAACTCTCTTCTCCTTCCTCTTCATCCTCCCCGGCGGCCCAGTCAATGAG
>LXOW01286641.1_pt1 | contig 15108 bp, 19 predicted proteins | sample 1368591 | NCBI WGS metagenome assembly LXOW01 (sample SAMN04884650, study PRJNA319009) | bovine gut metagenome | isolation source: Cow rumen | host: Bos taurus | place: Italy: Legnaro (PD) | collected 2014-07-09 | reverse complement strand
TTCTAAACCATTAAAAGTTAATCACTGAAACAAACGCCGCCCTGCGGTTTTTATTGCCCGCCGGGCGGCGGAAATTTGCCGTTTCCGTGCAGTTTCGCCTCGCACCATTACCTGCGGTGACATTACTCCATCTCGGCAGAGCAAGCTCGCTTGCTTTGCGCTCGATTTACGTAATGTTGCAAAACCCTCTCGCAGTCGTGTAAATCGGTCTCGCACCATTGCATTGGGCGTTGCACGGCTATTCCGCTGGTTGTAGTACATTTATTTTGCCACATATATACGAAAAGCAGAATAATCACGTTATTAAAATATGAGCGACAACAAACAACTGGCGAAGCTGGAATTTGTGGCCTTCTGTATCGAGCAGTACAAAATGGCGACAAAGCAGACAGGCTGCGAGGTGGAACAGCTGTTCCGGCAACGTGGGGTTATTGATTTTCTGATTGACAACTATGAGGTTCTGCACACGCAGGGAGAACAGGCCATAATGAATGAGATAGAAGGATACCTAAAGCACCACCAACAATGATACTCTACCACGGAAGCCTCGAAATAGTGGAACAGCCACGTATACGCGATGCCAACCGACCGCTGGACTTCGGCACAGGGTTCTACACCACCACGAGCCTACAGCAAGCCCGCCGATGGGTGAAACTGCGCATGGAGCAGAACAAAGCCAAAGTAGGGTATATCAACATCTACGAGTACACCCCGAAGAAAGGCTTGCGCACCCGCCGCTTTCGTTCAGCCAACGAGGCGTGGGTCGACTTCGTTCACGCCAACCGCACCGTGCAGAATTACAACCACGATTACGACATTGTGACCGGGCCTGTGGCCAACGACAACGTATACCTCAGTTTCAACCTCTACGAGTCGGGCATCATCACCAAAAGAGAACTTATCCGTCGACTGAAAACCTACAAACTGGTTGATCAACTGCTCTTCCACACAGAGCAATCCCTGCTGACGCTTAAATATAATGGCAACAAGGAGGTGACTCTATGAACCAGCCAAAGATAACCCAGGACAACGTACACCTGCTGCTGCCCAATAAAGTGGCACAACTGGCCAACCGTCTGTTACAAAATGGCGAAGCCAACGATATAGCGACGGCCCTCAGCATGGTCTATTCTTCTCCTGTATATACTAATTTAGAGCACGAACAGACCAAATACTGGTGGCTGGGAATTAACGCACTTTATCAAGATATAAAGCAATCAATGCAGACCAACTGATGTAACCCTGCATCGACACACAAAAACGACGAAAGCCGAGACAACCTATACACCGTGTCAGCCACAGCACACAATGGCAGCACCAACTACACAGCCAAAAAGAGTTACGAAGCAATCTATCATAACGCAAGCACACAGTTCAATTATTATTCATTAATCAAACAAGACCACCTCATGGCGGCGCATAACGAAATCGGTAAACTAGGGGAACAGTTGGCGGCGGACTACCTGAGGCAACAGGGGTATGCCATTCTGGAGACCAACTGGCGGCTGGGACGATTGGAGGCCGATATCATCGCCTACAAAGAGGGCATTATTGTGATGGTGGAGGTCAAAACACGTTCCTCGCAGGCGTTCGGCGCGCCGGAAGTATTCGTCGACCGCAACAAACAAAAGGCTTGTGTAAAGCTTGCCAACGCCTATGTCCGATTACACTGGCGTGACGAGGAGGTCCGTTTCGACATTATCTCCGTAACCTTCAGCGGCGAACAATACGAAATCAATCATTTCGAAAACGCCTTTTCGGTCATCGATCTGCGATAACGGAGATTATTGCCTATTGGCAATGATTATAAACATCGAAAGAATCTAAAATTTTGAACACAAATCTAACGAATCCAACGAATTAATATTCGTGTGATTCGTGCAATTCGTGTTCGAATTATACCAATGATTAGTGGTTGCCCTAGTTTTCGATTATTTCGTGTTTTTAGATGTTACCTGTTCTCAATTATCCGACAATTTTAAGTCCTACTATTGACAATATCAGCGTGGTCAGGAATAAGACGCGCCAGAAGGTGGCGGGTTCGTGAAACACGAAGATGCCCAGTAGCACCGCGCCGACAGCGCCGATGCCCGTCCAGACGGGGTAAGCCACACCCACAGGGATGGTCTGCGTGGCGCGCGCCAGCAACACGGCGCTCAGCACATACAGCAGCGCAAAGCCACCAATCCACATCCACCACTCGTCCGAGGCGTTGGCGGAGCCAATTACCTTGGCTTTGCCCAGACAAAAGGTGAAACCCATCTCGCAGCATCCGGCAAGTATAAGTATAAACCAGTTCAGCATACTACCTGACTACACGGGTGAAGACGGGCGCGGCGTCTTGCGTCGCTATCACATAGACTTGCATTTCACCGGCGGGGGGCATATTGGGGTTGTCCTCGCGCGGAAGGTCAACGGCGGAGAATTGATATTCCGTACCTCCAGGAATGGCACGGATGGCAACGGTCTTGGCTTGCGCGTGGAGCATGGGATAGCCATCGACGGCAGCATTGAAAACAGCCGTCTCCTCGTCATTCACCGGATGCTGCTCGCCGAAGTCTTCCAACTGCATATATTCTCCCTCAACAAAGCCGGAAGCCTTCAGGAACTGATCCACCTCCTGAGGCATCGCCTCCATACGGGCGGCACGGACACCATAGCCCGCCAGGATCTCCGCACCGGGCTGCTGCGCAGCCAGATCCTTCACACTCGACTCCAGTCCGCCACTGCCAAAGGTACAGAACGGCACCACTTTTTTGCCGGTCAAATCCACTTGGTTCAAGAAGGTGGCGACGGGCGGCGCATAGGTGCCAAACCAGACAGGATAGCCGATAAACACCACATCGTACTGCGACACGTCAACCTTCAGCGGCTCAATCTCGGTAACGACACCCTGTTCACGATCCTTCTGACAACGCTCAATCGTAGCTTGAAAGTCACCATCGTAGGGGTTGACCGGGACAATGGACTCTATGTCGGCACCCAGACGGGTGGCGATCTCCTCTGCCACCGCCTGGGTGTTCGATGTCTGGGAATAGTAGAGGACCAGCATCTTGGGGGTCTCTTTTTTAGGGGTACACGACACCGCCGTGGCCATAGCAGCCACCAATACCAACATCAGATTCGTCTTTTTCATGTTATAGTTTTCGTTTAAGGTTTAACGTTTAATGTGCTTTCAATATGATATTCGGAAATTTGGAAAAATGCAGTTCATAAGACAGTAATAGGTTGACAGAACTGTTAGGTTGCAAATGTACTAAAAAAACATCATAACACGTGAATCTGAATAAAAAACAAGACGGGTGACCCAGATGAGTCACCCGCTTGCCATTATGAAGAAACGATTACTTGTTTTAGTGGAGGAAAGCCAGCAGAATACCGGCGGCGACAGCCGAACCCACCACGCCGGCCACGTTGGGACCCATGGCGTGCTGCAGCAGGTAGTTGGTCTTGTCGTATTCCAGACCCACATTGTTCGACACACGGGCGGCATCGGGAACGGCGCTGACGCCCGAGTTACCGATGAGCGGGTTGATCTTGTTGCCGTCCTTCAGGAAGAGGTTAAACAACTTGACAAAGCCCACACCGCAGAAAGTGGCGATGACAAAGGAGAAGGCACCCAGCGCGAAGATGAGCACCGAACGACCCGTGAGAAACGACGTGGCCTGGGTCGAGGCACCAACGGTGAGACCAATCAACAGCGTGCAGATGTTGACGATGGCGTTGGAGGCCACCTCGGACAGACGCTTGGTGACACCGCACTCTTTGAGCAGGTTGCCGAAGAAGAGCATACCCAGCAGCGGCAGACCCGACGGCACGATGAAAGCGCAGAAGAGGAAGCAAACGATGGGGAAGCAAATCTTCTCCAGTTTGGAGACCTGACGCGGCGGCTTCATACGGATGACGCGCTCTTTGGGCGTGGTCATCAGTCGCATGATGGGCGGCTGGATAACCGGCACCAGTGCCATATAGGAGTAGGCCGACACGGCAATAGCACCCATCAGCTCAGGAGCCAGCTGGCTGGAGAGGAAGATGGCGGTAGGACCGTCGGCACCACCGATGATACCGATGGCACCGGCCTCGTTGGGAGCGAAGCCCAACGCCATAGCACCCATATAGGCAGCAAAGATACCGCACTGGGCCGAAGCACCGATAAGGAACAGCTTCGGATTGGAGAGCAATGCCGAAAAGTCGGTCATGGCTCCAATACCCAAGAATATCAAGGGTGGGTACCAACCGTTCTGAACACCGTGGTAGAGGATATTCAACACCGAATTCTGCTCATAGATACCTATCTTTAATCCAGGATAGAAGGGGATGTTGCCAACCAGGATACCGAATCCGATAGGTACCAGCAGTAGCGGTTCAAACTCGAACTTGATGCCCAAAAAGATGAACACCAGTCCAATCAATATCATAATAATGTGGCCGATGGTGACATTGGCGAAACCCGTATACTGCAGAAACTGCACCAACTGGGTCGACATGAAGTCCATGAAACCACCTGTGGCTAATAAACTGAACATTATTCTAATGCGTTAATGTGTTAATGAGTTAATGTGAGAATAGCGTGTTTCTCAATCCTGTTTTAGCCAATAACAATGAGTGTGTCGCCCTCGAGGACGTTGTCACCCTTGCGGACATTGACAGACTTGACGGTACCGTCGCAGTCGGCCTCGATGTTGTTCTCCATCTTCATGGCTTCGAGCAGCACCACACGCTGACCGGCCTTGACAGCATCGCCCACGTTGACGAAGACGTCGAGGATAGTGCCGGGGAGCGGCGTGGAGACCTTGTTGCCGGCGACAGCCGAGCTGCTCTTGGCAGCGCTGGGAGCGGCAGCGGGAGCACCCTGCTGCATGCCACCTGTCGACACGCGGGGAGCGGGACGGCTGCTGATGATAGTAGTGGTAGGACGGGGACGCATCTCCTGGTCGACCGTGACTGTATAGGAAGTGCCGTTGACTGCCAGCTTGATTTCCTGACCTTCAACCTCGTTGATATCGACGTTGTAGGCGTTGTCGTTTATTTTGAATTTGAAGCTTTTCATTATCGTCTGTTGTTAAAATATTGATTCATATTGTAGAATTTCGCATTCCAGGGCGTCCAAGAACGCTCCACCTTCTGGATGGTGATGACGGTGTTCTCCTCATCATGCAGCTCCTCATTGTAGAGGTGGATGGCGGCGGCGATGGCGGCATAAACCTCGGCATCGGCCTGACCCTTTGTTGCGTCGGCAGCCTGGGCGGCACCAGCGGCAGCCTTCGGCTTACGATCCTGAACCCTGGACACACCGGCGGCAAACCACTTCATGATGAAGCAGATGCAAGCCAGCAGCAGGAATACCACCACGATGGCCACGGCAGCCAGACCGAAACCTCTCGGGTCGGACGACTGGATGCGCTCAGCCTGACGCGGCATGTGATAATGGCACGACGACGTGCTGGTCAGCTCCGACAAATCGTCATTAAACTCAACATAATGGACATCGTAGCCCAACGGGTTCTTTCCGACAACGAGAATCTCGTCGGAATTGTCGAGAATGCGGAAAGCGTAGGCATTGCTACCAAAACCGATGAAGGCACAAGGCACCATCTCGACATGCTCGCCCTCGACATCCATCGGAAGCAACGCCAGGAACGACGAATCGCTCGACGACGCCAGCAGCACGATGCACTCGTCCATGATGCCCACCGACTTGGGGCGGACAATCTTGGTCAAATCGTGGCGACCTTTGAAAACATCCGTGACATAGGTGCCGCAGCAACGCATGGTGTCGCCCTCACGCACAAGGAAGTGGATGGAGCATTCGATGCTGTCGATCAGCACCACACCGTCGAGCCACGGGATGTAACAGGCATTCACCGAGGCAAAACCCGTCGAGGGATCGTCCAAGCCCAGCGGCATTGCCCCTTCCAGGTTCAAACCCTGGTTGCCGACCGTGTCGTGGACGACAGGCTGCGCCTGCACGCCCACCATCAGAAACGTCAGCAGACAGACGGATAGATATTTTTTAATTGTATTCATTCTATAAACCATGAATTGATTGTTGCGATTTTCTGTTTGAGTCAAGCGGTCAGTGACGCCGTGGCGTCACTGACGCGACTCATGGTTTGAGAAAGCTTACTTGGCATGCTCGCACTTGTGCTCGCATTTGTGCTCACAAGCTTCAGCCTTGTTGCATTTGTGCTCACAAGCCTCGGCCTTTTCGCAGCAGCCTTTCTCACCTTCTTTTGCCTTGCAGCAGTTCTCGGTGCCGTGGTTCACACAACCCTCGCAATTTTTCTCCTTGCAGGTCGTGTCGGGGCACATGCAGTTCTGCGCACACTCGTGCTCGCAGGTCTCTTCGCAGCAAGCGGCAGCCGTGGTATCCTCGGCAGCAGCCTCATTGGTCTTGTTGTTGCAAGCGGTCATGCAAAAAGCGAAAGCAGCAGCGATGGCAACGGTTAAGAAAATCTTTTTCATTGTTTTGATTGATTTTATGGTCTTGCGACCGGGTTAAAAAAATATTCTATTGATTCAAAAATTACAGCGGCAGGTTGCAGTGTTTCTTCATGGGCAGACTGTCCTTCTTGGTCGAGAGGGCCTGCAAGGCACGAATGACACGGAAACGGGTGTTGCGCGGTTCAATCACATCATCGATGTAGCCATACTTGGCGGCGTTGTAAGGATTGGCAAACTGGTCGTTGTACTCCTTCTCCTTCTCGGCCATGAATTTGGCTTTCTCCTCGGGATCGGTGATTTCTTTCAGCGCACGACCCTGCAGCACCTCGGTGGCACCGCTGGCACCCATGACGGCAATCTGCGCCGTCGGCCAAGCGTAGTTGATATCGGAACGCAGCTGCTTGCAGCTCATCACGATATGGGCACCGCCGTAGCTCTTGCGCAGGGTGACGGTCACCTTGGGCACCGTAGCCTCGCCATAGGCGTAGAGCATCTTGGCACCGTGGACGATGACACCGTTGTACTCCTGACCGGTGCCAGGCAGGAAGCCAGGCACATCGACCAAGGTCACCAGCGGAATATTGAAAGCGTCGCAGAAGCGCACGAAACGGGCACCCTTGCGCGAAGCGTTGCAGTCGAGCACACCGGCCATCACCTTGGGCTGGTTGGCCACGATACCGACACTCATACCGGCCATGCGGGCAAAGCCCACCACCAGGTTGCCAGCAAATTTCTCATGCACCTCGAGGAACTTGCCGTCGTCGACGATGGCGTGGATGATATCCTTCACATCGTAGGCCTGGTTGGGATTGTCGGGGATAATGCCGTTGAGGCTGTTCTCCAAACGGTCGATGGGATCCTCGGTCGGGACAAACGGAGCCTCCTCGAAGTTATTGGAGGGGATATAGCTCACCAACTCGCGAATCAGCTCGATGGTCGACTCCTCGGTCTCACCCACAAAGTGAGCCACGCCGCTCTTCGAGGCGTGCACCATGGCGCCACCCAGCTTGTCGACGGTGACATCCTCACCCGTGACGGTCTTCACCACCTTGGGACCCGTGAGGAACATGTAGCTGTTCTCCTTGGTCATCATGATGAAGTCGGTCAGTGCGGGGCTGTAGACAGCACCACCGGCGCAGGGGCCGAAGATGGCGCTAATCTGCGGCACAACACCGCTGGCCAAAATATTGCGCTCAAAAATCTCGGCATAACCAGCCAGGGAGTTGCAACCCTCCTGGATGCGGGCGCCGCCCGAGTCGTTAAGACCGATGACAGGAGCACCGACCTTCATGGCCTGGTCCATCACCTTGCAAATCTTCAGCGACATGGTCTCGCTCAGCGAACCGGCAAACACCGTGAAATCCTGGGCAAAGACATAGACCAGACGGCCGTCGATGGTACCGTAGCCCGTGACCACACCGTCACCCAGAAACGACTGTTTCTGCATGTCGAAGTTCACACAACGGTGGGTGACAAACATGTCAAACTCCTCGAAGGAGCCTTCGTCGAGCAGCAACGCAATACGCTCGCGTGCCGTCAGCTTACCCTTCTCGTGCTGTTTGTCGATACCCTTCTGTCCACCACCAAGTTTGGCCTCTACTCGTTTGTCGAGCAGTTCCTTGATTTTCTCTTCAAAAGCCATAATCTATATTGTTTATCGTTTATTCGTTTATCGTTTAAGGTTTAACGTTTAACGTTTAACGTTTTATCGGTTTAACGTTTATCGTTTATGGTTTAACGTTGATTGACTCAACCTTTCAACAACCTATTTGCAGCAGAGTTCAGTAAGAACGCTCAGCGTGCTCTTCGGGTGCAGGAAGCCAATGTTCAGACCCTCGGCACCGCCACGCGAATGCTCGTCGATCAAGCGGACACCCTTGTCCTTGCATTCGTTCAACGCCTGGTCGGTGTTGTCGACCGCGAAAGCGATGTGGTGCATACCACCCTTGCCACCGTTCTTCTCGATGAAAGCGGCAATGGTACTCTCGGGACAAGTGGGCTCGAGCAACTCTATTTTAACATCGCCACATTTGAAAAAGGCGGTCTTGACCTTCTGGTCCTTGACCTCCTCGATGGCGTAACATTTCAGACCCATGACATCTTCCCAATAGCGGATAGCCTCATCCAGGTTGGTAACAGCGATGCCGATGTGTTCAATGTGTGAAGGAGTCATATCTACAGATTTTTAATTGATTACTTGTATTATAAAAAATATTTTAAAGTGCAAATGTACGAAAAAATATTATACCATATCCACAAACTATCCATCTCTATGGACGACACGCTTTTACAATGCCTTCCACATCGATATTGCAGTCCGCTTTGAGTTGTGCCACCGAGCCGTGTGTGACAAACTGGTCGGGCAGACCCAACAGTGTCACCGGCAGATGGATATCGTGTGCGGCAAAATACTCCAGCACCGCCGACCCGAAACCGCCTTTGCGCACACCGTCCTCAACGGTGACAATCCGACGGTACCCCCGCCGTGCCACGTCGTCCAGAAGCTCTGTATCAAGAGGTTTCAGGTAGCGCATGTCATACACAGCCACCGAGACACCTTCCGCCTGCAGCCGGTCGGCGGCCACGAGGGCGTCGTTGCCCACCGTACCCAGCGTCAGCAACGCCACATCGCGACCTTCGCGCAACAGGCGTCCCTTCCCTACCGGCAACGCTTCGAACGGCGTATGCCAGTCGGCATGGACACTCTGTCCGCGCGGATAACGGATCACGACAGGGCCCTGGTCGGGGAGCTGCGCCGTGTACATCATATTGCGCAGTTCATGCTCGTCCATCGGGGCACAGATGGTGAGACCCGGAACAGGTCGCAGGCAGGCCAGGTCGAAAGCGCCGTGATGGGTGGCACCGTCGTCGCCCACCAGACCAGCACGGTCGAGACAGAGCACCACCGGCAATCCCTGCAGCGCCACGTCGTGAATGACCTGGTCATAGGCGCGTTGCATAAACGAGGAGTAGATGTTGCAAAACGGTATCATACCCTGCGCCGCCAGTCCAGCGGCAAAGGTGACGGCATGTTGTTCGGCGATGCCGACATCAAAAGCACGGTCGGGCATGCGCTCCATCATCAAATTGAGCGAGCAGCCCGTCGGCATGGCCGGCGTGATGCCCACAATAGCGGGATTGGCCTCGGCCAGCTCGATGATGGAGTGGCCAAACACCTCCTGATAACGCAACGGCTTGTTCTCCGTCGACGTGTTCAGCTGGGCACCCGTCTCGGCGTCGAAAAAGCCCGGCGCGTGGTAGGTGACGGGATTCCGCTCGGCCGAATCGAGCCCCTTGCCTTTCTTCGTCACCACATGGATGAGTCGCGGTCCGCGCAGACTCTTGACTTTGGAGAACACCTCCACCATATGGTCGACGTCATGACCGTCGATGGGACCGAAATAGCGGAAACCCAACGACTCAAACAGGTTGGGCGCACCCAGTGCGGCCGTCTTGGCCAAGAACGTGAGATGCTGCAGCATGCTCACCTGACACTTGCGGCGACCCTGTGGGTCGATTTCATCGCCACCCAAAGTCGCCCAAAGCCTATCTTTCAGATGATTATATCGTCGCGACGAGGTAACGCGGGTCAGGTATCGGTTCAGTCCGCCCACCGCCTTGTCAATCGAGATGCCGTTGTCGTTGAGCACCACGATGACGTTGGCGCGGGAGACGCCGGCGTTGTTCAACGCCTCAAAAGCCTCGCCGCCAGTCATCGAGCCGTCGCCAATGACGGCGATATGCTGACGTTCGGTGTCACCCTGCAACTTCGAGGCCGTAGCCATGCCCAGCGCCGCCGAGATAGAGGTGGAGCTGTGGCCCGTTCCGAAAGCGTCGTAGGGACTCTCGTCGCGGCGGGGGAAGCCACTGAGGCCTCCGTAGGTGCGGATTGTGGCAAAGGCCTCACGTCGACCCGTGAGAATCTTGTGGGCGTAGGCTTGATGACCCACATCCCATATCAGTTTGTCGTCGGGAGTGTTGAAAACGTAGTGCAGTGCCACCGTGAGTTCCACCGTGCCCAGGCTGGAAGCCAGATGGCCGGGGTGTGTGGCCAGTGTGTCGATGATATACTGTCGCAATGCGGCAGCCACAGCAGGCAGCGACGCGGAATCCATCTCCCGCAGCCGCTGGGGACTGTCAATCTTCTCCAATATTTCTGTATCAAACATCTTATTTCTGAAATCTGTATCAGAATTCTCAACTCTCAATTCTCAATTTTCAATTTTATACCGCGGTGCCTCCTTGGGCAGCGGCTCGAAAGGCTTGTTCAACTTGCTGTCGTTGACACGCCCCTGCGCACCCTCCACCAGTTCCCATTTGCCTTTGACAAACGAGTAGGCCTGCTCCGTACCCGTAGGCACATAGTAACGATACAGACCCTCCATGCCAGGCACGCGCGGCGCCACCTCGTCGAATAGAATCATGCGTTGTTTGCTGTCGTGGTTCTCCTGCACGAGGACCGGACGCTTGGAGCCTTTCACCTTGACCCGCTTGGTCTCCACCTCACGCACAAACTGCGTCTCGTAGCGCAGGTTGACCATCGCGTCACGCGCATACTCCAGCACCATCCGTCGCCGGTTGCGTTCACGACGAAACAGCGCCTGTCCGAAGTTGGGCTGCGACGAGCCGTGCTTGAACCAGATGGGTTCGATGACCTTGCGCTGCGTCAGATGGTCGACACCGCTCCAACCCAGCAGGGTGTAATAATTGCGACCCTCATAAGAGGTCTGTATCAGTTCCTGATAGACCGAGCCGAACCACTCCGTCGGACCCAGCACCGCCTCATTGCGGTTGATGGTCTCGTCCGACTTGTCGTTCAACGCATACACACGGTACTCCTCCTCCTCTTCGTCGAAAGCCTGCACAAATCCGAAGCACTCGTATTCGCCATTGTCGCGCACCACAGGCCAAGTGATGACGCGAAACTTGCCGTCGGGTGCCGTCAACACCGAGACGCGGCTGCCGAAGTCCCACTTCCACTTAAACGAACCCTCCTGTTCTAAAGCCTCTTGAAACAACTCCGCTGCCGTCTCACTGGCAAGGTATCGCTCATTGTCGGTGGGGGCATTGTAGACCAGCTCCATCTGCGAGGCTATCTGCTCGGCATAACGTCCCATGACAGCCTTTGGCTGTGCAAATACCTGCACCAGTGAAGCCAAAAGCCACACAATAAAAAAGCCCCACAGACGTTTCATATTCAAAAGCGTTTGTCTACGGGTGGCAAAGATAAGCATTTTTTCAACACTGCAAAAACAGAACATATTAACATATCAACGTATCAACCAATAATCATGAACGATTCGTACCGCAAACAGATTGAAGAAGCGTGGGATTGCCGTCAGCTTCTTACCGACCCCGCCTACAAAGAGGCTGTCATCCACACCGTCGACCAACTGGACAAGGGCGTGCTGCGTGTGGCGGAACGCAATGCCGACGGATGGTATGTCAACGAATGGGTAAAAAAGTCAGTGCTGCTCTATTTTGGCGTTTGCGGCATGGAGCAATGCGAGGTGGGACCCTTTGAGTTCCACGACAAGATACCGCTGAAACACAACTATGCCGAGGCCGGTGTGCGGGTGGTGCCCCACGCCGTGGCCCGTCACGGTGCCTATCTGGCTCCCGGCGTGGTGATGATGCCGTCGTATGTCAACATCGGCGCTTATGTCGACAGCGGCACTATGGTTGACACCTGGGCCACCGTGGGCAGCTGTGCTCAGATTGGCAAGAACGTCCACCTCAGCGGCGGCGTGGGCATCGGCGGCGTGCTGGAACCCGTCCAGGCCGCAGCCGGTCATCATCGAGGACAACTGCTTCATCGGCAGCCGCTGCATCGTGGTGGAGGGTGTCGTCGTGGAGGAGGAGGCCGTGCTGGGCGCCGGCACCATCATCACCGCCAGCACCAAGATTATCGATGTCACCGGCAGCGAGCCTGTCGTCTACCGCGGACGGGTGCCCGCCCGCAGCGTGGTGATTCCCGGCAGTTACACCCGTCACTATCCTGCCGGCGACTACCAGGTGGGCTGCGCCCTCATCATCGGTCAGCGCAAAGCCTCCACCGACCGGAAGCTCACCCTGAATGAGGCACTGCGGATGATTGAGAATTAAGAATTGAAGCCGTAGAATGTAATACAAAGTTTGTCAACAATTTTTGTTTGTAATTTTTCGAAAGCAGGCAAAAGATATTAAAGATATTATACTACTTTTGCAGACATCGTTTATCGAAATAATACAAACATCATCATCAATATGAAATTCATTGTCAACAGTCAAGCGTTTTGCAAACAGCTGCAATCCATCAGCGGCGTGCTGATCAACAGCAACACAGTCCCCATCATCAACTGCTTCCACTTCCACCTGGAAGAAGGCAAGCTCACCGTCAAGGCCACCGACCTGGAAACCACCTTCATCACCACCATCGAGGTGGAGACCGGCGACATCTCCGGCCGTACCGACGTGGCAGTGCCCGGCAAACTGCTGTTGGAGACACTGAAAAGCATGGAAGACCGTCCCATGACCATGACTGTAGACGACACCAACCTGTCCGTCGAGATCAGCTCGGGCGAGGGTAACTACCGTCTGGCCGGTGTCGACCCCGAGACCTTCCCCACCCTGCCCACCGTGACCGACACGGTGGCCATCACCCTGCCCGCATCGGCTTGGGTTACGGCCATCAACAAGACTGCTTTTGCCACCAGCACCGACGAGATGCGTCCGCAGATGTGCGGCATCTTCTGCGAGCTGACGCCCGAAGGCGCCACCTTCGTGTCGACCGACTCCCACAAAATGGTGCGCTTCCGCCGCAAGGACATCGTCTGCGAGGAAAGCACCAGCTTTATCCTCCCCAAGAAACCCATCACGCTGGTGAAGAACGCACTGGGTGCCAACAAGGATGAAGTTGAGGTCACCATGGAGTACAACAGCACCAATGTGGTGTTCCGCTTCAACGAGTCGAGCATCTACTGCCGCTTGGTCGACGGTCAATACCCCAACTACAGCGCCGCCATCCCGAAAGAGAACCCCAACAAACTGACCATCGACCGCCAGTCGCTGCTGAGCACGCTGCGTCGCGTGGGACTCTTCGCCAACCAATCGACCCATCAGGTACGCTTGAGCGTGCGCGAGGGTGAAGTCACCATCTCAGCCGAAGATATCGAGTTTGCCAACGGTGCCACCGAGAAACTGCCCTGCAGCTACGACGGCGAACCCATGGACATCGGATTCAACGAGAAATTCCTGTCGGAGATGGTGTCGAACATCGACAGCGAGCAGGTGCTCATCACCATGTCGCACCCCAGCCGCGCCGGTATCATCTTCCCCGTGGAGGACGACCCCGAGAAGGTGGAGGACATCCTGATGCTGGTGATGCCCGTCATGCTGGCCAACTAACTAATTGTGAAGTTGTGAAAATGTGAAGTTGTGAACTTAACACCTTAACATCTTAGCACCTTAACAATATAATGAAACGGAATAAGGCACACAGAATCACGACACAAACATCAACCCTACCCAGCATCACCTTGGTGCTGTTTGTACTGGGTTTACTCCTGCTGACCGAATACCACTCTTATCGTATCAGCCAGGAGACGCAGGAGCGTATCACGTATAAAGTGGACCTGGTTCCCAACGTTGACGAGGCCAGTGTGGCACAGTTGCAGAAAGAGATTAGCCAGTACCCCTACGTCAAGCATGTCGACTATATCTCGAAAGAGGAGGCCGCGGAGATTTTCTCCAGTGACATCGGCGAAGACTTTGTGGGTTTCATTGGCTACAACCCGCTCTATCCGTCGATGATGGTCAACTTCCACGCCGACCTGCTGCCCCAGAAGTCATCGCAGGTACTCGACGATTTCTGTGCTGCCATGAGTCGCCACGACTACGTCACGGGCGTCAACTACCAAGAGGTGGTGGTCAACGAGTTGTACGACATCTTTCACAAACTCACCTGGTTCCTCATCGTCTTCATCGCCTTGCTGCTGGTTGTGTGTGTGATGATGATCCACAACACCATCAAGCTGGTCTTCTATTCGATGGGTGAAACCATACAGACCATGCGCCTGGTGGGTGCCACCCGCAGTTTCATCGCCCGTCCCTTTGTGCTACGAGCCATCTTCATCGGCGCACTGGCCGGCATTATCGCCGACGTGCTGCTGGCCATCACCGTCATCGTGCTGGACAACCAGATGAACCTCGCACTCAACGACGCCGCCTATTTCCCCTACTATGCCGCCATCGCCGCCGGCATCGTGGTGGCGGGCATGCTCATCACTTGGCTCTCGACACTCCCCGCCATCCGCAAACAGCTGCGGACGGAGATACGATAACTTTTGTGTTCGGGAATTTGTTAATTCGTTAATCAAATAACACGCTTATAAAATGAAAAACGAGAAAGAAAAAGAAATCCAGACCGTTGTCTTTGGTCGCACCAACTATATCCTGGTAGCCGTCGGCATTGTCCTGCTCGTCTTAGGTTACATCCTGCTTTCGGGCGGTGGCAGCGACGACCCCAATGTGTTCAATCCCGCCATGTTCGACGCCCGCCGTCTCTATATAGCCCCGCTGTTCATCGTGGCTGGACTCATCGTGGAGATTGTCGCCATCCTGTACAAAAACAAGAAAGCGTGAATTGTGAAGTTGTGAAGTTGTGAAGTTGTGAACTTAACGTCT
>LXOW01416293.1_pt1 | contig 15110 bp, 16 predicted proteins | sample 1368591 | NCBI WGS metagenome assembly LXOW01 (sample SAMN04884650, study PRJNA319009) | bovine gut metagenome | isolation source: Cow rumen | host: Bos taurus | place: Italy: Legnaro (PD) | collected 2014-07-09 | reverse complement strand
AAAGCAGGCTTCTCCAGCTTGGCAAAGTAGCTCTTCAAGAAGCGCTTGGCCTTGTAAGTAACAACAACGTCATTCCACTCCATGAGAGGAACAACACTTTGCTTGGTGAAGATTTCCACCACGTCACCGCGATGCAACACCGTCTTGATGGAAGTGAGCTGGCCGTTGACACGTGCATAATGGGCATGCTCTCCGATATGACTGTGAATCTCAAAAGCAAAGTCGAGCGCCGTGGCCTTCTTCGGAAGATTGATGGCCTGCCCCTTGGGAGTGAAGACCATGATATCATCATTATAGAACGAAGTGACTACATTCTGAATGAAACCACCTTCCTTCTGGTGGAACTCCATATCCTTCAAAACGTTGCGGAAACGGTCTACCCACCTGCGAATATTGCTCTCCTCACGCTCTGCAACGATTCCTATGGTATTGTGGCGCACCATGCGCTCGGTTGCGATATGGACCTCCTCCCAACAGCCATAGTGTGACAGCAACTGCACATGGAAACTCTGGTAGCCGTTCTCCTTGGGCGAATCGATATAGTTCAATATTCCACAAGGCTTCTCACGGAATACTGATGTCAGACGCGAGTACACCTTCAGAACCATGTCCTTCTCGTTCTTGACATCATCACAAGGGAACACAATTTCCACGAAATGACGGTCAGGCAGGTGGTTGAAGTCCATACCCGTTCTACGCATCTTACGCCACAAGCTATAAGGCGCACGATATTCTGCCGTCACATTGGCCTGAATGCCGTTCTGCTCCAATATCTCATTGATCTTCGAGATGAAAGCGGACAGACGGCCCTCCCGCTGCTCTTTGTCCCGCTGGATTCTTGCCTCCAGTTCTCCAAACTCATGAGGACAGCGATAGCGAAGGCTCAGGTTCTCCAACTCTACCTTAATATTATATAGGCCTAGACGATTAGCCAATGGTGCATAGAAGTAGTCAGTCTCACCTGCAATCTTCATCTGCTTGTCTGGACGCATACTACTCAGTGTACGCATATTATGCAGACGGTCTGCCAACTTTACCAGCAGCGCACGGATGTCATAGTGGATGGAGTCAAGCATCTGCTTGTAGTTGTCCATCTGCTTCGACATCTCGTAATGCTCCTTTTCCTGCTTGGTCACGACGCGAACCAGGAAAGCGACATCATCGCCAAAACGCTGCTGAATATCGTCAATCGTATAGTCGGTATCTTCCACTACATCGTGGAGGAAGGCTGCAATGACAGGGTTGGCACCCAGCATCAGCTCCTCTGCCACAATATTGGCAACTGCGATGGGGTGGAAAATATAGGGTTCGCCAGACTTGCGCTTCTGGTCGGCATGGGCAATCTTGGCCAGTTCAAAGGCTGCGCGGATACGCTCTACATCCTCTGGAGACACTCGCTTCTCCATCACGGAGAAAACTCTTTCAGCCTTCTCTTGAATCATCATGTCGTAATTCTGCATCATAATCGTAACATCTTTAATCGTTCTACATCCAATTATCTATCTCTCTTTATGGCATAGAGAGTTAATTATGACCAAAGCTATCATTTGGCCATAACATTTTAAGGAGAAAGCGAAATAAACCTAAAACTACTTTATCTTCCAGCCTTTCCTATTAAGAAAGGTTTTGCATTGAGGACAGAAGGAAGGTGTTTTAGAGAACTTGTTCCCGTGTTCGGCATCAACCATAAAACAGTGTTCGTCCTTACAATGGTTTAACCCGAAAGAATGACCAAGTTCATGCATCATCAGCTTAACAAGATGCTCATCACTATGTTTTTTCCTTGATGGGAGGGTTGATGAAATGACAGCAACGTGGCCACCAACAGAACCGATGCCAAAGATTCCGAAAGTTGGTGACTTCTCATTCGGCTCATAGATGACCTCATTGGTTAACCCCAAGACGACCGTTCCATGTTTGTTTTGACTGAGATCTTTGAGCAAGCCTCTTCCACTATATCGGTCACGAGGTGCGTAGTAATACTTCTCAGGCAACTTGATAGGATTATCAGATAACTCCACCGACGGATAAACTCTTTGCAGTTCTTGCTTAAGAAATTGTGCTTTTGTAATAGAGAAGTCGTTATAACGATAGATCCGGATTGGCATCAACTGCTCGTTCTTTTCTTCTGTAACTTGCATAGTACGGCTATCCACCTTATGATCATCCACACAAGATAGAGCTAGCAAGCTCATGCATATCGTCAGTAAACACGCAACCTTATCCATAATAATACAAATTATTGTAGTTGAACTCCGTCAAAGGCGAATGTACGTCATCCAATTCCAACATCCTTGCAGGAACATCATGCAATTCATACGTCTCGATACAGAACTTAAGCCGGTCTACAAACTTTTCCATTTCTGTATCAATCTCTTCCTTTGTTGCTGGAATATTGTTTTCTTCCGCTTCATGAAGTTCAGAAATAATCATGCCAGAAAACAATCCCTGCAATCCATACTGCCTTGCAAACTCATTGGCATAACACCATATGCCAATGCACGCCTTATTTCGGAGGAACTGTACATAATCACTATCTATCAGAAGACGAACATATTTTCCTTTCTTATTGGGCGTAGAAAACAAACCGAAAGGATTGCCATGTCCCAGCATCATAATATGGTCTGCTTCTCTGACGGACCGCCTCACTTCTCCTTTTGTGCTGTCTTCAGTAATACGCAACAAGAAGTCCTCCCGCGACTCATATAGTCGTGAGAGTACTCTTGTCGTTGGGTCATTGGCATGAATAACGATCATCTCTACTACTTATTTATCCATAATACCTACTTAATTATATAGTCATCTCCCCACAGGAAAGTCCGATTTCCATCAGGGTCTTCTCGATAGAGTGATATCCAAAACTCACCTATAAAATCCGTTGCAAGGATATATGCATTAGCTGGTGACATCTGCTTACCACGATTCACATTTATAAACTCTGGGCTGAGCATCTGGAACTGGTTCGAAAATAGCCTCGATATCATCATCATTTAGCGCATATACTTCTATGAGTCGTAATCCCACGCCATAATTCTCGGCAACCTTCTTTAATCTATCGCTGTAAGCATAAGACACTGAAGCATTAGTCTGCACAACTAACCTACAGCCATCCAATAAGCATCTTGTTATTGAAACAAAAACACCATCTGCCTCTTCTGTGTTCCCCCATCCCAGAAACTTGGCCTTACCCTTCAACGTCTTCTGCTCCATCTTCTTCAAAAACTATCTTTATTCTACCCAAGTGCTTATCGCGCTTGTCATAATCATCACGCATCTTTGTAAGTATCTGACAAAATTCTGACTCGGTCAGTATGGTCTTATTAGGGTTCTGCTCCCCTCGGCTGTGGTAGAGTGTCATATCTCTAGTCGACATCAGGGCGGTACGGAAACGTTCATTCTGCTGAAACATCGACAAATAAGCAGCACTTACAAGATTGAAGAAATCCTGAGACTGACGATCTATCGGATTTCCCTTCCACCATACTATCTGGTCTGTCTGCCACCCCGTTGAAGTCATCTTCTTGGCATTCTTACCCTTCATTGAGCATATCTGGCGTTGCTTGTCCTTATCTTTTTGTTTGAGAGATTGCAGGAATCCTTCCATGCTGCCACATATCATTCCGTCAAAACGGAAGCCATTGCTGCACAGATTCGATAAAACATCTGCAGGATATTCACTCTTGGACCATATATCTATGGCNNACAATCTCCTAAACATAACTATAAAAAAAGAAGTGTCTGTAATGTTATTGAGTAGTAAAATCTATAATATCTATCATAACCATATAAACTTTATCTTATCCCATATTGAAATAGATGTAGTTCTTCCGAAAAAGCGATCAGCTTCCCATTTCCGCCGAAATGCTAAACCTCTCAGTTTTCTCCCTCCGCTATAAGTCCACTTCATAAACTCCTCACGTATCTCATCCTCTGACCTACCTTCGTAGATATATCTCAGCAAAGTTGAAGACCGCAGGTTTTCTATACCGCAATTGTATGCGAAATCAGTGAGTGCATCGAAACGGAACTGGTTGTCACCACAAACATTCAAACTATTGACATAATTCTCAAAAATCTGCAAATCGTCACATAATAACTTTTCGGCTTCCTTTCGAGTAACGATATCACATTCTTTCACCTGAGTTGTATGACCATATCCTATGGTCCAAACACCCTTGGCATCTTGATAGGCCTTTCCTCTAAAGCCCTCAAAACGACGAATACTCTCTAACAATATATCACTGGCTCTCACAATAGCTATTATACAGAAATATTTTGTACTTTATTCCACAACAAATTTCGATGAATAACCATCTAATATGAGATGGAGAATGGGTGTGCCATTCACAGGATGATATAAGTCACCATCTTTCTTACAATAACTCCATGTACATTGAGTGGGATTGAATACCAATTCATAGCCTTTCTCATAGCTTTCAGGACAGCCAAATTCTACATCCATCTCACGTATCAAACACAAATCATTATCTTTCCAACTATAGAGGTACTGGCGGAAATAGACTCCATCACTATTATTCGAACAGAGATAATAATCTCGCCCTTGTTTATCATTCAGATGGAATATCTTTTCTATTTTTGCATCCCCCACATCTCCTATCATCTTTACACGGAATCCCTGATGTGCCTGATAAACCAATATCGAATATAGTGGTAGCCCCAAGCCCCACTCTCCGAAATAGAGTACTCCGACTTTACGGTCATCGGCACGGAAATCTGTGATATAATCTATTTGATTACAATGCAATGCNNGACTTTACGGTCATCGGCACGGAAATCTGTGATATAATCTATTTGATTACAATGCAATGCGGCCTGTTCAATGAGACGAAACATGAATGCCTCGCCGCCATTACTTCCTTCTTGTCCACTATGATTAAAACAATATGCCTGTTCAAGTCTCAGGATTTCCAATGCATTTCGAATCTGAGTTGCTGGATAGAATTTGCCCTTCCTTTGTGCATAACGGCCAAGCAATCTGATAGCATCCCATACCGCTAAGGAATCTTCCTTTTCATCAGTGTGCGTAGCCACATAAGCACCTTCCCGGCAAAGAGAATCAAAATATGCCACCAAGTCTTTGGGGTAATCCACTTCATAATCACCGGGGAGCGCATAAATGCCCACTCTGTTAACGACCTCACATTCGGCTTCCTCTTCTGCAACCTCTTGTTGTCCTGTTTTCTGCTCTTGTTTACACCCAAATAAGACCACCGACATAACAATCAAGACAAAAATATCGATATTCTGTTTCTTCATTATTCTACCTATTTTTAACTGTTATCACCTTTTTCTTTTTTCCAATTGACTCAACAATCGTGGAACATCATCTACAGGTGCAAACGGCCTTACTACCTCAAGGTTCTCGTCTAGTACGCAGTAAACCTTCACTTCGTCATTGTCCTCCATGCCATATCCATCCTCATCTGCAAAATAGCGGCCATCAGGATAGAGCATCCAACTGAGAGCAATCAATCCGTTCTTGCAATTTGTCCAACGATTAATACCCGCATAGTCTATATCACGAGTATGGGCATTGTGGCTATTCTCTAGTTTATCTATTGCCTCAAAATCAATTTCCTCATCTGGGAATCCAACAAGTTTCCCCCGCTCTACAATTTTCCTCACTTTGCCCGTTATCTTGTTCACGAGATACTCTCCATATTCATTATCACTGACATAGAGCAGGTTCTCGCCCCATGAACAACAACGGCATCCTTCAATCTCTGGAATGCCATAAATATAAGATTTGTCATCTTTTTCTTCAATTCGAATCATTATATTCTCTTCTTGGCTTGTATCGTAAGGAGGCAGCAAAGGCTCGGCATTTGCATATCCCACCTCATACATATTCTTACGGAACAGCTTGGGGCCGTAAGCTGGTGCCTCTTCCGTGATGCCAAACTCAACGATCTCTCCTGGGACAACAGTACGGGACTGCGTTTCAATAACCTTCGCTTTCCAATGCCAGTAATGGGAATCACTCCCCTGAACAATAAGTTCAGGGTCTGTTATCAACTCAATCAATGTAGCTTCGTGATACCGACACTCATAGATTCTATCACCTTTCTTTAACTTACACTTCTCCATAATATCTACTTCTTTGATAATTCATTGATAATCTCTTTCCTTTCTCTAAATACTGCTATTGGCATTGGCTCCTTACCATTCTGTGCCGTCCAGTATTTGTAGAGCGCATTCAAGATACGCATAATCTTTCCCGTATCATGCCCGTCAACCCTTCGGTAGCCTCGAATCTCTGGTGGAGCTATTCCCTTGTCCGCAGCATAGAACACCCAATACGTGCAGAGCGCAATATCTGTACGATGCAGCCCCATTGCACAGGCAATGTAAAAGCGGCCATTGTCTATCAGGCGGCAGAACTCTGGAAAGAGTCGGGCCATCTTCTCAACTTCCTCGTATGACACAGAATAGTGAAAATACGATATACCACTTTTCCTGCATAGCTCACTGTAGAAGTCGGAAGTGTAGTCTGCCCGCAGGTCGATAACCTGATTAATGCCAGCCTCCATCATCGTATTCCAAGCATGCAACTGCTTAGTAGATGATAATGTCCTTCCCCGGAAACCTCCGTAGACAGGAGCCAAATCAGGAATGCCAGTCGACAAAACCTTCTCAACATCTAACTCCATTGCATGAACTGTTGGTCTCTTGGCATACTTCTCCAAAGCCATCGCTTCAGTGGACTTCTCCTGAGCTGGCAAACCATGAGGATCTTGACTGACATGCCATCCATCACAGAACAAGCACTTGTAGACCGTAAACGGTTTACCATATTTCTTTGTCATATCCAAAGCAGCATTCTCTGCCTTGCTTTTTGTTGGGTACGCTATCTTAGGCTTTCCATTGCTCCTCTTGATATGCGAGTATATAGAGAAGGCACCCCACGCCGTTCTTTGCAGAAACAAACGTCGGAACCAGTTTGGCCGACGAATCTGGTCATTCAGCCAATAGCCAATGTTCTTTGGCCTTATTCTCTTCATACTCGTCAATATCAATCCCATCTTACAAACTTCCTTTGTGTTTCTTCTTTCGTGTATATATCTTTTCCGACTTGTGAATTTTGTTATGTGAATGGAAGCCAGGGCCAAGCAGCTCCATTTCTGCTTCACGTCCACCACGTCTCATTGCCTTAATAGCATCGAGATTCGTCGGTTGCAATATTTTCCTTTTCAACTTTTTCATTACAATATCTATTTTCTTAATGTTATAAGAGAGGAGAAAGTAACCTTATATCTATCGAATTTATAAATCTATACCCTCTAAATTATTTCATCTTTATCCTCATCTAAGAGTTCCAAGGTTCGCTTATCGCGAACACCACCATAGAATTGATCGAGAACCTTGCCAAAAACATCATTTGGAGAAATCACGTCGAACAACGTCATGCTCGATTGCACTTTCATGGCATCAATCTCACCGAATATTCTATACACCGACTTCCCTTTGTGCTGAAGTAATGCCTCTGAAATCTCATGGATTCTGTCATTGAGGGTAAAATTCAGAAGATAGTCTTCTGCTTCCTCCCTGTCAGCGATTCCAAAATAATTAGCTCTTTCGCTATATCCCAAGCCTCTCATCTGGGGGAACACATACCATATCCAATGCCATACTTTGCGCCCGTTTCTTACTTCCTCTAAGGCCTGTATATATCCAGCATACTCTGCATTCTGGGCTTCAATAAAACGTTTCACTCCTTCTTTGGGTCTCTCGATCTTTTTGAGACCACCCGTGACGTTCGACTTTAGCTCCTGAATATATCTGGCAATAAAATCACGTTGCTCCAAAGTCTCTGGTGTGTCTCTATAGGCTGATTTAGGGCAGGGAGCGAATAGATTTTCCAGTTTCTCCATCGTTTCATCATAACCCTGTTTGTACAGATCAGCCAACAAGCAACCTACCACGAGTCCTGTTCTACCAACACCTCCCCAGCAATGGATATACACTTTTGCTTTCGGGTCTTCCTTGATAGTTTTAGTGATCTTGGCTATAAGGCCTCGAACGCTCTCAGTACTTTGGGGGACAGAAACATCCCTTATCGGGAATCGGAGGTAACTCGCACCTTCATACAAGAGAGGCTCGTAGGGCTGTAACTCACCCTTTTCCGTCAAATCGACAAAATGAGTAATGCCAAAATTCTCAAACTGCTTTAACTTGGCATAACTACTTTCATCATCTTTGTTTCGAGGATACTCACCTGCATAGACATTATTTGTAACCTCATAGCTGTTTTCTATGGGCTTTCTATTATCAATTCTATGCTCAAACTCATCCATAATACGTATGAGGTCATTAGGCAGATAATGCTCAAAACGTTTCATCAACCCATCACCATCAGCACTTCTCTTTGCTGCATAGATGGAACAGGCTATAGCAGCAATGGTATCTGAGTCACCACCAATGGAAACAGCATTACGCACACAGTCCTCCAGCGACGTACTTTCAAGGAAAGCGATAATCGCTTCTGGTACGCTTCCCTGACAACTGACATCAAACTTGTAGTCAGGACGTATCTCATCGAGCGTCCTATCCAACTTGTAGCCATACCTCAGTGGAATCGTTCTTCTTATTTGTTCCTTGGCCATTTCAATATCTTTCGCTTCCCTGCAGATAAACACACATTCAGCAACAGCCAACGCCCCTTTCACCCCCTCAGGGTGATTGTGAGTTACGACTGCTGTTGTCTTGGCAAGTTCCAATGCTTCCTCTAAAGTGTTGGCAAAAAGCGCCACCGGACTGACCCGCATGGCAGAACCATTACCCCAACTATTATATGGCTGGGGATCTTTTGATAGAAGCCATTCCTTGAACCGACCTCCATAGCCTGCCTTTATATGACCTCTGCCCAATTTCTGCATACACTTTATCAGATGGCTCTCGCTGTGCGAAGGGTCTTCAAGAAGCCACTTCGCTACAGCAAGGGTCATCACACTGTCATCGGTATAACGTGTACCTGGTCTCTCCAAAGGAAAACTCTTAGTCTTTACGTTATTCCATTCGTAGGCACTTCCTACAATATCTCCGAATACTGCTCCTAACATAAAAATATCTTTCTGTTTCTACATTTTTGTTACCTCACCACAATACAGATCATCTGCCATATGCAGAATCAAATCGTGCATTTCCAAATCGTCTTTATAGAACCGTGGGATTGCTTCATAACCAACGGCAGCGCCAAGTATATTGCCTGTCACAGCACCAGTACTATCGCTATCACCACCATGATTCACAGCCGCAATCATCGCTTGCTCAAAGTTGTCAAAATGGCGAATGGTACAGTAGAGCGCAATGGCGAGTGCTTCATCACCAACCCATCCCCCTCCTAATGCATCAATGTTCTGAAGGTCAGAACGGTCGTTGCCAGAGAGATCTATCGCAATTCTTGCCAAACTCATCATCTCCAAATCTTCAAGATGATGCTGGGGGAACAAATCACCAAGTTTCCCCATTCCTTCGAGTACATACTCTATCAAACCATCTCTTGTTGGATTCTCATCAAGGGTCAAACGATAGATGACATGTGACATCAGAGCTGCAGGTATATACCCAAGCGGATGCTGATGAGTTATTTCTGCAGCATCCCCAGCCAACTTGTCGGCATCTAAGATGTCCATACGGTTATCAACAGCCGCATAAAGAGGAATTGGCGCAATACGCATGACTCCACCACAGCCTTTACTGTTATTGATGGGATCTTTTCCTCTGTAGATGTCATTCAACGATGTCATACAGGTATTCCCTGGTGCACGGCGTTTGTTTAATTCTGGTATGCTGCTGATCCAGCAATCCTTATATTTGCCTGACTTTTTCCCAATTTGGGTAAGATACCATTCAATATAGGCAAGGCAGATGCCATACTTCATGCCTATCTTTAGTCGCTTGGCATTCAGCAGACCGTTAGCTGTAAAGAGCGTCATCTGAGTATCATCGGACACAACGGCCTTTCCGCTTTGCTCATCATCATCCAACCAGAATTGTTTCGTGTCAAATCGAGTTATCCCTCGTTCTCCATAACGAGCCTGTATCCCTTCAAAGGAATAGATAAACTCCACGGGATAGCCTAATGCATCACCGATAGCACCGCCTATCAGCGAGCCTCTTATTCTGTCTTGTATTGTATCATTCATTGCTTTAAACTTTTCATCTGTTATTGCCCAATATCCTCCAATATCATATTGATAGGATCTGTATCGTTTGCCATCTTTCTAACTGCTTTCCCCATGTTAGCAGCATCCTTTGCTACGATTAAATTGGGGAAGAGAGTATTGGGAAGTCCCTCTTGGTCTACACCAACATGCCATGCTGTCCTTTCAAGCCACTCATCCTCTTCCAGCAACTCCCGAGGTGGGAGTGCAAGTTTTGTATCCAGACTCTTCCTCGCAATATCAACTACCGTTTCTTCTTCATTGAAGGAAATATTCAACTGGCCATTCAACCCCGGTGCGAAAATTGCCTTTGCCGGGACATGCATCAAGAATATCTGTGTGACACCGGCCTTGTCATAAATATCCATCACCTTCAAGTATGAGTTATAATGAAGTACATGCAACGGATAACGGTCGCCTGGCATCATCAACGATGCTGCATGTGAAGAAGCAATGATGTATCTGTAACGATGCATCGGTTTGCCTGCATAAGGACTTACATCTATAAAGAATCCGGCACGGAGCGTATCACCAACATGAAAAGTATTAGCCACATCTATTGGTGTGTCAGTATCTCTGTAAAAGAGCTGTAGTCCCGGCAATATCCAGTTCATGACTTTCTCTGTTGCCTCCTTAAGATTCGGTGCATCAACATGGAAAAAATCGATGATCCCCCCATCGCTCTCCCTGATAACAAAAGGGTGTTTTCCTATATAGCCAATATATGTACTTGCTCCATCGTACATTGCCTCTATGCTATCAAACAACGCATCAGTCAGAGGCTGACCGCTCTGCGTCAGAAGTCCGATTTTACCATTCTCATAATACTTTTCTGCCATACCATCTCGAATTTTGATGCGAAATCTTCCTTACCATATTTATAGAGAGTGTCGAATATACTATTTTCTATCGATTAAAATTCTAATCTGAATCCTTTTGACTTCATTTCCTTGTACTTGTCAGAGCTGAACCTGTAGTGAACTGGTACTGTTCTTGCAGCATCTTTGGGTCGATCGCCTATTTCTTCCAGAATACCCAACTTCAGCATCTTATTGGCGAAGTTCCTGCGGTCGAAGTGGACTTCAAGAATGGCCTCATACAATGCTTGCAACTGTGACATAGTAAACACATCAGGCAGCAGCTCAAAACCAATAGGTTGGAAGTGTATCTGCTCTTTCAGGTGTTTCAAGGCCATACGGAGAATCTTCTCGTGGTCGAATGCCAATTGGGGTATTTCTCCGATGGCAAACCACTGAGCTTTCCTTGCATCGTCGCCACCTTTAACGGCTCCCTTCTGTACCAATGCATAATAAGCAATGGTAAGTACTCGACCGCGAGGATCTCGGTCAACATCCGAAAAACACCCCAACTGTTCCAAAAAGCCTTTCTCCACGTCAAACTCTGTCTCTTCTTTCAGCTCTCGAAGAGCACCAGCTTCAGTTGTTTCATCCATCTTCAAGAATCCACCGGGGAAGGCCCAACGTCCCTTATAGGGTTCTATACCTCTTTCTATTAAGAGCACTGACAATCCTTCCTTTACATCATAACCAAATATCACACAGTCCGTGGTTACCGACGGACGTGGGTACTCATACGTATAAACACCTTTCGTTGTTTCCATCACTCTAAACGCTAAAAACTAAACTCTAAACTTCCCAATTTCAGCCAATCACGCACATCCATCAGAGCACAGCCTAACAGATTTTCTCCTTGCCATTGTTCAACAGAACCCTTCAGTGCAGTCTCCCTGTCAAGGCCAATGCCCCAAATCTTGTCGTAAGGACTAGCTTCCACTAAGATGGCATCTCTTGTAGAGAGCATGAACTCCCTAATGTCAGGGTTCTGCCCGAACTTGGCCTTGTTGCCCTCTACAACGATGTCATACTTCTTGGCATCCCATGGNNGTCATACCACTGACTAAAGCATGCTGCAGTCATTTTCTTTGGATTGGGTGTGTGACCCCAGAAATAGATAATCGCCGTTTCTGGTTTCAGACGAACGATTTCCTTGATTTTCTCAATGTCGTACTTCATCTTTGTATCTCCTTATCTCTTATATTCATGATTATTCTTCCTAAATGATTCTCTCCTATCCAACTATACAGGTCTATACCCCAGAATGTTTCCTGCTTATTGTTCCCATTGAGCAATACGCGGTTTCCTGTGTCTACTAACTTCTGCATCAGAGAAGGATTCTGCTCAAACTTAGCCCGAAGGATTGACTCCATGATTCCAAGTTGATCCTCTTCCCATCCCCAATAAGGTTCCTGGTCTTTCCCTTTTAAGATGGCCTTGTCGGTAGAACAACCAGCATACACCTTGCGTTCCTTCTCGTCCTGGCACTTGGAAGCTTGAAAGGCTGCTTCAGCACTGCGATACTCCAGTCCTTCCCAAAGGATACGACAAGGGAATCGGTTACTCAGAAAAACATACTCACCTTTGAACCTATTGATAACATCAGGAAAATCCTTTGATGTGAAATCCTTGAACAGTTCCCATACTCCAGGGCAAAGCATATCACGACAGGATTCGCCAGAAAGCATGCGTTCTCTCACCACTGATGAACTGACACCTACCGTTCCTTCTGGTTGTGGCAAAATGACAATTCTTTCCAAATAATGGGACAGTACCTCGCTGCTCTTCAATGTTTGCTCAAGAGTATCATCCTCTCTTGAAAAGAGCACAACCTTGAAAGCATCTAAGAACTCCCTCTTCTTTGTCAGATTGGCAAGCAGATCAAACTTGTCTGCTCCCATCACAAAGTATAGCTCTGCATCAGGATAGTCTTCCTGAAGAGCCTGTAATGTTGGCATTGTCCTCGGCTCAATGGTTCCGATTTCCTTCTCGCATACCTGCAGACGGTCGTCATCAGAACACATAGACTGAAGCATCCTGACGCGCATTTCAGGCGACAAAACAACAGGAGGATGACTGTGACGCATCTTCCGTTTCAGATAGGCATCACTAACAGGGACAAAAAAGCCTGTGTCTGCTTCAAGAGCATCAACTGCTCTTTTCATCAACTTATAGTGTGCCGCTGTAGGAGGGTTAAAACTCCCTCCCATAACAACAATTCTATTCTTCTTTTTCTCCATCTTGTGTAATTTTTACGCAAAGATACGGACAAACTTTGAATTCTCCAAACTTTTTGCGTAAAAATTACGCAAAAATCNNTGTAATTTTTACGCAAAGATACGGACAAACTTTGAATTCTCCAAACTTTTTGCGTAAAAATTACGCAAAAATCACGTTTTTAACATTTCTAATACTCTCATGATGCCCTATTTGCTCATTACGACCTCAATGTATGTTTCATTTCTCATTAGCTTCTCAATGTCTAAATGCTCGCCCCATTTGGGGGAACGGGGCGAGCCTCCGTTACTTAATCTTGTTCTTCATTCACATCTATCTCCACACTGGAGTCATAAGAGTTGGTGGCCTTCAGGTTGATGACAGGACGGATGAAATACTCCACTTCCACCGTGTCCTCTATCAGACGCAGAATCTCCTTCGGGTCCTTATAGGCCATCGGGCTTTCATCGATGGTTCCCGTTCCGACCGATGTCGAGTAGATTCCCTTCATCGACTCACGATATTCATCAAGGTCGATCAGTTCCTTGGCATCGGAACGTGAAAGCAAACGACCTGCACCATGCGGTGCCGAGCAGTTCCAATCCTCATTGCCCTTGCCACGGGCGATAATCAGACCATCGCGCATATTGAACGGTATCACCAGCTTCTTTCCTGCCGGAGCGGCAACAGCACCCTTGCGCATCATCTTCATCGAGAAGTCGATGTAGTTGTGGGTGGTGTAGATTTGCTCAACGACGTAGGCCTTTTTACCGCTACCCTCGCAGATTGCCTCCATCACCAATTGGTCTATGACCTGATGGTTGTACTCTGCATATGCCTGGGCCACTACCATGTCTGTGATATAACCCTTCATAGCTTCACCAACCAGATATCCATTGGTCATTCCCTCCTGATTCATCGCCTCGTTCTTCCAGTACTTCCACACCTTCTGTCCGAGATTGCGACTGCCACAGTGAACGGTAAAAGCATAATTTCCTTCTGGAGTTACACCTACTTCAATAAAGTGGTTTCCACCTCCTACGGTTCCAATGCTGTGATAGAACATGTGTTCCGTCTGCTCAATGCGCTTCATAAAGGCCGTAATGCCTTTCTCCGAAACATCCATCATGCTTACCATCTCTGGCCACTGCTGGCGAGCTTGCTGAAGCCTTGTCTGCAGATGCTTGTAAAGTTCTGAATGCGGATAGACAGACTTCTGATGAATCGTCATACCAAACTTTACCTTCTCACGAATCAACCGCTCAATAGCAGGATAATCCTCTGCATTGATAGGCAAATCTGTGATGGCTGTTGATACCGAACAACCGATGTCTCCTCCAACATGGTCGGGATTCACATGGTCAGTAAACGGTACTGTAAAACCAACCACGATGTCCTTACCCTCATGAACATCGGGCATAANNAGGGCTTCCTGCTCTATATTGTCTGTAAAGATCTTGCAGTCCTTGCAATACTTTCCTTTTAACTCTAACATTGTCGTATTCATTTTTCGGCTCCACTAAAAGAGCCATCTTATCAACTTTGGTTCTTATCTCTACGCCAATGATTCTTAATACGACCTTAGTCCTCTATGATATGAGGTACAGATTGGCAATGTCGTTTGATTCCTTACTTATTACATTTTTCTTAGTGAGCTTCAACTCGTAATTACGTTTCGGGCATCTTTACTCAGTTCTGCTATCGTAGTAGAGTTGATACCCGACAAACTCACTACTTAGCAACTTGTGCTAACTGTATTAAGCACGACGTTCTTGCAAATATTCATTTCTGTTCGTTTACATATCTGTTGTTATTGAGTGCCAATACTCACAATATCTATCAATGCTCTACATTT
>LXOW01382543.1_pt1 | contig 15117 bp, 12 predicted proteins | sample 1368591 | NCBI WGS metagenome assembly LXOW01 (sample SAMN04884650, study PRJNA319009) | bovine gut metagenome | isolation source: Cow rumen | host: Bos taurus | place: Italy: Legnaro (PD) | collected 2014-07-09 | reverse complement strand
CGGGCTCGGGTTCCGGTTCGGGCTCCGGCTCGGGTTCGGGTTCCGGTTCGGGCTCCGGCTCGGGCTCCGGTTCGGGCTCAGGCTCGGGTTCCGGTTCGGGTTCGGGTTCAGGTTCCGGCTCGGGCTCGGGCTCCGGCTCGGGTTCCGGCTCCGGCTCCGGCTCGGGTTCGGACTTGGAAAGCGTTACCGGCGCCGAGAAGGGAGAGCCGCTGTCGGCTCCGACGGTACCCGACGAAACAAGCACGACTTCTTCTTTTTTCGACGTCCTGATAAGGCCGAGCAGACTGTCGAGCCGCTCGTCGATCTCGTCGAATCTTCCTGATGAGCCTCTGAACGCACGCGTCAGCTGATCAATCTTTTCCGCGAGAAAATCGAAGTTATCGGCTTCCTCGCGCGTCTGCTTCAGAGTCGCGTTCTTTTCGATCAGGCTGCGGTTTTCCGCCTCGAGGAAGGACCGCCGGCGCTCGGATTCGGCCAGCGCGTCGCGTAAGCCCGCCGCTTCTCTTGCGCTCTCGTCGGCTCTCGCCGCCGCAGAGCTGTAGTCCTTTCCGAGCTGCTCTATTTTGGATTTGCGCGCCTCGTTGTCGTCGGCAAGGCGCTTCACAAGCGCGAAAAGATCGGACAGAGCTCTGTCGACGTCGCTCTTGTTATAGTGTTCCCCGTCGAGGGAGTATTTTGATCTGAAACTGGCCGGAACTGCCATTTTGTCCTCCCCGGACGCATTTTGCGCCCGTATTATAATCGAATGATTGATTCCGTCAGCCGATGACGGTGAGAACCGTTTCGGCGATGGCGAGAATGAAAAAGGTAATGATGAAAGGTATGTCGAGCACCATTTCGTCGGACGGCGCGAATTTGTCGAACAGCCACCTGACGGGATAGATCACCGGCTCGGTGATCATACACAGGAAATCGTAGAGAACACCGTCCTGCGCGAAGAGAATCGACAGTATGCTTCTGCCGAGCATCGCGATCTGGACCGTGCCTAAGATTGCCATAACGGTGCTTTTGAGTATCAGGATGAATATTTCCAAGAAAGGCGCTTCCTTTCTGACTGATCTTGATTGACTCAGCCTCTGTATCCCGATCCGTATCCCTGGTATCCGTAGCCGCTGCTCTGAGGAGCGGGTTCGGGCTCTTCTTCGCGGTTCTCTTCGCCCGCCTCGGAAATCTCCATATTGCCCGGAGCGAGCATGAAGGTGTTGGCGGAAACCGCTTTCAGATGTCCTCCGATGGCGTAAATCACGCCGTCAAGGAAGAATATAAGGTTGGACGCGACTTCGGCGTCGGCGTTTTCAAGATTGATTATGACCGCGTTGTTGGCGATGAGTTCGTCGGCGATCGCGGTGCCGTCGCTGTAGGCGGTCGGCTTCATGAGCTTCATCGAGAAGGCGGCTCCGCTGTACGGGCGGCGGCTCGCGGCGGGACGCGGTTCCTCGCGTCTTTCTTCCTCGGGCTCTCTGTCGTAGTCGTAGTCGTCGCGGTCCTGACGGTCCTTCTGCTGATTTCCGTAGTAGTCCTCGTCGTATCTCGAGTCCTGCGAATCGTTTCTTCCGAATTTCTTGAATGGCATCTTTCTTCCTCCGTATATACCGGTCCCCGGTGGATTTCCTCCGGGCCGTGAATTGTTTTTATTTTCTGAAATGATTGAGTTTGCGCGCTGTCCTCAGACGGCCGGGTGGCCGAAGAGCGCGCGGCCTATTCTGACGCAGTCGCTGCCTGCCGCTATCGCAGGTTCGAAGCTTTCAGACATACCAACAGACAGCCAGGGTTTCCCCTCGCGTCCGGGCAGTCCGCTCCAGATTTCCCGGGCAAGCCGCGCGAATGACGAAAACTCATTGTAGTGCCCGTCGGGCGTCAGTCCGGCTCTGCCCATTGTCATGAAGCCGTCGAGAGACACGCCGGGGAGCGACGCGATATATTCGGCAAGGTCCTGCGCGTCTTCGGGCAGCGCGCCGCCCTTCGACTCCTCGCGCGCGACGTTGATTTCAATCAGAACGTGCGACGTGACGCCCGCCGCGTTTGCCGCCTTTGCGACGGCGTCGGCAAGACGCTTTGTGTCAATCGAGTGTATGAGAGATACGCGCGGAACGACTTCCTTCGCCTTCCGCGTCTGAAGCGTGCCGATGAAATGCATCCTGACCGACGGGTAGGGCGCAATCAGCGGCAGATCGGCTTCGAGTTTGTCGGATCTGTTCTCGCCCATGTCGCGCAGGCCGAGTTCGCAGAGCTGTCTTACCTGCCCGGGCGACGCGTATTTCACCGCCGCAAGCAGCGCGACCTCGCCTTCTTTTCTGCCGCATTCCCTTTCGCACCGGCGTATGGACGAGAGTATTTCATAATAGCGCGACCCGAGCTCCGGATCCACGGAGAGATTATAAGCTTCCATCAGTCAAGCACCTTCCCGTGATAGAGATCTCCGCCCGAGACTATTATATCCTCAAGCGCGCTGAGATGATAATAGTAGGGATATTTTTTGCCGTATTCGACAGGTATACCGCGGCTGTCGCCGTGCAGCGTCAATATCTCGTAGAGTCCGCGACAGCTGTCGGGATCCGACGGCGGTCTTTTCGAATTCTGCCTTTCAAGGCCGTACCGGTCCGCAAAAGACGTCACGAAAACGTATCCGTCCGCGACGCTTCTGCCTCCGCGGCGTAGCACCTCGTAGGTTGCGGGCGGGCCCTCCTCGACGTCCTCGTAAGCGGCGACGAGATAGTATCCCGTACCTTCGGTCAGCACCTCGGTCCTTCTGAAAAAGACGTAGCCGCCGTTCAGCGTGTAAACTCCGGTCATTCCCTCGTAGGAACTCATAGCGGAGAGCGGAACGCGGTAGCCGCTGTACTCCTTCACCGGAACCGAAATCCGGCAGTGCCTCGGCCAGCCGAAGCCGGTCGGGTATACTCCCGATGAAAACAACAGAAGCATGCCGCTTTCGGTTTTTATCCGGCTTTCGAGCTTCATCACAATCACAAGCCCGCTGTCGATAACCGTCAGGAGATATTCTTCGCCCGGCGTGAGCGCGCCGGCTGCGTCGCCTTCAAACTCGACCGCCATATACCAGTCTGAGGAGGAGCAGAAGACTCCGCTCTTCGAGATTTCGCCCGGCGTCGCGTTCTTCGCTGCGTTGAAGGATTCTTCGCTGAACGTCGCGGCGAGATCTGATCCGAACGCGGATTCGAGTCCGTCTGAGCCCGAGAACCAGTATCCGCTGTAGGGAGCCGTTATCGTTTTCAGGGGCGTGCCGAGAGACGAAAGCAGCGAGGAACGCTTATCGCGCAGCGACTGCAGTTCCGACGAAAGTCCTCCGCCTTCTCCCGAGAGATAGAGGCGTCTTGCGAATTTCCCGCGGAGCGAAAGGCCGGTATCATAAGCCGCTCCGTAGTCTCCGAGAGAGAGCGATTTCATAAACGACGAATAGGTTTCCGCTGCCTCAGTGAAGCTCTGCTTCAGTCCGGGAGAGACGACGTTAGCTCCGACTGCCGCGGTCAAAAGCGCGATTTCGGCGTCGGTCGCGGCGATCTCCTCCCTGACGCGGGTTTTATCCTCGGCGTAGTAGCGGCAAAGCGCCTCGCCCTTTCCGGCGCGCGAACCGTCCGTCAGAACGGGATAGGGGTATCCTTCGCTCCGGCTTCCGAGAGGTTTGTCGTCGCGGATGAACCATCCGGTCCCCTCGGCGGTTTCGGTCTGCGTTATTCTGTAAACACCTGCGGTGGATACGCTCTCGGTGAATATGCTCACGAGATGATATCCGAAATAGACGACGAGGACCACAGAGAGGACCGCCGAAACGATCCTTGTCAGCGCTCCGGCGAAATAATCGAAATCGAATCCTATCTTCGCGTTTCGCGGGCCCTGCGTCTCGGGCAGCGACCTCAGTATTCTCCTTGTGAGCGTGCCGCCCTTTTCGCCGTCTTTGCGGCGCGCGGCCCGTCGTCTCGCACGGCGCTGCAGTCTCATTATCCGTCTTTCGGATATGCCGGATCCCGACTCCTCCGCGCCCTTGTTCTTTACTTCTTTATCGTTCATTTCGGATTGGGTTGTTATCGTCGAGGAAGCTTGAAACGAGTCTGAGACATTCGTCGTACGGCGGCTCGTCGCCGTCGGCAGCGACCTTCGTACAGTACTCCTTGCGGTCGAACCAGGTGTCCTGCCGCTTCGCGTACTGCCGCGTCGCTATCACGAGCCGCTCGAACGCCTCTTCGGGAGTCGTCAGCCCCCGAACCGCTCCGAGGGTCTCCTTGTAGCCGATCGCCGCGGCGGCAGTCGTGTTCTTTTCAAAGACTCCGGCTTCGTACAGGCGCGCCGTCTCGTCGAGAAGTCCGCGCCCGAACATCGCGCGCGCTCTGCGCCTTATGCGCTCTTCTCTTTTATTCCTGTCGTTCGTTTTAAGATATATTACGAGAGCGTCGTATCTCGCACGCCCCGAAAGACGGTCTGATTCGCTCTTCGGAATTCCTGTGGTTTCCAGAATTTCAAGCGCTCGCACGACGCGCCTTACGTTGTTTTCGTGAATCTCCGCGGCGCTTTCGGGATCGACCTCCCTCAGCCGCTCCCAGAGCGCGTGAGCTCCCTTTTCTTCTGCGAACCTGTTCAGCTCGTCCCGCAGCGGACTCCTGCCCGGGTTCGATTCGAAGGGACGCTCGAAAAGCAGCGCTTCGAGATAGAGTCCGGTTCCGCCGCAGACGACGGGAAGCTTTCCGCGTGAGAGAATATCCTCCGCGCAGAGAACGGCGTCGCGGGCGTAATCGGCGCAGGAATATGGCGTAAAGGGATCGGCGATATCAATCATATGATGCATCACCCGCGACATATCGTCGCGTGAGGGCTTCGCCGTCCCGATATCCATCGTTTTATATATCTGCATCGAGTCGCAGGAGAGAATTTCCCCGCCGAACTCCTCGCAGATCCTCATCGCGACGTCGGATTTTCCGGAAGCTGTCGGACCGCACACCGCGACGATTTTTTTCAGCGCATTCATTCTTTTCTGCCCGCCGGCAGACATCCTTCGGGGATCTCTGCCTTTCTTTTTTTGCGGAAGAGTCCGCTCGACGGAGCCTCGATCAGATTGCCCGGGACGTCGGGTCCGTCGGGCTCGCGGAAGAAGAGATAGCCGTCGGCTATTTCCTTACCGTTCTCCCTGCCGCCGATAAGTCCCGAATAGGCGGGACCGAAAACCGCGGCATGTCCGAGTTCGAAGGGAACGCCATTCCAGACCGACGAGTCGCCGGGACGCCGCGCGTCCGAAACGTTCGCGAAGAAAGCGCCGTAGAGAACCGACAAGTCGCAGAGCAGCCCGCATAGTGCGTGGCTCCAGGAGGGTATCTCCCAGAGAGAGGACGGAAGGAAGAAGGAAACGCTGCCGCAGCCGGTTCCGCGCCCGCCTTCGGCAAAAAAGAGATTGGTTACGGGAAGTCGCGGATATATCACGGGATAATCGCAGCCGTCGAGAAAATCGAGATAGTTCTGCGCTCCGTCGTATTCGCGATCGGGCGGGAAACCCTCTCCGTATTTTTCGGGAGTGAGATAGGGCAGCCGCTTTTCAAAGAGCGCGACCGCGCGGCGCCGGAGCGAACGCAGTCCCGGATCGGCCGCGAAGCAGACGGCAAATCCGGTCAGCGGAGTAAACTCGTTGACCGACGGAAGAGTTATCGGATCGGAGAAGACCTTGTGCGGATCCTCTCCCTCCCGCCAGGCGATTCCATCGTATTCCGCCGCGATTCTTTCGGCGAAGCGGTTGAAGCTGACGGACGCTTCGGGCGACGGCGCGGGCTCTGCCTTCAGAACAGAAAGAAAGCGCAGGTCGGGCCAGAGGAGCGATATTCCCGCCGGGATATCGTCGTATGACGCCTCACGCGGTCCTTCGAGAGAGAGTTCCGAACCCGGAACCGACGGAAGTTCGCGCGGCTCAGGCTGCTGTTTTGTCAGTATGTACAGTATTCCGTCCACGGCGGCCTCCGTTCTCCCACTTCGGGCGATAATGACTCTTATAATATTATATAATAAAATCAAGCGGTTGTCAATTTTTACTTGACTATTTGCGATAAATAATATATAATAATCACTTGGAAAATTACGGAGCTACCCCTTGATATGAAGAAAACCATCGTTATGTACAATCCTCTCTCCGACAGCGGAAACGGCGGAGACTGCGCCATCCGCTTCGCACGGAGCCGCGGATATGATTATTCAGACCTCACCCAGCCCGGCTCGCTCGAGAGAATCCTGCGAGAAACCGCGGACGGAAACGAAATCGTAATATGCGGCGGAGACGGCACGATAAACCGCCTCGCAAACGCCCTCAGAGACGCGGGCGTCCATGTCCCGGACGGCCTGTTCTACTACGCAACGGGCAGCGGAAACGACTTTCTCCGCGACCTCGGCGCGAAGGCAGGCGCGGATCCGGTGCCGCTGTCGAAGTATCTGTACTCTCTTCCCTCGGTCACCGTCAACGGAGCTGAACGGCTCTTCGTAAATGGAGTCGGTTTCGGAATCGACGGATACTGCTGCGAGGAGGGGGACAGGCGCCGGGCTGCGGGCATAAAGAAAACAAACTACACCGCGATAGCGCTCAAAGGTCTCTTCGGCGCCTACGAGCCGAGACGGGCGACCGTCAGCGTAGACGGCGCCGAATACACGTTCGACAACGTCTGGCTCGCTCCGATAATGAACGGCAGATATTTCGGCGGAGGAATGATGCCGGCTCCCGAACAGGACAGACTCTCGCCCGAAGGAAAGCTGACGCTGATGCTCTTCTCGGGACGCAGCCGCATCGCGACTCTTGTGAAATTCCCGAAGCTGTTCAAGGGCACTCACGTATCGCTCAAAGGATGTCATATATTCACCGGCGACGAGATCAAAGTAAGATATGAAATACCGACTGCGCTTCAGATAGACGGCGAAACGGTATCCGGCGTACTCGAATGCGTATGCCGTTCGTCCGGATTGCGGAAGAGAACGATGAAAGGAATGAAAAAAGTTCAATGAGACAAGGAAGATTCATCACGTTCCCCGGCCTTGAAGGGAAGGCCTACCTTCACCCCTGGAAGAACCCCGACAGGAAGTTCAACTCCCGCTCGGAGGAGCTGCTTCCGGGCGACGGACTGCTGACGCTGAAGCGCGATTTCCGCCCCGACGCGTCGAAGAAACTCGTATCGGCGAAGATAAGAGCCACGGCTCTCGGCATATTCGATATGTTCCTCAACGGCGAACGCGTCGCCCTCCGCGACGGCGACTACACCGACGCCGACGAGCTCAAACCGGGCTGGACCGACTACCGCTTCCGCGTGTTCGAGTTTGAGTACGACGTTACCGGATCCGTTGCTCCGGATTCCGACAATCTCTTCGTCGCCGAGGTGTCTCCCGGCTGGTGGAACGGCAGGATTTCATTCGGATTCTACGGCTGGCAGCCGAACGCCTTCTGCGCCGAGATCGAACTTGAATACGAAGGCGGAACGGTACAGCTTATCCCGACCGGAACCGACTGGGACGCGGCGGTCTGCGGACCGGTGCTGCGCGCCGACATCTGGGACGGCGAATACTACGACGCACGCATACCCGAGCCCTCGATCGAACCCGAGGCGCACAAATGGACGAAGGCGGCCGTCTACGAAGGATACAGCGGAGAAATCGTCCCGTTTGAGGGAGCGAGAATCCGCAGCTGCGGCGAACTCGTTCAGCGACCGGTATCGGCGGTGCTTTACGAAGGCGCAACCGGCGCCGGAGATGGCTGCTACGGAAAGATAAACAAAAAATCCGTCAGAGTATCTGACGGCTGCGAGGCGGCGAAACTCGAAAAGGGACAGACGCTGCTTCTCGATTTCGGCCAGAATATGGTCGGCAGACCGGTACTCTTCCTCAAGGCGCCGCGCGGCAGAAAGATCACCGTATATTTCGCCGAAATGCTCAACGACAGCGGAGACCCGAACCGCGGCAACGACGGCCCCGAGGGCAGCGCCTATATCAAGAACTACCGCTCGGCGCTCGCGCGGCTCGTCTACGTGGCGGCAGGAACCGGTGAAACAGAACTCTACTTCCCGACGCACACCTTCTTCGGATTCAGATATCTTGAAATCACCGCCGACGGCGACGCCGAGATCATTTCGGTCCGCGGCGACGTCATCAGATCCGACGTCGAGGAGACCGGAGATTTCTTCTGCGACAACCCCGAAGTCAACCGTCTCTTCTCCAATATCGTCTGGGGAATGCGCGGCAACTACCTCTCAGTCCCGACCGACTGCCCGCAGCGCGACGAACGCCTCGGCTGGACGGGCGACACGCAGATCTTCTGCGGAGCCGCCTCATATCTCGCAGACATCGGCGGATTCATGCACAAGTGGCTGCGCGACGCCCGCGATTCTCAGAAGGGCTTCGACGGCGCATACGCCGACGTAATCCCGCGCGTCTTCGGGCACAAGGGCGGCAACGCCGCCTGGGCCGAAGCCGGACTGATCGTACCTTACAGACTCTGGCAGACCTACGGCGACAGAGAGATTATCGAAGAGCATTACGACTCGATGGAATCCTATATGGATTACCTCTCGCAGTTCGGTCTCGAAGGCCCGAACACCGCCTACGGAGACTGGCTCAACTACGAGGTAACCGATAAGAGATATATCGCCGTCTGCTACTATTTCAACGACGCGAAACTGATGGAGAAATTCTCGCAGATACTCGGCAAGGCAGACAGAGCCGCGTACTATTCGGAACTCGCTTCCCGGATTCTCGCTCACTGGAGAGAGAAATACTTCGACGGAGAAAACCTCTCGATAGCTACGCAGACCGGATATCTTCTCCCGCTTTCGTTCGGAATGGTTGAAGGCAAAGAGAGAGATGACTTTATCGCGAAGCTCAAAGACAGAATCGTTTCGAACGACTACACCCTTTCGACCGGCTTTGTCGGAACCGGAATTCTCTGCCGTACGCTCTCCGAATGCGGGCTCGATCAGCTCGCCTATTCCCTGCTCCTCCAGACGCGCGATCCGAGCTGGCTCTATTCGGTCAGACAGGGCGCGACGACCGTCTGGGAGCGCTGGAACTCCTACACGCTCGAGCGCGGCTTCGGCGACGTCGGGATGAACTCCTTCAACCACTACGCCTTCGGCGCCGTGGCCGAATGGATGTTCTCGGGAATCTGCGGAATCAGACCCGATCCCGAAAATCCCGGATTTGAGACCTTCATCATCAGACCGACGCCGGATATGCGCACCGACGCCGAGATGCCGGCGGGACAGACGAGGATCAACACGGCTCACGCAACCTACGCGCCCCGCTGCGCCGCCGCGGGCGAATGCATCGAGAGCGGCTGGGAGCGCGTCAACGGAGCGATCGAGTACTCGGTAACCGTCCCGTCGGGAACCTCCGCAAGAGGCGAATTCCCGGCCGGTAAGCGGCTGAAGGTCAACGGACTCGAACTGTCGGCCGAAGACCTCGGAGGCGGAACGGCGGACGGCAGATACCTGATTCCGCTCGCGCCGGGCAGCTACGCAATCAGCGTCGAGTACTGATCCGGATTTCTACAGACACCAATAATTCTTAACACATACACGAGGCATTTTTATGAAGTGGACATCTCTCAACGACATCAGAGAAAAGTATCTTTCCTTTTTTGAATCGAAGGGGCATCTGCGCCTTCCCTCCTTCCCTCTCATCCCGCTGAACGACAAGTCGCTCTTGCTCATCAACTCGGGAATGGCGCCGATGAAGAAGTATTTCACCGGCGAAGAGGAGCCGCCGCGCCACAGAGTCACGACCTGCCAGAAGTGCATCCGCACGCCCGACCTCGAGCGCGTCGGACACACCGCCCGCCACGGCACCTTCTTCGAGATGCTCGGCAACTTCTCCTTCGGCGACTATTTCAAAGAGGAGGCCATTCCGTGGGCCTGGGAGTTCCTGACGAAGGTAATGGAGATTCCCGAGGACCTGCTCTGGCCGTCCGTATACGAAAAGGACGACGAGGCGTACGCGATCTGGCGGGATAAAATCGGCGTACCGGAAAAGCATATCGTCCGTCTCGGCAAAGAAGACAACTTCTGGGAGCACGGCCCCGGCCCCTGCGGCCCCTGCACCGAGATCTATTTCGACCGCGGACCGAAATACGGCTGCGGAAAGCCCGACTGCAAACCCGGCTGCGACTGCGACAGATATATGGAAATCTGGAACAACGTCTTCTCGCAGTTCAACAACGACGGCAAGGGCAACTACACCGAACTGACTCACAAGAACATCGACACCGGCATGGGCCTCGAGCGTCTCGCCTGCGTCATGCAGGGCGTCGACAACATGTTCGAGGTCGACTCGATCCGCGCGATAATCGACAAGGTGTCCGAGATTTCGGGCAAGAAATACGGAGCCGACCCGAAAGAGGATATTTCGATCCGCGTCATAACCGACCACACCCGCAGCGCGATGTTCATGATCGCCGACGGCGTGCTTCCCTCGAACGAAGGCCGCGGATACGTGCTTCGCCGCATCATCCGCCGCGCCTGCCGCCACGGAAAGATGCTCGGAATCAAGGGTGGATTTCTCACCGAAACCGTCAAGGTCGCCATCGGAGAGAGCGAGGCGGCCTATCCCGAGCTCAACGAAAAGCGCGAATACATATTGAAGGTTATCAGCGTCGAAGAGGAAAAGTTCGACGCGACTATCGACTCGGGGCTTGACAAGCTCAACGATATGCTCGCCGCCGTTCCGGCCGGCTCGCAGCTGCCCGGAGACGACGCCTTCAAGCTCTACGACACATACGGATTCCCGCCCGATCTGACCCGCGAAATCGCCGCCGAGAGAGGCGTCGAAATCGACGAGGATCGCTTTGCCGCCCTTATGAAGGAACAGCGCGAACGCGCCCGTGCGGCGAGAGGCAACGTCGGCGGCTGGTCGGGAGAATCGAAGAGTCTGATAGCCGGACTGCCGGCGACCGGATTTACCGGATATTCCGAATACGATTCCGACGTAAAGGTCGTCGCGATTTTCGCCGACGGCGCGCCCGTCGACGAGATATCCGAAGGCGAGTTCACGCTCGTCACCGACCGCACTCCCTTCTACGGAGAGGGAGGCGGACAGGTCGGAGACACCGGAAGCTTTACGGCAGACGGAGTACTCGCTGTCGTAACCGACACCAAAAAGACCGACGGCGTCTATCTGCACGAATGCACGCTCGATCACGGCATCATCCGCGTCGGAGACGCGCTGCGCGCCTCGGTAGACCGCGTGCGCCGCGACGCGATAAGACGCAACCACTCCTCGCTCCACCTGCTTCAGGCGGCCTTGCGCGAGGTGCTCGGCAGCCACGTCGAGCAGGCGGGTTCATACGTCGACGAACACCGCGGCAGATTCGACTTCTCGCACTTCTCCGCCGTGACGCGCGAAGAACTCGACCGCGTCGAAAAGATAATCAACTCGCACGTGCTCTCAGGCGAACCCGTCGTCACGCTTGAAACAGACATCGAGAGCGCCAAGAAGATGGGCGCGATGATGCTCTTCGGAGAAAAGTACGGCAAGACCGTCCGCGTCGTCACGATGGGCGACAGATTCTCGGTTGAATTCTGCGGAGGCACGCACGTCGACAACGTAGCGAAGATCGGACTTGTAAAGATCGTCAGCGAATCGTCGGTCGCCTCGGGCGTGCGCCGCATCGAGCTTGTCACCGGACTCAACGTTCTCGCTCTGCTTCACGAAAAGGAAGCGCTCGCCGCCGAAACCGCGGCCGTACTGAAGCTTCAGAACACCGCCGATCTTCCTAAGAAAGCGGCGTCGGTCCAGGCCGAACTCGCCGCTGCGAAGAAGGAAATCGAAGCGCTCAACTCGAAGATCGCGTCTGCCGGACTTTCGACGCTGCTCGACGGCGCCGTCAGGGTCGGAGAACTCAGACTCGCAACCGCCGAAGTCGAAGGAGTTGACGCAGACACCGCCCGCCAGCTCTGCGACAGAATACGCGACAAGGATCCCGACGCCGTCGTCGTCCTCGCACTCGAGGGCGACGGAAGATTGACCTTCCTCGCGTCCTGCGGCCCGCTCGCAGTCAAAGCGGGAGCTCACGCCGGCAAACTCGTTTCGGCGGTAGCCGCCGTCACCGGAGGTCGCGGAGGCGGAAGACCCGACAGCGCGATGGCGGGAGGAAAAGACGTCGCACTTTGCGGCGCGGCGCTTGATGAAGCTAAGAACGCGCTTGAGGCGCAGATAAGATAAGCGCTGCGCCTGACTGAAGACTGAAGACTGAAATATTTATAATTAATAATAACCCCGGCTGAAATCAGGAAGGTTTTTCCTGCTTCAGCCGGGGTTATTATCTTATAAAACACATTTAAGGAACTGCTGCGTTTCGGGCATCTGCGGGTTGTCGAACACCTCGTCCGGGGTGCCGCTTTCGATGATCCTTCCTCCCGACATAAAGAGGACGCGGTCGGCGACCTCGCGGGCGAAGCCCATCTCGTGCGTGACGACTATCATCGTCATACCTGCGAGCGCGAGCCGCTTCATCAGATCGAGCACCTCGCCGACCATCTCCGGGTCGAGGGCCGACGTCGGCTCGTCGAAGAGCATAACCTGCGGGTCCATGCAGAGTGACCGTACAATCGCGATACGCTGCTTCTGGCCGCCCGAGAGCGTCGAGGGATAGGCGTCGGCCTTGTCGGTAAGGCCTATCCTGCCGAGAAGTTCCATCGCCCTTGCGTTCGCCTCGTCGGGCGTTTTGAGCTTCAGCTGAACCGGCGCCAGAGTCATATTCTGAAGCACCGTCAGATTGTTGAAAAGATTGAAATGCTGAAAGACCATTCCCATCCGGGCGCGGGCGAGGTTTTCGTCGAGGAAGTGAGCCTTGCGGTACTCCTTCATCAGTTTCGCGTAGGCGAAGCCCTCGTGCTTTTCGTGGAGCAGATCTTCCTTTTTTATCTTTGCGATGATCTCCTCTTCGCTGCCGGTTCCCGCGAGTTTGCCGAACGTCCGCGACGCCTTGATTATCTCGGGATGCAGATAGGGATCGACCGGAGTCAGCAGGTTCCCTTCGAGCCAGACCTCGCCGTAGGTCGGTTTTTCGAGAAGGTTCATGCATCTGAGCATCGTCGATTTGCCCGAGCCCGACGCGCCGAGGACGACAATCCTCTCGCCCTTCTTTATTCCGCAGGAGACTCCTTTGAGCACTTCGAACTTCCCGAAATACTTGTAAAGTCCCTTTATTTCTATCAGCTCACCGTTCATTCTTCTTCAACCTCTTTTCGATCAGGTGCTGCACGAGAGTCAGGAGCATGACGACGGCGAGATAGAGCAGGGCCGCGCAGAAAAGAAAGACCAGATAGCAGGCGGGCGTCGCCAGTCCCTGCTTTTCGGCCATGCCGAGCAGATCGTATTTCTGCGTCGAGTTGACCTTGAGCACGATGTAGCTGACGACCGACGTCTCCTTGACGAGTATGATGATCTCGTTGAAAATCGTCGGAACGACCGTTTTTATCGCCTGCGGGATAACGATCTTCTTCATCGTCGTTATCCAGGACAGCCCGAGAGCGCGTCCCGCCTCGGTCTGCCCGGCGTCGACGGAGCTGATCCCCGACCTGATTATCTCGGCCATATAGGCGCCTGAGTTTATACCGAAGGCGATTATCGGGACGAGCAGGTTTGTCGGCATCCGCTTGAAGGAGACGAGAACCGAGTTGTAGAGAATCAGGAGCTGAACCAGCGTCGGCGTGCCGCGGATTACCGTGATATAGGTAACGGCTATCGCGTCGAGCGCCTTCATGAGCGGGTTCTTCTTCGGCGCGATCCGGATTACGGCGAGTATCACGCCGATGATGAATCCGAGTACGACAGCGCCGAACGCTATTAACAGGGAATATCCGAGGCTCTCTGCAAAGAGGCCCCGGAGACTCCACAGTTTTGCGATTTTATCCGCAAAAGTCATTTTTTCCTATCAGCTGCTGTGCTTGACGGTATACTGGTCGATAAGACCGTCGGTGATCATTTTCTTGAGGATTTCGTTGACCTGTTTGACAAGGTCGGCGCTCTCCTTGTTGAAGTACATGACGTAGGATTCCATCTCTGCGTCGAGCGACCAGCACTGCAGGTTGTCTTTGTCCTTGCAGATCGCCTCGGCGGGCATCTTGTCGATTACGACGGCCGCAACCGTCGTGCCGATGTCCTGCGACGCGATGATCGCGTTGCTGTACTCGATCGCGTTGGCTGCGGTGTTCTCAACGCCATCGGCTACGAGATCGGCCCCCGTCGTTCCCTTTTGAACGCCTATCGACTTGATATCAGATCCGGCGACGTAGGCGACGGCGTCGGCCAGCGCGACCTGATCGCCCTCAAACGTTCCTTTAGGAGCGATTATGTACTGGACGGACGTCGCGTAGACGTCGGATGCGAGAGCGACTTCGTCGCGTTCGGCCTTCTTGCTCATTCCGGCGGCGCCTACGGCGTATTTGTCCTTGGCGACCTCGTTGAGGATCGCGTTGAACTCGATGTCGTTGATGACGACCTTGTAGCCGAGCTTTTCGCCGATATAGGTGACGACGTCGATGTCGACGCCGACGACCTTGCCGTTTTCGTCAAGGTACTCGTAGGGAGCAAATCCCGCGTTTGTATAGACGTTGAGGACCTTCTCCTCGGTCTTGCCGCAGGAAGCAAGCGCGAGGCAGGCGGCTATCATCAAAGCCGCGAGGATTAAAGACGTTATTTTTTTGAGTTTCATTTTTCTTCCCTTTTCCCGGACGGGATTGTTTTGGAGTTTGGTCTCTGCCCGTCCGCTGATTTATTATGCGCTTATTATACTACCAAAAAATACGTTTGTCAACAGTTTTTATGAATTTTTTCATCGTTTTTTCAATATTTTTGAGATTTTTTTTGATTTTTGGCGAATATATTCACCAAATCGTGAATAATATATATTGTTCGGATAACGAATTTTCAAATTGTTGGCATCCGCCTGAAATAATACTTAATTCTCCGAAATTCATTTAGAGATAACTATTATTAATGCAATCGGAATCCGGCGCGACCGTAGGGGCGCCTCAGCGGGCGCCCGCCCCGAGGGGAGCGCATGAACGATTACAGATAATACTGATTGTACTGAAATGGAACAGATGCTTCGATTCACAGTCCTGTCTCTTATACACATCTGACGCTGCCGAC
>LXOW01362065.1_pt2 | contig 15118 bp, 13 predicted proteins | sample 1368591 | NCBI WGS metagenome assembly LXOW01 (sample SAMN04884650, study PRJNA319009) | bovine gut metagenome | isolation source: Cow rumen | host: Bos taurus | place: Italy: Legnaro (PD) | collected 2014-07-09 | reverse complement strand
ATAAGAGACAGCCGTGTTGCATTGTTATGACTGGGCAACTGAAATGAGCCGACAAAAGCGGTGTGTAGTCGGCGGTTTCAGTTCCAAGTTGGAGAAGGATGTGCTGCATTTCCTGCTGAAAGGAAAGAGTCCAATAATCGTAGTGTTGGCCCGCCGTATGTATGTGAAATTGCCTGAGGATTGGCGAAACCCTATAAACGAAGGGAGAATGCTAGTGGTCGCATCCTGTCCAGCGCCGCGTCAATCTCGGCAAACAGCTGCACTGCGAAACCATTATATAGCAGATATAAGCGAAAAGATATTCCTCGCTGGCGTTTCCGAACGCAGTTCATTACAACGCATTGTTAAAGAATACCCTAACAAATGCACGATAATAAAAAGTTGAAATAAAGTTGGATTAAAGGTTGTAATTAAGAATAAAATGAGTGAATTTGAACAATCTAAACGGGCAACTCTGGTGGAAGACGTAAAAAAGTTGATGGAAGCAAGAGAAGGCGGGCAGACCAATGCCCAATTGAAATGTGAAGTAATGAGATTGCACAAGATTATTGTTGATGGTAATTTGCAAGATATAGTTATTGAGGAATGTGGGAAGGAAAGCTTAAGGAAATTATTTACGATGGCTCGAAGCTTAAGAAGATTGGCAAAGAAAAAATGGGATAAGCAATGGCTTTCGGAAAAGAATGATACACCAGAAAATAGACTTGATAATGCCCTTCGTGATAAATGGTTAGAATGGTTTAAGGGAATGTATGGTCCAAATGGTACAACCAATATGGACAGACGATTATACAATGCAATTAGAAAGTCGGCATTCTATTTGAATTTTGTGGAGCTTCAGGGCGAATGTGGTACTGATGCTCGGTTTTTCCAAACAGGACTTGAACGTTGTCAAAAGATTGCAATAAACTTGAAAATCTATAAAACCTCAAATGCCTCAAATAAAAAACCTAAACCCAAAAAGAAGAATAAAACACAAACCGAGAATACCATTACGGGATCACCTCATGTTACACGAAAAGACTGGGGCAGTGCCTATAAGCCTGCAAGGGGATAAATGAAAAAACGCAACTATGAACCGCACTCTAAAATACTACAATTACTCCCAGTGCTACGCGCACTACACGGACAGCATCATGAGCATTCGCCAGGCGAAAATCCGTGGCGAGGTCATCGTGGCAAAGCCCGTCCTTATGCTGGCATTGATTGATGGTATAGATTCGGGTGTGTTCACCAACAACCGCTTTGCACTGAACGAATGGCTGGAGGACCGCTATCTGTCTTTGATGCTTCAGTACACCCGCCATTCCCAGTTCGACAAGCCAACCGACATTTCCAATCCGTTCTGGCATCTTTCCACCGATGGTTTCTGGCACCTTCAACTTCAGGCGGAGGAAGATAAAAGCATGACACCATCCAAGGCTTGGTTGAAAGAAAACGTCAAGTGCGCATGTTTCGACGACGACCTGTGGGTGCTGCTACAGAACAAAGAGTGGCGTACACGATTGCGCGAATACATAGTGGAGCACAAGCTTTCCGACAATCATTGGCTTCGTCGGCTATCGGAAGGGCTCGCAACACTTGCAGCCATCCTAATGGTGGCATGAGAACACGCACCACCCTTCTTCAAGCCAAAATCCTTTTTCGGAGCTCGTTTCGCCACCCTGGCGCACTTTCTCCCCAAAAGCAGCAACTTGTTAGCCCCAACAGTCAAAGCCATCCCAGAATCAGCGTTTTGACACCCGACCATTCCCATCGGAGAACCACCTCTCCAATCGCATTTTTCGATTTAAATGAACACAGACAAAAAATAAGACGAAAAATCCCTGCGTTTTCGCCTAGCCAAACAAAAAAATAATCCCACGGATTGCCAGCACTGGAAGCCGTGTAAATAGATGCGATTCCGTGAAAAAGGATAGAAATTTAAGTTAACCTGGCCAAACTGGCCTTTAAAAATGGAACACGCTCGTTACCAACAACTTACGAGCAATTTCGGTTTAGTACTCACAATCGTTGCAAAACCCACCAAACTATGTTCAATTTTAGGTTAACTTATGTTATCATTTAATATTATCTAATTGATTATTTGAACACAAAAATAGGCTATTAGTTAACCTAATAGCCTATTTAAATGTTTGATTATCAGATAGTTAGTTAATCAATACTCATCCTCGTGGAAGAAGAAATCATCCTTCGTGGGATAATCGGGCCACAAATCCTCGATACGTTCGTATATGTCGCCCTCGTCTTCTATTTCCTGAAGGTTTTCAATCACTTCCTGCGGGGCACCGGCACGCAATGCCCATTCAAGCAATTCGTCTCTCGTGGCAGGCCATGGAGCGTCTTCCAATTTCGATGCTAATTCCAGAGTCCAATACATATTAAATGGGTTTTGAATTGAGGGTGCAAAAATACATCAATTCAAAGAATTGTCAAGAGTTTTTTCTTAAAAAAATTTTAATATTTTATTTTGTTGATTCCCAACAAGTTTCATCCCGATGTTCCAGAAAATCGAAATAGCGGGCCAACACAAAGAAATAGTCCGACAAACGATTCAAATACCTCAAATCAACGGTATCCACCTCTTCGTGGGAAGCCAAACGCCAACCTTGACGCTCAGCCCGACGGCACACCGTGCGGCAGACATGGCTCACCGAGGCCTTCATGTTGCCTCCCGGAATCACAAAAGCCCTCAACTCGGGCAGTTCGGCATTCATACGGTCGATATGCCCCTCCAAAAACGCCACATCGGCGTCTTCCAACACGGGTATCATCTTACTGATCTCCGAGCCTCTGTCCATGGCAAAATGCGACTCCAAGGTGAACAATTTGTTTTGAATCACGCCAAGGGTCTCGCGGATCTCTTCCGACATGCCCTCCAAATCGTTCAGCACGCCAATGACGGCGCTCAACTCGTCCACGGTGCCGTAGGCTTCCACCCGGTCGTCATACTTGGGCACACGCGTGCCACCAATCAAAGAGGTCTTACCGGCATCGCCAGTCTTCGTATAGGTGATATTCTTCATTCGTATTGTATTTTTTGGACATAGAAAACGGTTCTCCGCGTCGCGCGCAACGACGGGTTTTGCAATTGTTGGCATCCGCGAATCAGAAACCGGCTGCCATACCACGGAATGATACCGGCCTCGTATTCATCCTCAAGCGAGTCGGTCCGATATAGGTAATCCAACGGCATCACTTCCTGGTCCCAAAGCCGTACGCCCACTTCGTCGAACACCGTGTAACGCAAGGTTTGTTGGCCCGGTGAGGCCACCAGCAGCTCGTCGCCGACAACGGCTTCCGTGACATGGGCATACAACCCAGCACACAATGCATTCTCGAACTTCAACGAGGTATGCCATTGCAGCTCACCCTCGTCGTCAAAAACCAGCAAAACCTCGCCGAAAAAGTCAAATCCGTCGAAAACCGTGTAGTTCACTGGATAAGCCCGGTAAAAGCCGTAATGGCCATATTCCATCCGGGTCTCGGTATGGTAAACGGGTTGGAACGCCTCCACCGCCAAGACACGTCGTCCGGCAAAACCAGTCAACCGCGGCGTATAGCACTGAAAGGCTTCGCCTATGTCGGGCAAGTCCTTGAAGAGCCAGGTCTTCGACTGGGTACCCGAAGCGGCGAACCTGATCCAAGTCACCCCGATGGCCTCCTTGCTGAAGTCTTCGGTCATGCCCTCCACAGACACCTTTTTGCCGCCTTCGCTCTCCAAGGTGGAATACACCATGAGCTGGTGTTGTGCATCAAAAGCAAAGCACATACGCCCCAGGCTTGTGTTTTCGCCGTTCTCGAACCGATGGGATTTCACCAGCAGGCCTTCACGTGAATACACAAAGAAAACCGTGGCCTTGTACCGTTTGTCGGCAAACTCACGCACCGCGAGCACAAACTCCTTGGAATCGGGCATCGTAGCCAAGTGAAACAGGATGAAGTCGTCGCCAACCTGAGGCGTGAGGGTCCTGTGCCAGTGATGGTCGAGGTCATACTGGACGAGGTTCCCCCCTCCCCCTTTGTTGTTGACCGACAGCATCAATGTGCCGTCAATCAAGGCCATCGATTGAAGAACCGAACGTTCGGGCAGCTTTCCGGTGAAAGTATTGAACTCCAGTTGCGACCGGTCAAAGGCCACCACCCAAAAGGCCACCGAGTCGGACTTTTGTTTCTCATCCAAGAAGATAAAAGCGGCCCAGCGGGAAGAACTCCCAGAACCGAAGAACGTCAACCTGTCGGGCAAAGGAATCAGGTCATGTTGAAGGTCATAGAGACTGGTGTCGAGGGTGACAAACTCCCAAAGGCGTTGCTTGGTCTCGTCGGTCTTCTCGGTCTCCACCACCATCATCCCGCCCGCATCGCGAAACGACTCGAAATGACAGTCTTGGTCCCTGCCCCATCGCGACACCTCATAACGAGCCGTCTCCACCTGCTGTGCAATACAGCAGGTGGAGACAAGCAGTGCTGCGATAAGGCAAATCCTACGCATTAAAACTTAACGAATCTGGTGACTGCGCTCTTGCCGTCAGTGTAGCGGACGCTGATGAAATACACGCCGTTTTCAAGCTGGGCGACATTGAGGTTGTTGATGCCAGCGCTCATGTTGGTGTTGAGCACCATGCGACCGGTCATGTCATAGACCATGGCTTGGGCATTGTCGTCGAGATTGACCGAAACCATCTCGTGAGCGGGGTTCGGATAAACCTCAAGGGTGGCAGCGGTATTCTCGTCCACCGAAGTCAAATCGACAACACGAATCGAAACGTAGCCGATTTCCCAGGAAGAAGCGGCCTGATCAGAGCATTCATAATAGAAAGCCACATGGAAAGTGCCATTGGAAGGAATGAGATTCGTAATCTCCACTTCTCCCGACTCAACCCATTCGTAGTTGCCGCTGGAGAAATCGAAAGCATCGGTGATATCCTCCCATTCGTAACCGGTAGGATCCTCGCCGTCTTCGTAATTGGTGGAAAACAGCACCAACAACGGATTGCCATCAAACTTCATGGCGGTGTTGAACGACATGATGACTCCCAGGTCGGAATACGGGGGATTGAAGGCCAATTCGGGACTGATGAGCCAGTCTTGGTTCTCGTGGTTGGCACCCGAGGCATAACCGTTCATGTTGGCATAGGTCGTGCCCTGGTAGGTGGCCTGATGCCATTCCTGTTCACCGATCACGTTATAGGCTGTGAAGACGCCCAGGTCTTCGTCGAAGTCCTCATTCACCAGGAACTGGATGTAGGGAGTGACAGCTTGGGCGGTAGGATAGTTGCCATTGGTCTTGTAATCGATGTTGGCACCGCTGTTGGTGTAAGGGAAGATGGCAAAATGATAAGTGGCATTGGCCTGTAAGCCACTGAATGTCACTTGTTCAGCGCCAAAGCTCACGTTTTGGTGCAAACCATCATTGGCAACGGGAGTACCATCGGTAGGAACCGTAATGGAACCAGTGCTTGCGACCACCAAGTACTTGGAAGGCAGCTGATTGCCAGTGGCATCCGTCCAAGTGAGGGTGACATCCAAATCATCAACCGTAGCGGTGAAGTTGGTAGGATAGTTGCTCGGTTCGGGATGGATGACAGGAGCGCCACCGGCCTTGAAAATGTAAACCAAGCCAGTCACATTTGACGTGGGCTTGTAGCATCCAAACAGAGGATCGTTGTTTTGCGTATTGACATTGTAACGCATAATGTTCTGTTCGACACCGCCATTTGACGTAGGAACGAAACCCTCGCCATCCATCGACAAGGTCCACTCACCTTTATTGTCGTTGGTACCCTGGGTCTTGAGGTAATTGCCGCCACCGGGAGCGTAAAGATAGCCATCGCCCAACTCATCGAAGAAAGTCCAAGCACCGGCTTGTCCACCAACGGTGATTTCAAACGGTTCAGTCTGGCTTGCGGGATCTGTGGCAACGGTGGTAACGATGACATCATCGCTCATGGTCACTTCAAGAGCCTTGCGGTTGTTGGGTTTCTGATAGGACATTGCCCAGGCTTGTCCGTTATCGTCGATACCCACAAGAAGGACCTTATCGCCGGCGTTCAACTCAGATTCAGACGTAACTTTGGTATAGGTGCTCTGAGCCATGGCACCCAAACCCATCAGCATAACTGCCAAAATAAGTAATGTTTTCTTCATTTTTTTAGGTTTTAAATTACACTTGATTGATATTTTCAACTGATTTAATTTCAGGGATGGACTTTTTCATCACGCTCTCGATGCCGTTTTTCAGGGTCATGGTGCTGTAGGGACAGCTGCCGCAGGCGCCCGTCAGCTCCACCATCACCACCATGTCGTCGGTGAGTTCCACGAAGTTCACGTCGCCGCCATCGGCCTGAAGGTAGGGACGCACCTGCTCAAGAATGTTCTTAACCCGTTTTTCCAAAAGTTCTTTTTCCATAGAAGACAGATTTTAGAAGTCAGAATTCAGGATTGAGTTGGCGATTTGGTCGAAGGCCTTGGTGACCGGAGCGTCGGCGTCCAACGCAAGCGGGGTGCCTTGGTCGCCGCATTCGGCAATCTTCTCCACGATGGGAATCTGTCCCAGCAACGGCACGCCCAACTGGTCGGCGAACTGCTTGCCTGTTTCCTTGCCGAAGATGTAGTATTTCTTCTCGGGCATGTCGGAAGGCGTGAAATAAGCCATGTTTTCCACCAGGCCATAGATGGGGATTTGCAAAGCTTCCTCCTTGAACATGTTGGCGGCACGCAGCACGTCGGCAAAGGCCACTTTCTGGGGAGTGGTCACGATGACGGCTCCCGAAACCTTGTACTGTTGTGCCAAGGTCAGCTGGATATCGCCAGTCCCTGGGGGCATGTCAACCACCATCCAGTCGAGCTCACCCCACAGGGTGTCGTTCATGAGCTGGTTGAGGGCGCTGGTGGCCATGGGTCCGCGCCAAATCAAGGGGCGGTCGGCGTCCACGAAACATCCGATGCTCAGCAGTTTGATGCCGAAACGTTCCAAAGGCAGCATCACCGTCTTGCCGTCCCTGTCGAAACAGGCCGGCTGTTCGCCTTCCAAGCCGAACATCATCGGCACCGAGGGGCCGTAGATGTCGGCGTCGATCAAGCCCACACGCTGGTTGGCGCGTGCCAGTGCCACGGCCAGGTTGGCCGCCACGGTCGACTTGCCCACGCCGCCTTTGCCTGAGACCACGGCGATGATGTGCTTCACTTTGGAAAGGGCGGTCTCCTGCTCCTTGACCTTGATATCGATAGAAATCTCCCCGAAGACATCAGTCAGCGTGCGTTTGGCAGCGTTGACCAGGATCTCGTTCTTGGGATCGTCCTTGTGTTCCACAACCAAGTCAAAACGAACGCCTTCCCCGTTCACCATCAGGTTCTCCACCATGTTCAAGGCAATGATGTTGTCACCTTTGGGGAAGTAGATGACGTCCTTTAATACTTCGTTAACGTTTTCTTTATTCAGCATAGTAATCAAAATGGGGTATAGGTTTCAGTTTGAATAGGTTTTTCACATGTTTGTCATCAATCTTGGCTTTGGTCGCCGGGTCATCGCATACGCCGGTACGGATGTATTTGTCGAGAACGGCATAGGTGAAGCCCAGATTGTCTTCGTCGCTCTTGCCGCAAAGCCCGTCGGAAGGGGTCTTCTCCACCAGGTCGATGGGCAACCCGAGTTCCTTGCCGATGGCCTTGACTTCCTGCACGGTAAGGCCGCCCAATGGGGAGAAATCGCCGGCAGCGTCGCCATAACGGGTACTGTAGCCCACCCAGTCCTCCGAGAGGTTGCAGGTATTGGCCACACGACCGTTCAACGACTGGGAGATGGCATAGAGCGTGGTCATGCGCAAGCGTGGGGGCATATTGATGATGGTCTGGCTACTGACTTCCGTCTTCTGGCTTCCCAATTCCTTCTCCACTTCACCCATCAAAGCCTTATAGGCCTCGCCGATGTTGACGTTGAAATAACGGATGCCGAGGTGGTTGATGAGTTTCATGCTGTCGGAGATGTCTTTCTGCACGCCGTTAGGCATGGTGACACCGATAACGCGGTCCTTGCCGAGGGCTTCCACACAGAGGCCAGCCACGATGCTGCTGTCCTTGCCGCCCGAGATGCCAATCACGGCATTGCAGCCGCGACCGTTCTCCTCGAACCAGTCCCTGATCCATTGGACCACCTGGTCCTTTGCTTCTTTTACGTTGAATGTCTTCATGTTATGATTGTTTTATTTCTTGTTTTCTTCCACCCATTTGCGGGCATTCACAAAAGCCTCGATCCAGGGGCTCACCTCGTCGTCCTTGCGGCTGTCGGGGTAGAACGCCCATTGCCAAGGCAGGAAGGCGCGCTCCAAATGGGGCATCATGGCCAGATGGCGTCCGTTGTTGGAGCAGATGCCTGCCACTGACCAGTCACTGCCGTTGGGGTTGCCTGGATATTTTTCCTGACCGTAAGTCATCACAATCTTGTATTTGTCGCGGTAATACGGGAAGTAGAACCTGCCTTCACCGTGGGCCACCCACACGCCAAGGCGGCGGCCTGAAAGCGACTTGAGCATCACGCTCTCGTTTTGTGCAATCTCCACGTTGAGGAAGGCCGACTCGAACTTATGCGAGTTGTTGTGCTTCATCACCGGGCGTTCTTCGTGGTCGGGGTAAATCAGGCCGAGTTCCATCATCAACTGGCAGCCGTTGCACACGCCGAGGCTGAGAGTATCCTCGCGGGCGTAGAAATCGTCGAGGGCCTTCTTGGCTTTCTCGTTGTAGAGGAAAGCGCCTGCCCAGCCCTTGGCGGAACCAAGCACGTCAGAGTTGGAGAAGCCGCCCACGAAGACAATCATGTTGACGTCGGTGAGGTCTTCGCGTCCGGAGGCCAGGTCGGTCATGGTGACGTCTTTCACGTCGAAACCGGCCAGGTAGAGGGCGTAAGCCATCTCACGGTCGCACTGGCAGCCTTTCTCACGGATGATGGCAGCCTTGATACCGCTCTTCTTGCGGCGGTTCATCACGATGCCAAGGTCCTTGGCCTTGCCGGTGAAGCCGCGGCCGAAGCTATAGTGGAGGTATTGTTTCTTGTAGTTCTCGAAACGCTCGAGGGCCTTGCGCTCGCCGCTTTGCTTGCGGTCGAGCAGGTACGACGAGCGGAACCAGACGTCGCGCAGCGCATCGATGTCGAACTGATAGCCGTGGCCGGCGTGACGGATGGTGATTTGGCGTTTGACGGTGGGCTTGCCCAACACTTTGAAGCGGACGCCCATCTGGCGCAGCATCTTTTGGGCTTTGCCGTCGTCGGTCACTTGGATGACGACTGAGGGCTTCTCGCAGAACATCACGGAGGTGAAGTCTTCCTTGTCGAAGTCCTTGAGGTTGAGTTCCATGCCCATCTCGGTGTTGGCGAAGTTCATCTCGAGCAGGGTGGTGATCAATCCGCCTGCTGAGACGTCATGACCTGCCATCACCAAGCCTTCTTCGATGAGTTTCTGCACGGCGTTGAAGGCCTTTTTGAAGTAAGCAGGGCTCTTCACGTCGGGAGCCTTCTGGCCCACGGCGCCGATGGCCTGGGCGAAGCTGCTGCCGCCGAGTTCAAAGCCGTCGCTGGAGAAGTCGATATAGAGGAGCTGGGTGTCAAGACGGGCTTTCATCACCGGGCGCACGGTACGGCGAATGTCGCTCACCTCGCCGACGGCGCTGACGATGACGGTACCCGGGGCCACCACTTTCTGGCCGTCGGGATATTTCTGGGTCATGGAGAGCGAGTCCTTGCCGGTAGGCACGTTGATGCCGAGGGCGATGGCATAGTCGCTCAATGCCTTCACGGCACTGTAGAGACGTGCGGTCTCGCCTTCCTGTTTGGCGGGCCACATCCAGTTGGCACTCAGCGAGACTCCTTGCAAGTTGCCTTCGATGGGGGCCCACACGAGGTTGGTGAGGGCTTCCGACACCGAGAGGCGCGAGCCGGCGGCCGGGTCGATGAGGCCTGCGATGGGGGCATGGCCCAAGGCAGTGGCTACGCCACGACGGCCGGTATAGTCGAGGGCGCTGATGCCGAGGTTGGCCAGGGGCAGTTGCACCTCACCCACGCATTGCTGTTGGGCCACACGGCCGGTCACCGAGCGGTCGACCTTGTTGGTGAGCCAGTCCTTACAGGCCACAGCCTCCAACTGGAGGACTTTGTTGAGATATTTGTGGAAGTCGCGTTTGGTATAGCTGATCTTCTTGAAGTTGACAGGTTTGGTTTGGTCGGTGAGCACCGTCTTGGGGGCGCTGCCGAAGAAATCGCTGATGGCCAGGTCAATGGGAGCCTCGCCTTCCTTACGGACAAAACGGAGACGCTCGTCGCCGGTCACCTCGCCCACTTCGTAGTACGGGGCACGCTCACGCTCGGCGGTCTTGCGCACCAGGGCCAGGTCTTTCTTCTTCACCAGCAGGCCCATGCGTTCCTGCGACTCGTTGCCGATGATTTCCTTATCGGAGAGGGTCGGGTCGCCCACGGGGAGTTTGTCGACGTACACCACACCACCTGCGTCTTCGATGAGTTCGGAGAGGCAGTTGAGGTGGCCGCCTGCGCCGTGGTCGTGGATGCTGCGGATGGGGTTGGTGTCTTTCTCGGCCATGGCACGGATGACGTTGCTGACGCGTTTCTGCATTTCGGGGTTGGCGCGCTGCACGGCGTTGAGCTCGATGGCATTGCTGTATTGTCCGGTGTCGACGCTCGAAACGGCGCCGCCGCCCATGCCGATGCGGTAGTTGTCACCACCCAGCACCACGATGACATCGCCCGGCTCGGGTTCCATCTTTTTGGCGTCCTGTTTCTTGGCGAAGCCGATGCCGCCGGCCAGCATGATCACCTTGTCGTAGCCCAGGGTCTCTTTCTCCTGGTGTTCGAAAGTGAGCACGCTACCGTTGATGAGCGGTTGGCCGAACTTGTTGCCGAAGTCGGAAGCGCCGTTGGAGGCCTTGATGAGGATTTCCTCGGGGGTCTGGTACAACCACTTGCGAGGCTCTGCGTTGTCTTCCCAGCTGCGGTTCTCTTCGGTACGTGGATACGAGGTCATATAGACGGCCGTACCTGCCAGTGGCAAGCTGGCCTGACCACCTGCCAGACGGTCGCGAATCTCTCCGCCAGTGCCTGTGGCAGCGCCATTGAAAGGCTCCACGGTGGTGGGGAAGTTATGGGTCTCAGCCTTCAGCGAGATGATGGTGTCGACGCCTTTGATTTGGAAGTAACTGGGCTCATACTGCCCGAGAGGGGCGAACTGTTCCACACGGGGACCCAATACAAAGGCCACGTTGTCCTTGTAAGCCGACACCAGTCGGTTGGGGTTGGTGGTGGAAGTCTTCTTGATGAGGGCGAACAGCGTGCTGCCCATCTTCTTGCCGTCGATGATGAAGGTGCCGTTGAAGATCTTGTGGCGGCAGTGTTCCGAATTCACTTGGGCGAAGCCGTACACCTCGCTATCAGTAAGCTTGCGGCCAATCTTTTTCTCGATGCCTTGGAGATAGGCTATCTCCTCGTCGCTCAGCGCCAAGCCTTCCTGAACGTTATAGGCGGCAATATCGTCGATATGCTTCAGCGGTTCAGGTTTGCGATTCACCGTGAAGACCTTCTGGTCGAGGTTGTGGTACATCGCTTGAAGCATCGGATCAAACGGAGCGTCTTCCGAATCCACCTCGAAGAATTCTTCGATACGGACAATGCCTTCAATGCCCATGTTCTGGGTGATTTCGACGGCATTGGTACTCCAGGGGGTGATCATCTCCCGACGGGGACCAACAAAAAAGCCTTTCACCGACTTGGCTTTGACCATGGTGGCCTTGCCAAAAAGCCATGAAAGGCGTGAAATGGATTCCGAAGAGAGCTCCGATACAGAATCAACAGCTATAACTCGTTGATTTCCAGAATTAAAGAAGCATATCATAATAGCAGTATTTTGCAATTCAATATGCTCGCAAAGTTAATTATTATTTTTAATTAACCAACAATTTCCGGTGCTTTATCACACGATTTCCGTTGAAGAGTTGTAAAATATAACAACCATGATGAAGTTGTTCTTGTATTTCTGATATTTCAGAATCTTCATTCATAATGCTTTTTTCCAACAGTTTCCGACCACTGAGATCGAAAACGACGACACGGTCAACGTGAAGCNNACGTGAAGCGCTTCCGAGTCACCGTATTCGTCGGCACTCCAATGTGAATCCCAAATCATTCGGGCATATTCCGGGTGGTCGACAAAGGGATTGCGGTTGTGCTGGAAATCTCTGTATATGACGTTGTTGCGGTTGATTTCCTTTTGGCTGACGGGGTCTTCGTCGTTCCACCGGAGCAGCATGGCTATGGCCCAGGGCTTGATGACCGACTTGGTGGTCATGTCGCTGTTGTCCCAGCCGGAATCCTCCTGGTAGTAGCGTACGCTCATGTACATGATGGCGCGGGCGAAATCGCCCTTGTATTCATCGATGGGTTCGAACACGGTGCCGTTGAATCCAGCCGTCTTGCAGGAGCCCAATTTGGAGCCGTTCTGGGAGTTCCAAGTGGCCGACCCCACCTCACCGAAGGCATAGTTGCTGCGCTTCCCGTTGACGAAGCCGTCGGTAGGGAAGATATGGTGCAAGTCGCAGCGCGGGGTGGTTTGGTCGTTGAACCAGCTTTGGGGCCATGAATGCTCGCGGTTGTAGCAATCGCCTTCGCCGCTGTAGTTACCGCATTGGTCCTGCCCGAGATAATAGACGTAGGGCGGAGTGCCGCCTGGGCGGTCGGAATACATATCCCAGACCACACCGTTGCCTTTGTTGTCGGTGCTCCAGAAAGCGCTAGCCGTAGCCGAATAGGAGATGGCGGTNNCCAGGGCAAACCCAATGATAAAAAACAACAAACGCTTCATTGTCATCAGATTAAATCAGTAAAAAGATAAAGAATCGCGATTACAGCCATGAACACGCCCCCCGAAAACTCGACAAAACTGGTGACGCGGAGCATCTTCGGGGTATAGAGGGTCCTCACGGAAAACCATGCCCACAACCAGGCCGCACCGGCAATGGCAAGGAAATACCCCTTCCCAAAAGGCATGTAACCTTGGGTGCAGACGCTCATCAGCAAGGTATTCATCCCCGCGAGGATTCCCAGCAGCAGATATCCCCAGTTGGAGGTGAATGAATAGAGACGTTTGCCCTTGAGCACTTTCATCGAGTCGATGACCATTTTGGTCGCCACGATGATCATCATGCCAAAGGTCACATACTTCAGCAGGTCGCCAAACAGGTAGCCGACCATCTTGCCCAGCAGGTACCCGACGAAAGCCATCAGCGCCTGCGTGGCGGCAAACACCAAGGCCACCAGCACNNCGTGCTCTCCCCTTTCGGTTCAAGCCCCACGGCCCATGGCACCACCGAAGTGGTGAGTGCCAGACAGTAGACAATTCCTATGATGATGGCAGCGGTGGTCATAATAAAAACATCCTTGATCAGAAGTTCAAGCTAAAGCCGACGCCAGGCCCCGTGGTGGCTTGACCGTTCATTCCCGGCATGCTACCGCTATAGGACATCCCAAAGCTCGTCCCCAAGGCGAGATGGTCATTCAAGGGAACATTATATTCCAAAAAAGAGACGTATCCCATCTTTTTGGCTTTGTTCTCCCTCACCACACCTGTAATCCAGAAAGGAGCAGACACTATACCTCCCTGAATAATTCCAGCAAGCGGTCCTATAAGAAGACCCGTAGCGTCTTCATTAGCGATGGCTAATACAACTCCAGAAAGAACCCCTGCACCCACCAAAGAAACAAAAATAATATTACCTGTTTTGATGTTTCGTTTTCCCTTATTGTAGAGTGCTGTTGCTTCATTGTCAACTTTTGGCTTAGCTGCCACGGGTTGCGGTTTCACCTCTTTGGTCCGATTCAAATCAACGATAATCTGCCGGCGTTCTCCTTTGGTGATCGTGACGGTCTCCTTGTAATCGGGATAACCATTCATGGCAATCCTTACCTCATGCTGTCCCACAAGGATCTCGTCGATGTACTTCGGGGTCTCGCCCATATCCTTTCCGTCGATGTACAGTTTGCAGAACTTCGGAGTACTCTCCACGTTCAGCGATCCGTAAGCCGGCTTGGGCACGGGCAAGTCAATGGGCTTCCCCTTCATCTCTGAAACGATCTTTTTCGAAACCACAGAGGATTCGTGACCATCTTGCTTGCATTCAATCTTGTAGGTGGTGCCACGGCCCAACTTCCCCGTCCAGGTGCGAATGCCTTTCTTCTCGTCATTCACCCAGATTTCGGCATTGGCATCAACCCTCAAAGTCACCTCAACAAGGTCAGGATTCAAGTCAATCTTGACTTTTTGGGTGTTTTTAGGGTCATTGACGGTCACTTTACCCGCCTCGGTGAAATAATTGGCCGCTCTCACACGATAGGTATACGTTCCAAATTCCACAAACTGCATCGCATTGCCGTCGTCATCAAGCTCCCACAGCTGATCGTTCACCTCCAGAATGGCATTGGGTGGCGTAATTTGAAATGCGAGGTACTGCTGTCTCAACTGACCATCGTGACCGGTCTCCACTTTTGTGACATCCAATACCATTTCGTACGTCCGCTCCGACTCAATCTCCACAGGGAACATATAGTTTCTCAACTGGCCAAACCGCTGGTGCTTGATGGTGATCTTGCGTAACCCTTTGGGCACCCAGACCCAAATCTCGCTCACCTGTTGTTTCGAGTCGACAATACCCAACGTCCCGCCTTCGAAGACAAAACCGGTTTCGTTGGTGACCACTTTGATGAGGGCGGCCACCTCTCCGTTCTGGTCAATACGTTTGCCCTCGATGCTGGAAGCCGTCATATCCGTCGGCAGGGCCTTGAACGACTTCACCGAGATGTTCTGGGCCGAGGCAGCTATAAAGGAGAGAACGATGAGTGCGAATAAAGTGAACCTTTTCATAGACCCAGTATTTCCTGTTTAAATTAGCCCAACCGCTTGAACTGGCAGGTGAAGTGACGCATCAGCTCGGCTTCCCAGGTGATTTCCAGACCGCGCTTGATGGTGTCGCGACGGTCGTAGACGTTCTTCAGAGCGGCGGCAATCACATCCATGTGGTTGTTGGTATACACACGGCGTGGGATGCACAGGCGCACGAAGTCGTTGCC
>LXOW01095455.1_pt1 | contig 15122 bp, 11 predicted proteins | sample 1368591 | NCBI WGS metagenome assembly LXOW01 (sample SAMN04884650, study PRJNA319009) | bovine gut metagenome | isolation source: Cow rumen | host: Bos taurus | place: Italy: Legnaro (PD) | collected 2014-07-09 | reverse complement strand
CATCAAAAAACGGCATACAGATATGGATAAAAATACAAATAATCACAAAATAACAAAAGTAAACACAATAGTAGGTGTGATTGGAATAATTATTACTATAGTAGCTATAGTAGTTGAGATTATTACTAATAGTGCCAATGTGAAAATTATTGCCTGGGTACTTGTGGGAATAGTTGTAATTGGTTTTATTGTGCTAAAAATAATAAACAACAATAAACAAGGTGGAGAAAATGCCAGCTACATCCAAGACAGGCTTGACAATAACTATTTCGAGAAATCCTGGAAAGACCGGGTAGGAGACGAGCCGTATGTGGAAATGGACTACCAATGGACTTCGCCGACATTGGATAAAGAGGGCGACAGTGCGAAACGGTACCCTTTGAAAAAGGCTTTTGTCAAAGGCTTCTTCCAGCCGATGCATCGGGGTTCGAAGTATGCTTTGATATTGGGCGACTCTGGGTCGGGAAAGACCACGGCACTGGCTAACCTGCTGATTGATTATGTCAACCACTACAAAGCCAAGTCATTGCCTTACGATATTCAGATATATTCCTTGGGTAATAAAGATGTATGGAATAAGATTGCAAATGACTTTGAGGGTAAGAAAAAAAAGAAATGCATCCTTCTGCTGGATGCCCTTGACGAGAACGAAGATGCTCAGGTATATTCAGCTCTCAAAGGTACTAACGAGTATATGGCTCAACTGGCAGAACAAACAAAAGAATTCGCCCGTGTGGTAGTTACTTGTCGTTCCCAGTTCTTCAAAGACGAGAAAGACGAGCCTGGGATTATTCGCAAGGAAAAAGACTCCATCCAAGGGTGGGATAAATATTACCTCTCCCTATTCAATGAAGAACAGATTGGGTCTTATCTTACGCAGAAGTTTAAAAAAGATTCCAGATATGAGAAGGCTCGTGGCATAGTACACAGCTGCCCCGACTTCTGCCGCCCGTTGATTCTGTCATGGATTGGTGAGATTGTCGACTTGATTCCTGATGGCGAGAAACCTTCCTTAAAGGATATTTATACATATATCATAGCATCATGGATTTTCAGAGAAACAAAAGACAAGGCTGAATTTGATGCCCTGATGAATTTCTCTTTTGCCTTGGCGCACTTTATGTATCGGAATGGCATCTCTTCCATTGGGGAGAAGCAATACCAACAGTTCTTGAAAGAGTATGGGATTGAGGACAAGGATGACATGTACCGTGGGCGGTCGTTGCTGAACCGGGGAGCCGATGGCTATAAGTTCTCCCACAAGTCCTTCTACGAGTACTTCCTGGCCAATATATTCTTTAACTACCCAGGAGAGATTCAATCCGTCCAAGGCCTTGACTTTGCCGTAAGGATTTTCGACGAACTATATGAAGAATATCAGCAGACGGAAGGCCATACAGAAGAAGAGGATGCCAGAGTTGCTATGGCCTTGCATAATCTTGGCTATAGATTATCCAATTTGAATCACCACAAGGAGGCAGAAAAAGAATATTCCGCGGCGTTGGAGATTCGCAGACAACTGGCAGAGAAGAATCCCGACAAGTATCTGCCGGATGTAGCCGATACGTTGGAAAACTTAGCCGTCCTGCATTGGAACACCCAGAACTACGAGGATGCCGAAAAGGAGTTCAAAGAGGTGTTGGGGATTCGCAAACCACTGGCGGAGAAGTATCCCGAAGTTTTTCTGCCAAAAGTAGCCCAGACGCTGAACAACTTGGCCGTCCTGCATAGTGACACCCAGAACTACGAGGAGGCCGAAAAGGAGTACCAAGAGGCGTTGGATACATACAGAAAACTGGCAAAAAAGAAGCCCGACGCTTATCTGCCGTATGTGGCCACGACGCTGAACAACTTGGCCGTCCTGCATAAAAACATCCAGAACTACGAGGAGGCCGAAAAGGAGTTCCAAGAGGCGTTGGAGAAGTACAGACAACTGGCGGAGAAGTATCCCGACGCTTTTCTGCCGTATGTGGCCGGTACGGTGGAAAACTTGGCCAACCTGCATAGTGTCACCGACCACTACAAGGAGGCCGAAAAGGAGTACCAAGAGGCGTTGAAGATTCGCAGACCACTGGCAGAGAAGTATCCCGACGCTTATCTGCCGGATGTGGCCATGACACTGTTCAATATCGCCCTGTTGCATCTTAAATTAGGACATCCGAAGGAGGCCTTGGCCGCAGCACAGGAAAGCCTGGATAAAATCTCGATAATGGCAGAGATCAGCCATGAGGCATTCGACAAGGACGTAGAAAAAGCCTCAGGACTTGTGGAGATAATTCGGAGCCAGCTGGGCAAGGGCAAGAAGTGGTAGTCCGCAGGGGTGTCGCCTCCTGCGGCGGCAGGCCCTTTCGAGGGGAGAATCGGAGATTTCCCGACAGAGATTTGAAGATTTTCTAACGAAGAATCGGAGATTTTTTGACGAAGATTTGAAGATTTTTTCTTGTAGAATCGGAGATTTTTCGTATCTTTGCAGTCGGAAAATAAGACGATTATGATCATACGGGAACAAATCAACGAATTAGTTACCAGGCTGATGGAGCCGAGGAGAACCCTCCAGGTGGTGGCGGGACCAAGGCAAATTGGCAAAACAACCATTGTAAAGCAGTTGCTGGAGCAGGTAAAAATCCCCTCCATGTACTTCAATGCCGACGCTGTCGCCCCCGACGACACGGAATGGATTGCCGCCCGTTGGGAGGAGGCACGCTCGAGGATGCACTTCGCGGGAGGCAAGGAGTTCCTGTTGGCCATTGACGAGGTGCACAAGATTGACAACTGGAGTGAGCTGGTAAAGAAGGAATGGGATGCCGACACCTTCGCCGATGTGAATATGAAGGTTGTGCTGCTGGGGTCGTCGCGCCTGTTGCTGAAGAAAGGGCTGACAGAGTCGTTGGCCGGACGTTTCGAGCTGGTGCCCATGGGGCATTGGTCGTACCAGGAGATGCACGAGGCTTTCGGCTGGGACATCAACCAGTATGTCTTTTACGGCGGCTACCCGGGCAGTGCCTCCTACTTGCCCAACGAGGGCCGTTGGAGGCGGTATATGCGGGATGCCATTGTGGCCCCCGCCATCGAGAAGGATGTGCTACAGACAACCTATATCTACAAGCCCGCATTGATGCACCAACTGTTCCGCCTTGGCTGCGGATACTCGGGCGAGTTGCTGTCGTACAACAAGATGCTGGGCATGCTACAGGATGCCGGCAACGCCACCACGCTGGTGAACTACCTGGAAGTCCTGGGCGAGAGCAAACTGCTTACGGGGTTGCAGAAATACGCCGTGGACAAGTCGCGCAAGTACCGTTCCATCCCGAAGTTGCAGGTGTATAACAATGCCTTGCTGACGGTTATGAGCGACGGCATGACTTTCGAGAAGGCCTACACACGTCCCGAGCTGTGGGGACGGTGGGTGGAATCGGCTGTGGGGTGCCACCTGCTTGACAAGGCCGACGAACTGGAATACCAGCTGTACTACTGGCGCGACAACAACGAGGAGGTAGACTTCATCATCACCCGTGGCGACAGGATTGTGGCCATCGAGGTGAAAAGTGGCCACCGCCAGACAAACAGCGGCTTGTCCACCTTCCGCGAGAAGTATCATCCACAGTATTCGATGGTTGTCGGCGGCAACGCCATGCCTTTGGAGGATTTTTTCACGGGGGACATAGGGACTCTATTGTAATTCAAGAAAAAATGTGTATCTTTGCACTTTGAACCTCATGCGCCCGCGCATGATAACTATTTGACCGACAGATGAAGAATATCCGCAACTTCTGCATCATCGCACACATCGACCACGGCAAAAGCACGTTGGCTGACCGCCTCTTGGAGGTGACTAACACCGTGTCGCAACGCGACATGCAGGACCAAGTACTCGACGATATGGACCTGGAGAAGGAACGTGGCATCACCATCAAGAGCCACGCCATCCAGATGCGCTACGGCGACTATGTGCTGAACCTGATTGACACGCCGGGGCACGTGGACTTCAGTTATGAGGTCTCGCGCTCGATAGCGGCATGTGAGGGAGCCCTGCTGGTGGTGGACGCCACCCAAGGCATTCAGGCACAGACCATCTCGAACCTCTACCTGGCATTGGAGAATGACCTGGAAATCATCCCCGTGATGAACAAGATAGACCTCGACAGCGCCATGCCCGAGGAGGTGGCCGACGAGATTGTGGACCTGCTGGGCTGCAAGCATGAGGAGATACTGCGTTGCTCGGCAAAAACGGGTGCGGGCGTGCCGGAGATTCTCCAGGCCATCGTGGACCGCATCCCCGCCCCCGAGGGCGACGCCGAAGCACCGTTGCAGGCCTTGGTGTTTGACTCGGTGTTTAACCCCTTCAGGGGTATCATCTCCTACTTCCGCATCATGAATGGCACCATCAAGACCAACGACCACGTGAAATTCGTCAGCACCGAGAAGGACTACCACGCCGACGAGATTGGGGTGCTGAAACTGAACATGGAGCCCCGCAAGGAGCTGAAAGCCGGCGATGTAGGATATATCATCAGCGGTATCAAGACTTCCAAGGAGGTGCGCGTGGGCGACACCATCACCCATGTGGCACGCCCGTGCGAGAAAGCCATTGAGGGCTTCGAGGCCGTCAAGCCGATGGTCTTTGCAGGTGTCTATCCCGTGGACACTGACGACTATGAGGAGCTGCGCGCCAGCCTCGAGAAGCTCCAGCTCAACGACGCCTCCCTCACCTTTGAGCCCGAGAGCTCGTTGGCCTTGGGATTTGGCTTCCGCTGCGGGTTCCTGGGACTGCTGCACATGGAGATTGTGCAGGAACGCCTGGAACGCGAGTTCAACATGGATGTCATCACCACGGTGCCCAACGTGCAGTACAAAGTGAAACTGACCAACGGCGAGGAGAAGGATGTCTACAACCCCTCGGGCATGCCCGAACCCAACAATATCGCCGAGGTCTACGAGCCTTACATCCACGCGCAAATCATCACCAAGGCCGACTACATCGGGCCGGTTATCAAGCTCTGCATGGACAAGCGCGGACAGCTGAAAAACCAGACTTACCTGACCACCGACCGCATCGAGATTACCTTTGACCTGCCGCTCGGCGAGGTGGTATTCGACTTCTACGACAAATTGAAGAGCATCTCGAAGGGCTACGCCTCTTTCGACTACTATATAAACGGCTTCCAGCCCTCCAAGTTGGTAAAACTGGAGATACTGCTGAACGGTGACCCCGTGGATGCCCTGTCGACCTTGACCTATGTTGACAACGCCTACCCCATCGGGCGCCGCATGTGCGAGAAACTGAAAGAGCTCATCCCGCGCCAGCAGTTCGACGTGGCCATCCAGGCTGCCATCGGCAGCAAAATCATTGCCCGCGAGACGGTGCGCCAGGTGCGCAAAGACGTCACCGCCAAGTGCTACGGCGGCGACATCACCCGCAAGCGCAAGCTGCTCGAGAAACAGAAGGAGGGCAAGAAACGCATGCGCCAGGTGGGCAACGTCGAAGTCCCCCAAAGCGCCTTCCTGGCCGTGCTGAAGTTGGATTAGACAGAAACTATTTACATGTTTAATTATACAATATCATGAAGAAACTACTCATAGAAAACTTTGGACCGATAGGCAAGGCGGATATAGAGTTAGGGGATTTAACAATTCTGGTAGGGCCACAAGCCAGCGGAAAAACCATTGCATTGGAAACTCTCAAATTGGTTATGGACAATGGTTCTATTATTGACAAATTGAACAAAAGCAATTATATCACGAGTAGAGTCAATAATGTGCTGAATCTTTATTATGGGAAGGGATCAGCTGTCATGTGGAAAGAAAAAACACATATTGAAGTTGATGGTGTTGTTTTTGGGAAAGAACGACTATCTCCAACTATGGGGAAAGATGGTTCTCAAGAGTCTATCTTTTATATCCCAGCGCAAAGAGTGACCAGTGTGGCCGAAGGTGCAGGAAAGAGTTTTGGATTATTTGGATTCGGAACGCCCTATGTGAACAGACAATTTGGAGATACCGTACAACGTTTTATTCAGAATGGTATAGGACAACAAACCGTTTTGTTTCCTATGAAAACCAGATTGAAATCGCAAATGCGTAGACGGTTTAACAATAGTATCTATCATGGTGCAAAAGTTGAACTTGATGAGGAAAATTTGACAAAACAGATGGTATTAAACGTAGAGGGATCTAAATTGCCTGTGACAGTATGGAGCGCTGGACAGAGGGAGTTTACCCCATTATTATTGGGCTTTTATTGTCTGACGGGTGCCCCGCAAAATGTACTCAGAAATGATCTTTACAAGACCGTGATAATAGAAGAACCTGAAATGGGTTTACATCCTAAAGCAATTATTGATGTTTTGTTGCAGATCTTGGAATTAATACAAGGAGAAAAAGGGAAAAATGGTCCACGAAGAGGATACCAAGTTATCATGTCAACGCATTCTTCATTGTTTCTTGATTTTGCGTGGGCATTTGATATTATCAGTAAATGCCATGATGATCAAATAAGAAATACTGCCCTGTACGATTTGTTGGGCGTGGGTGATGATATTCCAATGATGAGGATGTTGGAGGGTGTATTTGATAAAAAAATAAAGACATACTATTTAGGAAAAATGAAAGATGAGGAAGGGTCAATATCACAGGATATTTCAGCACTTGATGTATGGGATGATAATCCAGTAATGAGTGAATGGGGTGGCATGACAACATTTGCATCTATTGCTTCTGATATTGTGGCAAAATATTCATTAAATGATAATTAAGATGAATCAAAATAATAGTTCTCCCATGGTAACATGCTTGAAAGATGCGGTAGATATTACACCAGATGTTCAAGGATATTTCTGTGAAGGGAAAGGTGCACTCGAAGAAGGCAAAGATCAAATATCAGTAGAAGACAATAGAAAATTGTCGGGCTGTGTAAATATTGACTATGCTACGAAGGACCTATATCCACAAGATAACCGCTGGGACTATGTAATAGAATATGGTGAGAATCTTCATTATGTAGAGGTCCATTCTGCTTATGGACAAGGGAAAATTGATGAGTTGAAAAAGAAAAAGGTATGGCTTCAGTCATGGTTGAAAAATCATGCACCTTTCATCAAAAAACTTGCATCTATGCCCGAAATATACTGGGTTGCAACAGGAAAAGTGGATTTGGGAAAGATTAACTTTAATTCCCCACAATGGCGGAAACATGGTATTCCAAAACCAGTGAAGTATCTTAAAATAAAATAAATCATGAAGACCTTTCTTGTAGCATTAGGATTAGCCCTGGTGGCGGTGTTGGCGACGATGGCGCTGACGGGCTACATCTTCTACCGCATCACGCAACGGTATTTTGACAACCGGCAGAAGGAGCAGATGCTCCAGATGCGCATTGACGAGCACCGCGAGGCGGTGAAACAGGTGACTCCTATCCGGCTGCAGGCATACGAGCGCATGGCACTCTATCTGGAACGTATCTCGCCCGAGAGCCTCGTGCTGCGCTGCTATCAGCCTGGGATGGACACCAAACTGCTGCAAGGGGTGATGACCAAAGTCATCCGCGACGAGTGGGAGCACAACCTCAGCCAGCAGGTGTACATATCCAGCAAGGCCTGGCAGATGATACGCGAGGCTAAGGATCAGATGATTGGCGTCATCAACTCGGCAGCCATCAGCATCCCCGCCGACGCCGATCCTGCCCGCCTTGCCAGCACCATCTTTGCCACGGTGGCTGAGAGGCAGATGCCCACGGCTCCCGCCCTGGAGTTCCTCAAAAAAGAATTTGCCGAACTGTAGTCTTTTTTCTTGCTATATCGGAAAAAAGTAGTACTTTTGCATCCGATTTACAAACCCATTTATTAACCTCTAAACACAACAACAGAATGAAAAAAGTCGTTTTAACTTTGGCCGTTATCGCCACCGTTGCTTGCTTCAGTTCCTGCAACAAGAAATGCACCTGCAAGACCTACGTAGCCGGTGTTGTCCAGAGCACACAGGAAGATGTCGAAATCGACAAGGACACCTACAAGAAATGCTCCGACATGAATAACATCATCGTGGCCGATCCGAAGACTGGTGTCGAGTGCGAATAATCGTTTTCCGTCGGTTATGAGGTCGCGACCTGGAAGGTCGCGACCTCATTTTTATAGTATCAATTCGGCACAGGAGGTCTCGGTCTCGTATAGTTTCAACGAGGATAGTTTCACTCCTGGCGGAAACTTCCCTTCGAGCCGTGCTGCAAACTCCATGAGCAGGTTCTCCGTGGTGGGCTGGAAGTCGACCACCATCAACTTGGCGGCATAGCCGCCAAGTTGATTACCGGCAGGTTCCGGGACACCTTCCAGGCGCGGCAGCACCAGGGCATGGTCGAAAGGCTCCACAATGGCCTCTTCGACGCATTCCTTGAGGGCATGGAAGTCCATGACCATGCCGTCGGTAGCGGCGTTCCGCGCACATGTCGGGACACCCTCCACGGTGACAAAAAGTTTGTACGAGTGTCCATGGATGTTATGGCACTTGCCTTCATACGAAGGCAGTGCGTGAGCCATCTCGAATACAAACTGCTTGGTAAGTCTCAGCAACATAGCTTATCTCATCATTCCCACGGGATGAGCCAACATGGCCTTGCCGTTGGTGATTTTCAGCACATCGTTCAAGAAGTCACGGTTGATGCCACCACAAGCGACTGTGCCCAGGCCGTTGCCGGAGCAGAAAAGATAGATGTTCTGGCTGACATAACCCGCATCGACGGCAGCATAGAAATCGCGTGTCTCGACATCTTTGAAGACCTTCATGCGGTCATAGTTGGCCACGATGACAATAGAGACAGGGGCAATAGCAAAATGCTTCTGCTCGCTGATGTTGGCACGGTGGTCGCCCTCGGTGATGAGCTCAAGGAGGTTCTTCTCAGCCATATAGCGGAAGATGCCCTTGGGGGTGAAGAGATAGATGTCAAACTCCTGCACGTTGACGGCAGAGGGGACGACACGTTTCTCTTCTTCGGGACGGTTGAAACCATAGGCTGTCCACAGGAGACTGGAAATCAACTCCTCGGGAACTTCCTCTTCATTGTAATCGCGGACTGAACGGCGCTTTTCCAAAGCTACGCGCATCGGGAAATCGAGACCCACCTCTGCCGGTGGCAGGTTGAAAGTCTTGATGACACCTTCGTCATTCGGGGCGACTTTGGAACTAGAAGAGATGGTGATGGATTGGGGAGCGCCTTTGACGTTCTTCTTTCCTTGGGCCATGGCGCAAGTGCAGACAAGCACGAGGGCGAGGGCCACTAACAATGTTTTTTTCATAGTTTTAAGCTGTTAATGAATTATTAATATGTGATTTGGTGATTTTCTCAAGGGCCATCTGCTTGGTGATGGTCAACTGTGAACCCTTTTTCATGGAGGGGAGGTCAAACATCAGGTCGGTCATGATGCTCTCCATGATAGAGCGCAAGCCTCTGGCTCCCAACTTGTATTCCACGGCAGTCTGGACAATGGTGTCCAACGCCTCGTTGTCGAAGGAGAGGTTGATATCGTCCATACGGAACAACTCCTGATATTGCTTGACAAGTGCATTTTTGGGCTCGGTGAGGATCCGTCGCAGGGCTTCGGGGTCGAGGGCGTCGAGATGCGTTAGCACGGGGAAGCGTCCCACCAGTTCGGGGATAAGCCCAAAGCTCTTGAGGTCCATGGGCAGCACATAGCGCAACATGTTTTTGCGGTCGATTTCGCCATGTTGGCGGGTGCTGTTGTAGCCGATGGCGTTGGACTTGATGCGCGAGGCAATGATGCGCTCAATGCCGTCAAAGGCGCCTCCCGAGATAAAGAGGATGTTGCGGGTATTGACCTGTATCATCTTCTGTTCCGGATGTTTGCGACCTCCGTTGGGGGGTACACTGACGACGGCACCTTCCAGCAGTTTGAGCATGGCCTGTTGGACACCCTCGCCGGACACGTCGCGCGAGATGGAGGGATTGTCACCCTTGCGGGCTATCTTGTCAATCTCGTCGATGAATACGATACCTCTCTCGGCACGCGGCACGTCATAATCGGCTGCCTGCAGCAGGCGCACCAGCACATTCTCCACATCGTCGCCCACATAGCCTGCCTCGGTAAGGGTGGTGGCGTCGGCTATGCAGAAAGGCACGTCGAGGACACGGGCGATGGTGCGTGCCAGCAGCGTCTTGCCGGTGCCTGTCTCGCCGACGATGATGAGGTTGGACTTCTCAATCTCCACCTCGTTCTTGTCGCCGTGTTCGGCACAGTACTTGAGGCGTTTATAGTGGTTGTAGACAGCCACCGACAATACCTTCTTGGCCTCGTCCTGACCAATGACGTATTGGTCAAGATATTCCTTGATCTCTTTGGGCGACGGGATGTCCTTGGGCGGCATCGGTTTGTGGGCGTCCGGCTTCTCCGGCTCCATGTTGGCCTGGACAATCTGGGCGGCCTGTTTGGCGCAAGCGTCACAGATAAAGCCGTTCAGCCCGGCCATCAGCATGGCGACTTCCGACTCGCCCCGTCCACAAAACGAGCAGTGGTTTTCGTTATTTTTATTCTTTGCCATTGTTATAGATGCGATGGATATTTTAGATTCAATTGGTTTTGAGCTATTCAGATAAGTGCGTTGCGGTCAGCGTCCTGGCGGATGAAGATGAACAGGAGCAGTGTGAAGGCCAGGAATGAGGAGCCTCCGTAGCTGAAGAAGGGAAGCGGTATGCCGATCACGGGTACCAGTCCCAGCACCATGCCGATGTTGACCATGATATGGAAGAAAAGGATTGATGCCACACTGTACCCGTAGAACCGTGAGAACGTGGAGCGTTGCCGTTCCGCCATAGTGATGAGATGCACCAGGAGACCTATATACATGGCTATCAATGCCAAGGACCCCAGGAAACCCCATTCCTCGCCCACGGTGCAGAAGATAAAGTCTGTCTCCTGCTCCGGGACAAAGTCTGCCTTGGTGATAGTTCCGTTGAGGAAACCCTTGCCCGTCACGCCTCCCGAGCCAATGGCAATCTTGGCCTGGTCCACATTGTAGCCCACGCCCTGGGGGTCTTCCACCTTGCCAAGCAGCACATAGATGCGGTTGCGCTGGTGCGTCTCCAGCACATGCTCGAAGGTAAAGTCTACCGACAGGGTGAAGAGGCTGCACAGCACAAAGAACAGGGCTGTATGCCAATAGGTTTTGGACGTGCGCTTGGAGAGCCATACGAAAAGATACAGCAGGCACAGCACCAGCAGGATGCCGATAAGCAGGTACGGGTTGACAAGCAATGCGGCGATGAAGAGCGCCACCGCCAGCACGCCATAGAGAAATATCAGATGTGAGAGTCCCTCGCGGAAGAAGGGGATGAGGAAGGCGGCAAAGACCAGCGCCGACCCCGTGTCGTGCTGCAAAAAGATAAGACCCGCAGGCAGCAGCACCAGCAGTGCCAGTGTGGCGCGGGTACGCCATTGCGTATAGTCGATGTCAATGGCACTCACCGTCTTGGCAACCGCCAGGGCAGTGGCAAACTTGGCAAACTCCGAGGGTTGCAGCTTGAAGATGCCGAGATCTATCCACGACTTGCCGCCGTTGGTTACGGAACCGATAAAGAGTGTCACCACCAGCAACAGCAGCACAATACCATACAGTAGGTAGGACATCTGCGAGAATATGCGTGGTTCTATAAGCAGCACAAAGATAGCCAACAGGAAGCCGATACCCATCCAGAGGAGCTGTTTCCCGTGCTGTCGCGAGAAGTCGAACACCTGGGCGTGGACCTCGTCATAGCAGGCGGCATAGATGTTCACCCAGCCGAATAATGCTATGGCCAGGTAAAGCACAATGGCAAGCCAGTCAAAACGTTTGCTGTCGGTCTGCATCACTTTTTCTTCTTCTTTATTTTGCGCACCAGGGGCAGTTTCTGGCACGGGTTGATATCCATGTACATCTTTTCCATATCCTTGCGCTTCACTTCTCCGCGCAGGTATTTCTCAATCACCAGGCTGGCGATGGGCGCTGCCCATGTGCCGCCGCCGCCGCGGGCGTTCTCGACATATACCGCCACGGCTATCTGCGGATTGGCCATCGGGGCAAAGGCGATGAATACCGAGTGGTCCTCGCCATAGTTCTCGGCGGTGCCTGTCTTGCCGCACACCGCGATGTCGGGTATGTTGGCCTTGTGGGCGGTGCCTCCCGCGCCGTGGACCACATCGTACATCCCTCGCACGGCAATGTCAAAATACTCCTTCTCGATGCCTGTCTCGTGTTTCTCGTAGTACTTGTCGATTTTGGTCGAATCGGGGCCGTAGTAGCGCACCAGGTGGGGCGTGATATAGTAGCCTCTGTTGGCCACGATGCAGGCCAGGTTGGCCATCTGCAGGGGGACAACCTCCACCTCGCCCTGTCCGATACTGTTGGAGAAGATGGTCGAAAAGGCCCAGCGTTCCTTGCCGTACCAGCGGTTGTAGAAGGCCGTGTCGGGGATGTTGCCTTTCTTCACGTTGGGCAAATCAATATCCAGCCTTTGCCCAAAGCCAAAGCGCAGCATATAGTCGTGCCATACCGTCAGGCCGTACTGGCTGTCCTTGTAGATGTTCTTGTATTTGCCCTGCTGGATGACGCGGCGGTAGGTGTAGTAGAAGTATGGGTTGCACGACATCTTGATGGCATCCTGCACGTTGCGTGCGCTGGGGTGGTTATGGCATCCCAGCACCTTGTCGCAGACGAAACCCGTGTTGGGGGTGATGGCGCCGAGGTGCAGGGCGGTCATTGCCTGGGCTATCTTGAAGATGGAGCCCGGCGGGTACTGCGCCTGCAAGGCACGGTTGAAGAGGGGTTTGGAGATGTCGCTGTTGAGCTTTACGAAGTTCTCGCCACGGACGCGTCCCACCAGCAGGTTGGGGTCGTATGTGGGCGCCGAGAGGAGCGTCAGCACCTCGCCCGTCGAGGGTTCTATGGCTACGATACATCCGCGTTTGTTGGCCATCAGTTTCTCGGCATATTCCTGTAGGTCAGCGTCGAGGGTGGTGTAGAGGTTCAACCCTTCCTCCGGCATGGTGTCCAACTGCCCGTGCATATAATGCCCTATCTCGCGGTTGTGTACATCCACCTGAATGACGCGTTTCCCTTTCCTCCCGCGCAGCAGTTCCTCATACGACAACTCCAGGCCACTCTTGCCGATATAGTCGCCGCGTTTGTAGTAGGCGTTGTCCTCCAAGTCCTTCTCGTTCACCTCGCCCACGTATCCCAGCACGTGTGCCGCGATGGGGCGGTCGTAGATTCTCAGGGTACGCTTGGAGATGTAGAAACCTTTGAACTTGTACAGCTGGCTCTCCCAACGGCCAAATTCCTCCTTGGATATCTGTTTCATGAATATCGAGGCGGAATAAGGCGAGTAGATGTAAGCCTTCTTCATGCGGGAGTCAAAGTCCTCGCGGGTGATGCCCAACGCCCTGCAGAAAGCCGTGGTATCCAGCTCTTTCACCATCCGGGGTATGACCATCAAATCATATACAGCCTCGTTGTATACCAGCAGGTTGCCGTGGCGGTCATACATCAGTCCGCGGGCCGGATACTGCGTGATGTTGCGCAGCGACTGACGTTCCGCCTTTTCCTTGTATTCACTGTCGAAAATCTGCAATACCGCCAGTCGGAGCACAAAAATCACTCCGACCGCAAGGAAGATAATCTTCACTATACCACTGCGATTGCTGTACTGATTCGACATTTCTTGCTGTCCAAATAGACATGCAAAGATACGAAAAAAGGATTAATCGATAAAAATTTGGTTGCGAGATTTCGAGATTGTGCAACAGGGACACTCCCACACCTCAACTGCCTTGCAACGTTTTCATCAGTTCCTCACGGGGTTGCAGGGTGTAGGGCATATTCCTTTGTCGGGAGGGCGACTGGGTATGGTAATACTCCAACTGCTCCTGCAGGACGTTGCGGAGGTAGCCGATAACGTGGTTGCAGCCTTCCTCGTCGCCAGCCTGGCGGTAGGCCATGGCTATGCTGTACATCAGCTGCACATCCTGTATGGCCGTGAGCGGTATCTCCGACTGGGTCTTGTCCAAGGCGGCAAGCGCTGCCCAGGGATGGTCGTGGTCTGCAAGGTTTCTAGACAATACCACCACATCCTTCCAGTATTGTTCCAGGAACTTGCAGCAGGTCTCGTCGATATAGACGCCTTCCAACGACTGCCAGCCCATATCCTCCGCCAGATGCCGGTAGAATGCTTCAACGGCCACCGTGTCGTCCGTCTCCTCCGTAGTCAGCCGGTAGGCGTTGCCCTCCAGCAACAGCCGCTTGGGGAAGGTATTGTGAAACTGGTTGTAGGCATAGTGGGTGAAGTAGACGGGACGGTCAGCCTTGAGGCTTTCATCCAGCAGGGTCATGAAATTGCGCCATCCCATCAGGCCGATATTCTCCACGCGCACGTCTAGGCGTGCCGCCTCGACGGTCTGCAGATACCACAGGGGGAAAGTGTCGTTGTCGCCATAGGCGAAAAGCACAGCGCCTTTCTCGTCGTGGCAGCAGGAATTCAGGATGTTCATCCCCGCGTCGCGGGCTATGTAGCGGTTGCTGCGGTCGTGGTCGTCCCAGTTCTGGAATGCCATCAAGGCCGGGATGGCCAACAAGACGACTGCCATGGCCGTGCGCCCTTTGCGCAGAGAAGCTGTCAGCCATCTTGCCCCGTGGGCTATAAAGAGGGCAAAGGCGTAGAAACTAAGGATATAGGCATAGTCACGCTCGCGGGGCTCATAGGCAGGGTGGTTGAGGTAGACGGAGAGGATGATGCCTCCCATAAGGAAGAGTGTCATCAAAGTCCAGAACATGCGGCGTTTGCGCCATAGGGCGCACATGCCTGCCAGTCCCAACAGCAATGGCAGCAGGAAGTAGCGGTTATGCCCGCGGCTGGGAAGGCTGTCGGGCAGGCGGGCAGCGGTACCCACCAGCAGACGGTCAAGGGGCGGGATGCCTGTGATGAACTGCCCGTTCTGTGGCGATCCGTAGCCCTGCCGGTCGTTGTAGCGCCCCGCAAAGTTCCACATCAGGTAGCGCAGATACATGTAGTTCAGCTGGTAGGAGAAATAGTATCGCATATTGCCTGCCAGGCCGGTGTCGCCACCCGACCACGAAGAGGCATAGAG
>LXOW01000692.1_pt2 | contig 15123 bp, 13 predicted proteins | sample 1368591 | NCBI WGS metagenome assembly LXOW01 (sample SAMN04884650, study PRJNA319009) | bovine gut metagenome | isolation source: Cow rumen | host: Bos taurus | place: Italy: Legnaro (PD) | collected 2014-07-09 | reverse complement strand
GGCACGAAATTTTAAGGGGGTAAGACTATGTTTAAAAGTATTGGCTTGAAAGTGTATTCAATTTTGTTGATTTTAGGTTTATCATTGATGTCAATCTTGTGTGTCAATGTGACAGAAATGGGAAAAATCAAAGATCAGAATGAAAAAATGGAGTATTTGGTTGATATGGAGGATGAAGAGGGCACAGTAGCCGGAAGCTTCCTTCAGGTTCAATTATATGCATATCTTGCATACTTCAAAAGTGATGATCCAAATGCAATGAGTTATTTAAAAGGTGTTGCTAATAGTTTGCAGACAGTTTCTGATCATAAGACAACATTGGATGGTTTGATTAAAGAGTATGATGGTGAAGATTTGACAAAAGCATATTCAGATTGGAGTACTACCATTGATAGTTTTGTTGAATTGGCAAACAGTATGGTGCAGAGCGCATCTAGTGGAGACTTTACTACTGCAAAACAGGCAGTTGGAAGTTTTAATGAAGTAACTGCGAAAGTATTAGAGGGTGAAGCAACCTTTAAGAGTCAGCTTGCTACGGAAGCGGATGATTCAAAAGATAACATTGAAGATAGAATTAGTCTGGCAAATGTTTTTAACATCGTTTGTTTAGTTGTGGGCTTACTTTTACTTGCAGCAGTTGTAATTATTGTCCGCTTGACAATTGTTGGACCGGCAAGTCTTGCTGGAAAAGAATTAAACAGAGTTGTAGATTTGATTGAGCAGGGCGAAGGAGATTTGACTGTACGTATTCCTGTAAAATCTTCCGATGAAGTAGGTCGAATGGCAGAAGGTATTAATGTATTCTTAGGACAGTTACAGAGTGTAATGATTAAATTAAAGGGAAATGCATTATCAATGAGAGATTCTGCTGAGAAAGTTCGTTCTGAAATCAGTAATTCAAATGATGTGGCAAATAGCGTTTCATCAACTATGGAACAGATGTCTGCTAGTATGGAACAAATGTCTGCAACACTTACACAAATTGCAGGTGGTAGTGATGTAGTATTAAATCAGGTAAAAGAAATGCTTGAACAGGTGAACCAAGGTGGAAAACTTGTAGATGAGATTAAAGTCAGAGCCGGGGAAATGCATGCAACTACGATTAAAGGTAAGAATGATACAAGTAAAACAATGGATACTATTCGTGCAGATTTAGAGGGTGCTGTGGAAGATAGTACAAGCGTTGAGAAAATCAATGACCTTACAGGAGATATTTTGGATATTGCTTCTCAGACAAACTTACTTGCTTTGAATGCATCTATTGAGGCTGCCAGAGCAGGAGAAGCCGGTAAAGGTTTTGCGGTTGTTGCTGATGAAATTCGTACATTGGCTGAAAACAGTACAGCTACAGCAAATAACATTCAGTCAATCAGTGATCTTGTAACACAGGCAGTTCGTAAGTTGTCTGCAAGTGCTGAGGAATTGTTATCATTTGTAGATGAGAAGGTTATGAAAGACTATGACAATTTTGTTTCTGTTGTAGATCAGTATAAAGAAGATGCAGAAAGTGTAAATCAGATTATTGCACAGGTTTCAGCAAATACAAATGAGATTGAACATACAGTTCAGGGTATGAACAGTGGATTGAATGATATTTCAGTAGGTGTGGATGAAAGTGCACAGGGTATCGTTCAGGCAGCAGAAAGTACATCTGATTTGGTAACAGCACTTGAAGGAATTCGTGAAGAAACAGATAAGAATCACGAAGTATCTGTTGAATTTGAAAAGGTTGTATCTAACTTTAAGAAGTTATAATTACAGCATAACAATAAATGTTATGGATTGTAGCCACTTGTGTATACACAGGTGGCTATAGTTTTGCAAAAAAATAGGTATTTTAGTATATACTTAATATTAATTTTTTGGGTATATTTATTAAGTGAAATTTAGTGATTAATGCGAATAAAGGCTTGTTTTCTTTGTGCTTAGTAGAAAACAAGTTTTTTTATTTTGTTACAAGAGTATAAAGTGCGGAAAAGGCGTAAAAACAGAAAGTTGACAAAATATGGCAAAAATAGTAAATTAATGATAGTGACAGGAAGTGCGTAAAAATAACGCAAAAAGAGAGAAATGTAACCATACGCCCAAAAGGCGTTCCAAGGTATGTTCTAAGGTGATGACGAGAACATAAGTTTAAAGGAGGAAGTGTGCGATGGGAAAATCATTGAGTTTTAATCGACGTCTTACAAGACGCTTGGTGGCATTTTGGGTGATGCTTGCATGCATCGTAACATTATTGCCACAGGGAAGTCTTGCTTTAATGGCGGCAACAGAAACAATCGCCGCACCTGATATTGTCACAAAAGGTGGATCGAATCAGTTGTGGGTAGATGGTAGTTCTTACAGCGATAATAATACTTATGATGCAATTAAATGGCGCAAAAAAGCTTCCAGTGGAAAGTATTATTTGTATCTACCAACAGCAGTGGACTTAAGTAAACTTGTTGTTTGGCATACCTTTAGCGGCACAGTAAAGGTTGGAAGTACCGTAATTGAAAGTGGAAAAGCAACTAGTGCATTTAAAGGTGGCGGAGATTTTACCCTTACTGCCAATAACAATGAGTACAAAATTAAAGTATATCAGTCAGAAAATATTAATACCATGTTTATTACTACAGCTTCAGGTAGTCTTGATGCTGTGAATAAAAGCGCAAAGCATACAGCGACGGATTCAGGAACCATTGTGTATGTAGATAAAAAAGGAAAAGCAGCAAATGTGGAACTTGCACAGATTAAAGGAAGAGGTAACTCTTCGTGGAATGCTACACAGGAAATTGCTGCATTTTGCAAATATCCATACAACTTAAAATTAGGAAAGAAAACATCATTGTATGGAATGGCGAAATCTAAAAAATGGGCACTTCTTGCCAATAATTTTGACCAGTCATTAATCAGAAACAAACTGATTTTTGATATGGCTGCAGATGCAGGAATGCCTTATACACCGGAAAGTGAATTTGTAGATGTATATCAGAATGGTCGATATATTGGAAACTATTTGATTACATCAAAGGTTGACGTTGAGTCCACAAGAGTTGATATTCCAGATTTGGAAGGTGAGACAGAAAAGGTCAACGGAGTAGAGGATCTTTCTGTTTACAGTCGAGGAGGAGATGTGTACAGTACATCCCCTGGAACATACAAATATTATAATATTCCAAAAAATCCATCAGACATCACAGCAGGATATTTGCTTGAGTTTGATTTGGATGAAAGATTTACGGAAAGTGCCAGCGGTTTTGTTACAAATAAAGGACAGCAGATTAATGTAGAATCGCCGGAGTATGCTTCAAAACAGCAAGTAGAATATATCCGAAATTTCTATCAGGAAATGGAAGATGCAGTATATTCAACCTCTGGATATAACTCAAAGGGAAAACATTATACCCAATACATTGATATTACATCAGCAGCTATGATGTATATTATAGAAGAATTAACCATGGATGTGGATGCAGTAGCAACCAGTTTCTTTTTGTACAAGGGGGACGATGGAAAATTGCACTGTGGTCCTGTTTGGGATTTTGACTGGTCTATGGGTAATTATGGATTAAGAGGTCTTACAAACGTAAATTATTGGTATGTAAAAGAAAAGCATATCTATTACAACCACAGCGTGGTTTCGAGTAGCCGAGACCTTAACTTCCTTGGAAGACTTTGCCAGCATTCAGAATTTATGACAGAAGTAGATCGTATGTGGCAGACAACATTCTATCCTTTGATTAAGGTGGCATACGGAGCAAAAACAGCATTCTCAAGCAAGTTAATGAGTATTGATAAATATGCATCGACTATTGAGAAGTCAGCAAACATGAACTTTAGCCGGTTTGAAGGGATTTTAGGTTCCACATACTGGGGTAGTGCATATACAGGTTCTGACTATGCAACAAATGTACGTAAGTTGAAAGAATTTGTATCAAATCGTGCGGCAGTTATGAACAATAGTTTCAAGGCACTTGGAAATACATTTGAGGTAGATAATGGTAGTCCGATGACCATTTATTATAATAACAGTCTGACAAAATGGAGTGAAGTTTACGCCTATGTCTTTAGTGATACACTTCAGGCAATGACTGTGAAAGGAACAAAAGTTGCAGGAACAGGTAACATTTATAAATTTACTGTTTCAGATGCAAGAACAGGTGTGTTGTTTAAAAATACAGAGGGCATCTATATTTGGGATAAAAAGACGGCAGATGCTACACTTTCAAAGAACAGCCAGAACTGCTTTACTCCTTATAGCGGTGACAATAAGACAAGTGGTACGTGGGTAGCATTTTCAGAGGCAACTCCAACACCAACAGTGACTGCAACACCTGCTCCTGTAGAGGAAACTACAATTGTAGAGTTCTTGTATGATAATCAAGGAAAAACAGCCGGAGCAGATTTGGATGAATATACAGACGGTGTAGATACTTACACATACAAAGCAACTACCGGTGAAGGAACTTTGACAGGAACTATTACAGGTAGCGAATTGAAACATGCTTCATGGTCAAAGGATGAGTATGTAAATACAGAGGGTATTTCTTGTGGTATTCAGCCGGCATTTGGTGCAAGTAAGACAAATAAATGGTCAGCAAATGCTGCAGTTACAATAAAAACTTCAGCAAAAGGTTATGAGCGAATGACAGCGACGATTTCTCTTGCTGCTACTAAGAAAGGACCAGCAAACTATGTGATTTATGTGACGGATGGTACAAATACCGAGGAAATTGGTAAAATATCTCTTACTGTAAATAAAACATTAACAACAGGAACATTTGCTATTCCAAGCACATTCAATGGCAAGGAGATTTCTCTTGTTGTTAAATTGGTTGATACAACAACAGTAGGAGGAACAGATCTTTCGGCAGCACCAACCGGTGGAGAGTTTGTAATTAACTGTGTAACAATTAAAGGGTATTCAGACGGGAGCGCACCAGTTATCACCAAAACACCAACAGTCACAGCAACACCAGTGGTTACAGCAGTTCCTACACCAGCTCCAACAGAAGATCCTTCAAAATATTATACAACCATTTATTACAATACGACATGGACTCAGGCATATTGCCACTATAAAGTAAATGGACAATGGACTGTTGTTCCAGGCGTTTTGATGGAAGCAACAACAGAACAGGCAGGATATCAGTGGAAATTTGTATTAGATACCAGTGACAGCGAAAATATTTATGTATGTTTTAATAACGGCTTAGGCCAGTGGGATAGCAAAAGTGGTGCAAATTATACTATTCCGGTAGGCACATATGGTGTCAGTGGAGGAAATATTTATAAACTTACACCAGTGGTAACAGCAGCACCTACAAAAGCACCAACTGCTACACCGACAGTAGTACCTACAAAGGCACCAACAGCAGTTCCAACCGTAGCGCCAACCGTGGCATCTACTGTTGAACCAACACAGGTTCCAACTGCAAAACCAACAGCAGAGCCAACGGTAGAACCAACCGTAGCGCCTAACACAGTAACTGTTTACTATTATAAAGCATCTATGACAAATTTAGCTTATATTCATTACAAAGTAAGCGATGGTGCATGGACTGTTGCGCCTGGTGCAAAGATGGAAAAAACAGGTGACGTTAGTGGCTATACATGGAAATACACCATTGATTTAGGTACGAAAGACAGTGCAATCGTTTGCTTTAATAATGGTAGCGGTAGCTGGGATAGCAATGGAGGAAAGAATTACACAGTATATGCCGGAAATTACGGAGTAAAAGATGGAAAGGTTACAAAACTTACTGTGGGACCAACTACTGAGCCAACACAAGCACCGGAAAAATGGACATTATACTATGATAATTCACTTACAAAATGGACAGAGGTATATGCATATACATTTACTTATAAATACGGAAGTCCTGTGTTTGAAACTGTAACAGGCGTGAAGGTTACTGACAATGTTTATAAATATGAGGTTTCAAGCGATTATGACTATGTACTATTTAAAAACTTAGATGGTACTACAGCNNGTATAAGAGACAGGTACTACAGCGTGGGATAAACAGACAGCCGATCAGTTAATTCCAACGGATGGTTCTAACATGTTTGTTCCATATACAGGTGCAAATAAAACTGACGGAACTTGGAAAACATACGTTGGTCCAACCGATGGTCCGGTAGTGACAGAAACACCGGTACAGACTGCAACACCACAGCCTACAAATGGCCCAGTGGTAACAACAGTACCAACCGTAGCACCAACTGCAACACCGGTAATTACAACAACTGAAGAACCGGAAACAAATAAGCTTGTGGTATATTATCAAAGATATCAGGTGACATCATGGAAGAATGCATATGTTCATTACAAGGTAAACGGTAAATGGACAACATCACCTGGTGTTAAGATGACAAAGATAAGCGACGGTTATTGGAAAATAGAAATTGATCTTGGAACCACAGAAAGTGCTATTTTGTGTTTCAACAATGGTGGTGGTAGCTGGGATAGTAACGGTGGAAAGAATTACACCTTACAAAAAGGTACCTATTTGGTAGATCAGACAACAGGTAAAGTTAGTGGTATGAATTAAGTTGAGTCGAAAGAGCTGGCATGAATTGCCGGCTCTTTTTTTAACGAAATACATATATTTCCCTCTTGTCAAGAAGCATAATAAGGAGTAGAATTATAATAATAGCATGAAGTATGTAGATAATGATAAAGAGTTTAGATATATTTAGAATAATTGGAGGAAAATAGAATGAAAAAAGTTTTTGCAGCGCTTATGGCAGTCGTTGTGGCTGTATCAATCGTACCATTAAAGGCAAATGCAAGTGCAGAGCAGAGATTGCGTTTATCAAATCGTTTACTTGTGATTAACGTTGGAAGAAATCGTATGGTTAGAGCAAATAAAAAAGTGGAGTGGCAGGTTTCGAATTCATCCATTGCAGAAATACAGCCTGTGGGAAAGAAAAAAATCAATGTTATCGGAAAAAAGAAAGGAAGTTGTGTTGTAACGGCAATTTCCGGAAAGAAGAAAGTGAGTGTAAAGATTACGGTCAAAGAAGGTTGATTATGATCTTTTGTAAAATTAGATAAGAAAATGTAAAAAGACCAAATGGTTAGAAGTGCATACGTACGATGACCAGTTGGTCTTTTCAGAAATGGAGCGTTATTTATGAAAGTTATACGTAGAATAAAACTTTATACCTTGTTATATGCATTGATTTCGTTAGTAATTGGTGTATTTTTAGTTATTAATCCGATAAAAACCAGCAGTACATTGATTGTTATGGTTGGAGCTGTCATTATTGGAAGCGGATTGTTAAGACTGATAAAGTATTTAAAATCACCTGCTGCAGGAAGAGGAACGTTGATGTCCGCAGTGATTGTGATGTTGATTGGTTTTGTTATTTGCGTCAATGCACCGGGGTTAGTAAATATGCTTTCAAAGATTATTAGCATTATCGTTATTATCAGTGGAATTAATAGTTTGGATCATGCAGTGCAACTATATCACAATAAAGTTCCAAAAAGTATTCTTAACGTGATATTTGCCATAATGATATTGGTTGCAGGTATTGTGACACTTTTTATACCATTTGGTGCAGTGGCACCTTTGATATCTGTATTAGGTGTGATAATGATTGTGAATGGTTTAGTGGAAATATTCCATCTGTTCCGTATGAAAAACATAGATGAAGCGAATTTCCGACAGAGTGGATTTCGCAGAGGAACACCATTGGAATCAGATATTATTGACATTGAAATAAATGACAAAAAGTAAGTTGTTTTAGGAGTTAAATCAGATGATACGTTTGAAAAACAAAGATAGAGAACAAATGGATATGCTCAATTCGTCGTTATGGAAAGCAGTGCTTTTGTTTTCCTTGCCTATAGCATTCAGTAATATTTTGCAACAGTTATTTAATGCGGTAGATATTGGAGTTGTTGGAAAATTTGCCAGTGACAATGATATGACGGCGGTTTCTGCAAACGCTACGGTGACAGCCCTTTTCATCAATATTGTCACCGGATTATCTGTTGGACCAAATGTAATCATCGCAAAACTCATTGGACAGGACCGAAAAAGAGAAATACAGGATGCTGTTCATACAGTTATAGCCTTTGCTTTGATTTTTGGAATTGTGCTTATGGGAATTGGAGAAGCTGTTGCTGATCCTTTATTGCGTGTAATATCAACCCAGGAATCGATTTTTGATCTGGCAAAGCTGTATTATCGTATTTATTTTCTTGGAATTCCTTTCTTTGTAGTGTATTGCTTTGGAGCAGCCATTCTTCGAAGCAAAGGGGATACTTTTCGACCGTTGATTATTTTAATGATTTCCGGAGTGTTTAATACAGCACTCAATCTTGTTCTTGTTCTTCTGTTTCATATGGGAGTAGCAGGTGTGGCGATTGCTACCAGTATGTCAAATGCACTAAGCGCCATTTGTATTTTGATTTTACTGTGTCGTGAAAGTGATATGGTGCGGTTATCCTGGAAGAAAGTTCGTATTCACAAAGAATATCTTTCAAAGATTATAAAAGTAGGTTTTCCTGCTGCACTTCAAAGTGCAGTATTTTCTATTTCAAATGTATGTATTCAAAAGGGAATCAATAGTTTTGGAGAAGAGGCGACTGCCGGTTCCATGGTTGGTCTGACGTATGAGTATTATTGCTTTTACCTCATTAATTCCTTTAGTCAGGCTGCCATTACATTTACCGGACAAAACTATGGAGCAAGAAAGCTTGACCGATGTAAAAAGATTATACTTGTTTGTTCTGTGGAAGGTATGGTTCTAACTATTGTATTGAGTTCCGTGTTTATGATATTTGGTCATCCGTTGACCGGGTTGTTTACGGGAAATGAGCTCATTATAATGTATGCATTGACTCGTATGCAGCATATTATGACATTGGAATTTTTGACGGGAACCTACGAAATCGCAGGTGGTGTGCTAAGAGGAACCGGAAGGTCTTTGCTTCCTGCGATTATTACCGTGATTGGTTCCGTGTGTTTCCGAATTTTCTGGTTGTTTTTTATCTTTCCAATTAAGCATAGTTTTGGATTGTTAATGAGTGTTTATCCTGTGTCATGGGTGCTGACAGCAGCAATGATGTACACGGCTTACTATTTTGTGACGAGAAAAGTGTTTAACGAAGAAAGCACACTTGTATAAAAGGAGAAATGATGAAAGAAGGACGAAACATTGTATTTGCTACAAAAGAGGATCGTGGCGAAATACTTGCATTATATAAATCACAGATTGGAAGAGAGTATTGTCCGTGGGATGAACATTATCCGGGAGATGAACAGATTACGTTTGATTTATCGAGAAACAGTCTTATTGTTATGAAGGAAGATAAGCGAATAATTGGTGCCATTTCCATTGATTCAGACGAAGAAGTAGAAAAGTTAGAGTGTTGGAGCAAAGAACTACAGCCAGTGGCGGAGCTTTCGAGACTTGCAGTGGCTGTGGAGTATCAAAATCAGGGGATTGCCAGAAAGCTCATTTTACATGCTATGGATGTGTTAAGAGATAGAAAGTATATGGCAGTTCACTACATTGTAAATCAGTTAAATGTTAAGGCACTTCGTTCGTATGAACAATTGCAGTTTCAAAAGGTGGGGGACTGTAGGTTGTTTGAACAGCCATTCTGGTGTTTTGAGAAGGCTTTATAAAAATTGTAGTAAACCACTTTTGTTCATGGTGGTATTAGCAGATTGATATGTGGGCTTGCTTTGAATGAGACAACAGAGAGAGCATATTAAAGAAAGTAGGGAGCACATGATACAGGACATTTTTCCAAGAGTTTTGGATAATCAATATAAAAATGTAGAACCAAATCCAAATGATTGGGTATTGTGGTTTCAAGGTGAAAACCGGGGAAACGGAACAATTTGTTTGAAACTGGTTGATGGAAATATAGAATTTCCTAAGGTTTCCATGACAGAAAAGAAAGAGTTACAATACCTGTTTTCTATTGATGAAGAGAGGTTTTTCCTTTTGAAAGCTGAAGATGACAGTCTTTTAGAAGATGGATTTGAGATGCATCCAATCGGTGCAGTGAGAAAATATGGTGATATTGCAAATGCATTTGCGGCAATGACAGGATTTCATTTATATGTGTGGTATAGTGAAAGTCATTTCTGTGGCAAATGTGGTGGCAAGACCGTGCATGATGATAAATTGAGAATGGTTCGATGTAGTAAATGCGGACATATGATATTTCCAAAGATTGCACCGGCAGTCATTATTGGACTAAGATACGGAGATTCTATTATGATTTCCAGATACGCCGGCAGAGCCTATAAAGGAAGGGCATTGTTGGCAGGATTTTGCGAAATAGGCGAAACTCCGGAAGAAACTGTGGTGCGTGAAGTGATGGAAGAAGTTGGATTAAAAGCAACCAATGTAACATACTTTGGTTCACAGCCATGGGGGCTTGATTCCAATCTGTTACTTGGATATTTTGCAGACGTAGAAGGAGATATCAATATCCGATTAGATGAGGAAGAACTGGAAAGTGCCGGATTTGTGAAAAGAGAAGACATTGAACCGGATGACAATCTTATGAGTTTGACGGCTACTATGATTGAAGAATTTCGTATGGGAAGAGATAGGAGATAAAAAACATGGAAAAACAGTTGGAACAGATTTCTATGACAGGAAGATTGTGCTATTTGTTTATGTGCATTGAAAAATATTTAGTGACAAAGTATCCAAAAAAGGATTGGAGTTTTGTGGCAAAACGCATGTGGCAGTGGACAAATATGGACTGGGAAGATGGTTACGAGTTATACTCGGTGGTTGTGCCGGAATGTATATTGGAATGCGAAAATGTTGATGTGGCAAATGATGAACTGGGAGCAGAATTAACGGAGGAGCAGTTTGAAACATTAACAGTATTGTTGTCTGACATGAGCGACGGAAGTGGTACAAGCGAATTTGACCGTATTATGTACGCACCAATGGAATTTGGTGATATTTGTGCCGATGGAGATTTACATTTCGCCATGGAAAACACAGAGGATGTGATTAGACAGGTGGTTTGCATGCTGGAGCAAAACGGCATTGAGGCGCCAAGCCTTGACTTGGTGAAACAGATGTCTATAAAAGAAAACAACGGATGGGGAAAGAAGTTTGACAGTACCAAATTATCCATAATACTCTAAATTTTCTGCAAAATCATTGCATTTATGGTGACTTGAGTAGCAGATATATATTACTCAAGTCAAGCGTGGTAAATGGGATGGAAATGATTTTGCAGTAATTTATTTTGTTATAGTAGATAGGAGAATAAAGGGTGACAGAGAAAAGATATATTAAGTCAATTATTTCGAAGGTAGAAGGTTCAAAAGAACGGAAAAAGGAACTTTACGAAGAACTTTTGAAAACGGCAGAGGATAAGTTAAAGGACGGAAAAACTTTGGTTGAGGTAATTGTTGAAATGGGGAAACCGGAAGAGATTGCCGAAAAGATTAATGAAGATATTCCTGAGGATGAAAAGAAAAAATATAAGAAAACAAGAATAGTAAAGCGTTGTATAAGTTCAGTAGCATTGATTTTTGCCGTGTTCGTTCTAGCATTCATATTTATGCCTCATTATTCTTCAGATGTGGAGAAAGATGGTTTGTTCCAAAAAGAAACTCTTAGAAACCAGGCAATGGAAGTAATCACATATCTGGATGCTAAAGAATATGATAAAGTCTCGGCAATTGCCACGGACAGCATGAAAAAAGTATTAAGAGATGATATGATTACCTTTGCAAGGAGAGAGCAGATAGGAGACAATTGGGGCGAGTTTAAAGACTTTAGTGGCTTTCAGTTTGTGCAAATGAAGAAACTTTGGAATGTGTACGGAGTGGTAGGGGTAGAAACGAAGTACGAAAATTATAACGTGCGTTATAATTTGATATTTGATAAAAACATGAAGTTGGATAAAATGAGCATGGAATTGATAGAGGAGTAAAAATTATTTCTGCCCTGCTAATCGGTTTTAAACATTAATGTTCCTTTAATCTTTCGTAAAAGAACAATTAAGAATACTATAGTAAGATTATCATTGTANNGTGATAATTATGGAACAATTAGAAAAAGTAGAAAAATTAAGAGAAAGAGCAAATGTTAGTTACGAGGATGCAAAGAATGCATTAGAGGCTTGCGAGTGGGATTTACTAGAGGCAATGGTTTATCTTGAAAAACTTGGAAAAGTGGAGGCTCCAAAGGAAAGCAGTCACACTACAAGTTATGAGCAGCAAAATCAATATGTATCAGTTCGCGACACTGTAAACTATCAGCAGGAACAGGCAAGCGAAGGTTTTGGAAGAAAGTGCAAACGTTTATGGAAAAAGTTCTGGAGATGGTCAAATGACAACAATTTAGTCATTACAAGACATGAAAAGAAAGTGATTGACATTCCAATGTGGATTTTCTTCCTGATTTTAATCCTGGTTTCATGGAACATTGCATTACCAGTATTTATTATATCATTATTCTTTGATTGCAGATATGCCATTGTTGGTAAGGATGATATGAGTACTGTAAATGATGTGATGGATAAGGCAGGAAGATTTACAGACAGGGTTAAGGATGAGTACAAAAAATTATAATAAGATGGTTTTATATCGTAATTAAGAAGGAATTAGGGCGCATTTGGGGCGCCTTAATCCTATTGAAGTTTATACGGAAAAGGGAAGTGGAGAGATGGCAGCACATATTTTATTGGTGGAAGATGATGAAGGACTGGCACGTTTTATAGAGCTGGAATTAATACATGACGGATATGAGGTAACAAAAGAAGACAATGGACGAGTGGCATTAAGTCTGGCAACGGAGCAGGATTTTGATTTGATATTGCTGGATATTATGCTTCCGGGATTGAATGGATTGGAAATTATGAGACGTTTGCAACAGGTGAAGCAAACCCCTGTTATTTTGCTGACGGCAAGGGATGCGGTAATGGATAAAGTGGCAGGACTTGATGCAGGAGCAGTAGATTACATTACAAAACCTTTTGCCATTGAAGAGTTACTTGCAAGAGTCAGGGTTGCTTTGAAATTGCACAGTCGTTTGCAATTAGAGGAAGAAGCAGTAAATGCACAGGAAGGCGAGCTTTGCTGGGGAGCATTGACACTTTCAGAACCAAAACATCAGGTGAAATACGCGGGAAAAGAAATCTCGCTGACAAACCGTGAATTTTTAATGCTTCAGACATTACTTGAAAATCAGGATATCGTATTATCCAGAGATACATTATTAGAGCGTGTTTGTGGCTATAATTATGTGGGTGAGACAAATGTGGTGGATGTTTATGTCAGATATCTTCGCTCAAAGATTGATGAGGTTTTTGATGTGAAAATGATAGAAACTGTGCGCGGTGTGGGTTATGTGATAAAGTCATTAGAATAGGATGGGAATGATAAATATGGACAATAACACAAAGCAAAGTGGAAGAATGAGTTCCATTGTATATACACTTCAATTGCGATGGTTGGGGCGGAAAATATTTTCCTTCATCCGATTTGATGTGGTAGTTTTGGCTGCTATTATTCTTTTTCGGACGTTCGGTGAAGAAATGGAGCGACTTGGTTGTATCAGTCGGTATAATACTCGCGAAATTATAGGAAAAACCATGAAAGAACTTACCTATGTGGTAAAAACAAACGGGAATACAGTTATGTCCGTGGAGTTATACCCGATGATTCAAGGTATTATGATTTTTGGGAGCATTTTTCTTATTATACAGGTGATTGATATTATTTCTGGAATTTACAGAGAAGGAAAACGAATTCGAAAAATATTAGCACCGATTAATGAAATTGCCATAAAAGCAGAAGAACTGAGCCAAATGGATTTTAGCGAAGACAAATATCGTATAATCGAAGATGCTATTACAAATCTGGAACCACAAGAATCAGAACTGTTATCCTTTGGAGATCAGGATTTAAGGGGAATTGAGGCAGCCATGAACAATCTTCTCACAAGAATGAGAGAAAGCTACCGGCAGCAGGCTCGTTTTGTCAATGATGCTTCCCATGAGCTTAGAACGCCTATTGCAGTGATTGAAGGATATGTAAATATGATTGCCAGATGGGGAAGAGAAGATGAAAAGGTATTGGAAGAGTCTATTTCAGCTTTACAAAGAGAGTCTTCCCATATGAAAAAACTGGTGGAACAGCTGTTGTTTTTGGCGCGAGGGGATAGCGGAAAAACCCAGCTTGAAATATCGGACGTTTCCTTAGAGGAATGTATGAAAGAAATATACGAGGAATCTTTGCTTATTGATGAAGAACATGTATATCGTTTCCGTTGCAAGGAAGATATTGTTGTGAAAGCTGATCCTCAAATGCTTAAGCAGGCGGTGCGCGTTCTCGTGGACAATGCGGCTAAATATACGGCAACTAACGATGAGATTATTTTATCTGTTGGAAAAACTCCGGAAGATAAACCTTATTTACAGGTGCAGGATACAGGAATTGGTATGGCAAGCAATGATGTGGAGCATATGTTTGAGCGATTTTTCCGTTCAGATGATGTGCGTAAAATGAAAGGAACGGGACTCGGTTTATCCATTGCAAAATGGATTGTTGATAAACACGGCGGTTATTTTGAAATATTATCAAGAACAGAGCTTGGTACCCGAATTCGCATTATCTTGCCACAAGAGGACTAGTATGCTAAAATAATAAGAGCATTTGGACTTGTTTGGCAAATGAAATGTTGATAGTCAGATGTGGTTTTAGATAAAATGATAAAACAGCAGGAAAACATGGCTTCTAGACAAGCAATGGTTTAACCTGTCTGTTTTCAAATTAAGCATAAAATAGGGTGAATGTATGGAAGAAATAAAAAATGTTTATTTAGTAGATAGTGAAAACGTGGGAGATTTGTGGGTTACCCATATTCTTGATATGGCAAAAAAGGAAGATGAAGTGGTTGTTTTCTATACGAAAAAATCGCCACACATGGGATATGATAACCTTTGTAAATTAATGAGCGAAGGTAGGGAAGTAAAGTTTGTAAAGTGCGTAGAAGGAAGAAATGCACTGGATTTTCAGCTTGTGACAGAACTGGGATTTCGTATTGGTAGTGACAAAGAAGAGACCTGTTATATCATGGTGACAAATGATACCGGATTTGATGCTGTGGTACAGCTGTCTCTTATACACATCT
>LXOW01462466.1_pt1 | contig 15129 bp, 12 predicted proteins | sample 1368591 | NCBI WGS metagenome assembly LXOW01 (sample SAMN04884650, study PRJNA319009) | bovine gut metagenome | isolation source: Cow rumen | host: Bos taurus | place: Italy: Legnaro (PD) | collected 2014-07-09 | reverse complement strand
CGCGCCCTCCGGCGCGGATTCCGGCGCGGCGCTCACTTTTTTGCCGAGCTGCACCTGCGGGCGCTCCATCTCGCCGTCATAGCGCACGAAGGCCGCGAACAGCAGCCCGAGCAGCAGCGAGAGCAGCATCACGAAAATCGCGAGCGCCCAGGCCAGATTTTTGATTAAAGTCAGCTTGTCCTGCATGGCAAACCCTGTCGAGTGAGGAGTTATGAGTGAGGAGCGAGGAGTTGTTGTGTCGCTGCGCGACGGATCGAAAAAGGAGCAACTCCTGATTCCTGATTCCTAACCGGTTCTCTTCCATGTGAAAACGGGGACGTGAGAATCACGCCCCCGCATCCATTCTTACTCGGCCTCGGCGAGAGCCTTGGCTTCCTCGATGACCTTCTGCTGCACGTTGCCGGGAGCTTCCTCGTAGCGGACGAACTTGCAGGTGAAGGAACCGGCGCCCTGCGTCATGGAGCGCAGGTCGATGGTGTAGGTGCTCATCTCGGCCATGGGGACCTCGGCCTCGATGGTGGTCATGCCGTCCTCGGCGGGCATGGAGCCCATCATGGTGCCGCGGCGCTTGGAGTTGATGTCGCCGATGATGGCGCCCTGGAACTCGTCGGGGATGGTGACGAAGAGCTGGCCGATGGGCTCGAGGATGGTGGGCTTGGCCTTGGGGATGCCGTCCTGATACGCGAGACGCGCGGCGGTCTGGAAGGCCATATCGTTGGAGTCGACCGGGTGATAGGAGCCGTCGTACAGCGTGGCCTTCAGGCCGACCAGCGGGTAGCCGGCGAGCACGCCCTTCTGCACGGCGTTGCGCAGGCCCTTTTCGACGGAGGGGAAGAAGTTCTTGGGGACGGAGCCGCCGAAGACCTCCTCGGCGAAGATCATCTCGTCGCTCTCCTCCTGGGGCTCGAAGCGGATCCACACGTCGCCGAACTGGCCGGAGCCGCCGGACTGCTTCTTGTGGCGGCCGTGGGCCTCGACCTTGCCCTTGATCTTCTCGCGGTAGGCGACGCGGGCGGGCTTGAGCTCGGTATCCACGTTGTAGAGGTTCTTGAGCTTGGAGCAGAGCACGCCGATCTGGATGTCGCCCTGGCCGGAGATGACCATCTGGTGCGTCTCGGCGTTCGCGACGACGGAGAAGGAGATGTCCTCCTCGCCGAGCTTGGCGAGACCCGCGGCGACCTTGTCGTCCTGACCCTTGGTCTTGGGGGCGATGGCCATGGAGTAGTTGGGCTCGGGCAGCTCGATGGCGGGCAGCTCGACGTCGTCCTTGGAGTCGACGACGACGTCGCCGGTCTTCCAGTCCATCTTGCCGACGGCGACGATATCGCCGCAGACGGCCTCGGTGACCTCGACGCTCTTCTTGCCGGTGAAGGTGTAGAGACGGCCGAGCTTGTCGTTGCTGGAGGCGCGCACGTTGCGCAGGGACATGCCCGCGGCGATCTTGCCGGAGAGCACCTTGACGAAGCTGTACTTGCCGAACTTGTCGGACACGGTCTTGAACACGAAGCCCAGCGCCGCGCCGTCCTTGACCTCGGGGGCGGGGCAGTAATCGGAGACGCCCTGGAGCATGGCGGCGGTGCCCATGTTGGTCATCGCGTCGGTCGCGTACACGGGAACGACGGAGCGCTCCTTCACGCCGACCTTGAGACCCTCGACGATGTCGTTCTCGTCGAGCTCCATGGTGTCGAAGAACTTCTCCATCAGCTCCTCGGTCGCGCCCGCGGCGGTCTCCATCAGCTCGGCGCGCAGCTCCTCCACATGCTCGGCGTCGGCGGCGGGGACGGGGCCGGTCGTGACCTTGTTGCCCTTGGTGGTATAGGCGACGTTGTGTACGAGGTCGATGACGCCCGTGCCGTCGCCCGTGGGGATGGTGACGGGGCAGACGATGCTGCCGTACCGCTCCTTCAGCGTCGCGAGCGCCTTGAAGTAATCGCCGTGCTCCTCGTTGCACTTGGAGACGCAGAACATGACGGGCAGACCCGCGTTCTTCAGGTAGTTCCAGCTGCGCTGGGCGCCGACGGCGACGTTCTCGGCCGTGTCCTTGGCGGAGACGACGATCACGCCGGCCTCGACCGCGCGCAGGGCGCAGAGCACGTCGCCCACGAAGTCAAAGTAGCCGGGGCAGTCCAGGACGTTGATCTTGTTGCCGGCAAACTGCACGGGCGCCACCGCCGTGGAAATGGTGATCTGGCGGGCGGTCTCCTCGGCGTCGTAGTCGCAGACGGTGTTGCCGTCGGCTACCTTGCCCATGCGGTCGATCGCGCCGGTGAAGTAGAGCATGCTCTCGGCGAGGCTGGTCTTGCCGCTGTTGCCGTGGCCCAGCAGCGCAATGTTGCGGATGTTTTTACTTTCCATGTGTTGCTTCCTCTCTGTCAGGTGTATAATCAATCCAAAGATCGCACGGATACAGAGTATCTCTTTTTGAGTATACACTATCCCGCCCGCTTTGGCAATAGCTTTTTTCGGAAAATCACGGTATACGCATGAACGACGGTGTGGGTGTAGGGGCGACCCTCGTGGTCGCCCGACGGCGCAAGTTTTGCGCCTGTGTTATCTCCGGTGAAAGCAAACAGAGCTCATTTCGCCGAAGAAGTATGCCAATTCCCCTGTTCTTCTGCGCGGGCGACCGCAAGGGCGAAGCGAAGCGGAGGGCGCCCCTACGGGCCGGATGATACGTTCATTCGTTTGCCGTGTTCGGAAAATGTGTATCAGTTTGACTCGGCAGGCAACAGTTCAGCCCTTGCGGAAACGCTGATTCATCCGCCTTCGGCGTCTCCCGCAAGCCGCGCTGCGATAGGCGCGAGTGAATCTAACTGTTCAGCCCCCCTCCGGGGGGCTGAACAGTTACCCTTCGTCGCCTTGCGGTTCCTCAGAATGACATGGGCAGGGATGAAACCTCCGCAAAATGCACAAAAAATTCCCATGGGTTTCGGGCAAAGCGCCTAAAAGCCGCCGTGGGGCGGCGCTTTCGGTTGACAATCCGGAGCCGGCTTGCTAGACTGACTCTGTTATTCCCGTTCCCGGGGCACAGCCCCGGCTCCCCCACGGACTCACTACCATTATATACGAAAGAGAGTGACTTACATGATCGAACGCAGCAGCGGCGTGCTCATGCCCATGAGCTCCCTGCCCTCTCCCTACGGCATCGGCACGATGGGCAAGGAGGCCTTCCGCTTTGTCGATTTCCTCGCGGCTGCGGGGCAGCGCTGGTGGCAGCTCCTCCCGCTCGGCCCCACGAGCTACGGCGACAGCCCCTATCAGTCCTTCTCGACCTTCGCGGGCAACCCCTATTTCATCGACCTCGATCTGCTGATTAAGGACAAGCTGCTGAAGCCCGCCGAGGTTCAAAACCGCGACTGGGGCGGCGACCCCGCCCGCGTGGACTACGGCAAGATCTATGAGAGCCGCTTTGCGGTGCTGCGTCTCGCCTTCGCGCGCGGCGCTGTGCGCTATGCCGAGGAGCTCGCGGCCTTCCGCCGCCAAAACGCCGCCTGGCTCGACAACTATGCCCTCTTCATGGCCGTCAAGGCCAGTCAGAACATGGCCGCCTGGACCGAGTGGCCCGAGGCGCTGCGTCTGCGCAGGCCCGAGGCGCTCAAGGCCGCGCGCGAGGAGCTGGAGGAGGACGTGAGCTTCTTCATCTTCGTGCAGTTTCTGTTCTTCCGCCAGTGGGAGGCGCTGCGCGCCTACGCGCAGGAGAAGGGCGTCGGCTTCATCGGCGACGTGCCGATCTATGTCGCGCTCGACTCCGCCGACGTGTGGAGCGAGCCGCAGTTCTTCCAGCTCGACTCCCGCATGGTGCCGACCGAGGTCGCGGGCGTGCCGCCCGACGCCTTCACCGACGACGGGCAGCTCTGGGGCAACCCGCTCTACGACTGGGACAGGATGAAGGCCGACGGCTACGGCTGGTGGATCCGCCGCATGGCGCGCAGAAGCTCTACGACGTGATCCGCATCGACCACTTCCGCGGCTTCGAGAGCTACTGGGCGGTGCCCTTCGGCGACAAGACCGCCGCGCGCGGTCGCTGGAGACCCGGCCCCGGCATGGGGCTCGTCGGGGTGCTGACGAGCTGGTTCCACGACCTCGACTTCATTGCCGAGGATCTCGGCTACACGACGCCCGAGGTGCAGAAGCTCCTCGCCGACTCGAAGCTGCCCGGCATGAAGATCCTCGAGTTCGGCTTCGACCCGCAGGGCAACTCCGATTACATGCCGCACAACTGCGCGCTCAACTCCTGCTGCTACATCGGCACCCACGACAACGAGACCGTCAAGGGCTGGCTCAAGTGGAGCGACCGGGCGACCGTCCGCTTCGCCAAGCGCTACCTCGCCATCCACGACGAGGAGGGCTGGAACTGGGGTCTCATCCGCGGCGGCATGGGCACAGCCTCGCGCCTCTTCGTCGCGCAGATGCAGGATCTGCTCGAGCTCGGGGCGGATGCGCGCATCAACTCCCCCGGCGTCGCCACCGGCAACTGGCAGTGGCGCATGCTGCCCGGCGCGGCCGACAAGGCGCTCGCAAAGAAGCTGCGCGGCTATACCGAAACCTATCGCCGCCTCGCGCCGGCGAAGAAGGCATAAGCTCACGGGGCTGTCTCAAAACACCGTGTCATGGCTTCGCGAAGCGAAGAATCTTTCCCGAAAAGCTCTCCATTATCACAAAGAGAAAGATTTTTCGTCACTTCGTTCCTTACGGAAGGTGTTTTGAGACAGCCCCTTCAGTCAGGGAGGCGCACGATGAGAAGCATCCGGAGCGTATACAAGATCGGCAACGGCCCGTCGAGCTCGCACACCGTCGGCCCCTACCGCGCCGCGCGGCTCTTCGGCGCGCGGCGCCCGGAGGCCGACGCCTTTTGCGTGACGCTCTGCGGCTCGCTCGCCTTCACGGGCGAGGGGCACGGCACCGGCAAGGCCATCCGCGCGGCGCTGCCCGGCGCGCGGCTCATCTTTGACCGCGAGACGCCCCTTGCCGCGCTGCCGCACCCGAATACGATGGTGTTCACCGCGCTGCGCGGCGGCGCCGCGCTCGAGACGCGGCGCATTTTCAGCGTCGGCGGCGGCTCCATCCGCGTGGAGGGCGAGGCCGCCGAGGAGGAAGAGCTCTATCCGCAGCGGCATTTCGCGGATTTTATCGCGCTGTGCAAAACCGAGGGGCTGCCCCTGCCCCGGCTCATCGAGCGCATGGAGGGCGAGAGCCTGCGGCCCTATCTGCGCGCGGTCTGGGCGGCGATGCAGGAGGCCGTGCGCCGCGGCCTTGCCGCCGAGGGCGTGCTGCCCGGCGGGCTCGGCGTGCAGCGCAAGGCGAAGACGCTCTATGAAAAGCGCTGCTACAACGAGAGCGCGGACGTGACCATGAACCGCCTGATCGCCGCCTACGCCTACGCCGTGAGCGAGGAGAACGCCGACGAGCAGCTCGTCGTCACGGCGCCGACCTGCGGCAGCTGCGGCGTCCTGCCCGCGGTGCTCTACTATATGCAGCACGACCGGGGCTTCCCCGAGGAGGAGATCCTCGACGCGCTCGCCGTCGCGGGGCTGATCGGCAACATCATCCGCACGAACGCCAGCATCTCCGGCGCGGAGTGCGGCTGTCAGGCCGAGATCGGCAGCGCCTGTTCGATGACCGCCGCCGCCCTCGCCGCATTGCACGGGCTCAACATTGAGCAGATCGAATACGCTGCCGAGATCGCCATGGAGCACAATCTCGGCCTCACCTGCGACCCGGTGCTGGGGCTCGTGCAGATCCCCTGCATCGAGCGCAACGCCGTCGCCGCCATGCGCGCGTACAGCGCGGTGAACCTCTCGCGCTTTCTCTACGAGACGCGCAAGATCTCCTTCGACGAGGTGATCGAGACCATGTACCGCACCGGCAGGGACATGAGTGAGAAGTACCGCGAGACCTCCCACGGCGGCCTCGCGCAGATCTACAAGGGCGAGCGGACAGGCTGACAGCCATCCGCCCCCGCATTCCCGCAGGGCAAAAAAGGGGCTGTCCCAAAACGCCGCATCATTCTGAACGAAGCGAAGGATCTTCTCAAAATCTTCAAATTGAGAGATCCTTTGTCGCTTCGTTCCTAAGGAAGCGTTTTGAGACAGCCCCGTATGGCTCCGCCTCACATCGGAAGCGTAAAGCCGCGATAGCCGAGCTTGTGTGCAAGCTCAAGAAACTCTTTCTCCTTCAATCCGGACTCCCTGACGGCCTCCTGCACCGTCATGCCGGTTTCCGCGACGCGCCTGCACAGCGCGGAAACCCGAACGGTGACCTCGATCCCCTCGGAACGTCCTTCCACTCGCCCCTCGGCGCGCCCCTCAGCGCGACCCTCGGCGCGGGTATCCTCCATAGCCTGACACATGGTTTCCCTCCATTCCGGCGAGCTTTTCAGCGCCTGAACACGGTTCTTCAAGTCCTTGATCCTCATTTGCGCGGGGTTGGTGCAGCGGAAATCGTACATCAAAGCGCCGATCGGCTCATCGCCCACATACGCGCCGTTCACATAGACGATATGCCCCCCGTCGGCGAAAGGCTCCCCCGTCTCCTGTACGATCCGTTCCACATGGTACAGCGGCAGCCCCCGGTTGAAGAAATCCGTTTCTGTCACAAACACGACATAGGTTTCCGCCGGCTCCGGCATATTGGTTCCCGCTTCGGTATAAGCGGCGTCCATGAGCGAGAGATTGAAGCGCGCGCGCTTTGCCCCGGCGCCGTACTTGGCGCGCTGGATCTCGATGTCGTAGAGCTTGCCTCCGGCGTCCCGCGCGAACACGTCGATACGGATCCCGCGACCCTGCCAGTTGGTATAGGCGTCCTGAATGCGAAGCTCCTGGATCTCCAGATCGTCGATCCCGAGAATGATGCGAAGCACCATCCCGACCAGAGCCGGCTGATCCCGGAAAACCTCGTTCATAAACGTGTCGTCGAGAATACGGAACTCGTCGATGCGCCGCTCAAATATCTTGCGCCGGCGTTCCATTTCGCTTTCTGCCATTGCGCCATCCCCTTTTGTCTATATAGTAGCAGGGATTTGTTAAAAAATCAAGGCTCTTGTGCGTTTGGCCGCGGGAGACCGCTCCTATTCAAAAAGCGGAGATGTGAAGATGAATCGTATTGTCAAAGCGCTCAGGGGCTTTTCCTGGCGGCTGTGGCTCGTGCTGGCCGTGACCTTGCTCGTGCCCGTGCTGTATCAGACGCTGCGGCTCTATTTTCTCGGTGAGCTGCCGGGCGAATGGGGCGTGAATATCGCCTCGCAGCTCGCTTGGGTGAATCTGCTCTATGAGGTTCTGGAGGAGGCGCTGATCCTGCCGCTGTTCTATCTCCTCGGCCAATCGCTCACGTCAAAGAAGGAGCTGGAAAACAAGACGCGAACCGGCCTGCTGCTCTGCGGCGGCGCCTATCTCGGGCTGTCCGCGCTGATCGCCGTCTTCGCCCGGCCGCTGTGCGTCTGGATGGCGAGCGACCCTGCGACGCTGGACGCGACCGTCGCCTATATCCGGCTGGAAAGCGCCGCCTCCGCGCTAGGCATTCTGTCGCAGTTCATCACCATGCTGCTCGTCACGCTCAACAAGGAGCGGTACATGTACCTGCTGCTCGGGCTTCGAACGGGGCTGTCTATGCTGCTGGATATTTTTCTGCTCTCCAAGCTCCCCTTCTCCGCCGATCTCGGCGTAAACGGGATCGCTTTTTCCAACATCGCGGTTTCGGCGCTGTGCGTCGCCGCGTCCTTCCTCTTCCTGAACGCGGAGGGTATCCGCGTCTTCCGGCGGGAAAAGCTCGACTTTCATTGGCTGCGGGAGTACGGCCGGATCGGCGCCTATTCCGGGCTCGAATCCCTCGTCCGGAACCTCGCCTTTATGCTGATGGTGTCCCGGCTGGTCAACGTCATCTCCGAAGCGGGCACCTACTGGGTCGCGAACAGCTTTATCTGGACCTGGCTGCTGCTGCCCGCGAACGCCCTGTACGACGTCGTCAAAAAGGAGACCGCCGAGGCGAAGGAGAACATCCGCTCCCGGACGCCCGGCTACCTGCTCGTCGCCGCCCTGTTCTGTCTGCTCTGGCTCTCTTCGATCCCGCTCTGGCGGCCGTTTATCCGGTACGTCCTCAACAGCGGTTCCTGTGAGAAGGTTCTGCGCGTCGCGCTGCTCTCGACCCCCTTTTATCTCGTCTACATCTTCAACTGCGTCTTTGACGGCACGATCTACGGGAGGGGCAGGACGGAATACATGCTGTACGAGAGCCTCTTCACAAACGGCCTGTACTACACGGCCATGTATTTCCTGTGGAGAGGCGGACGCTGGATCCCGACGCTGGACGGCATCGCGCTGATGTTCGGGTTCGGGATGGCCTTCGATCTGCTCCCGACGCTCTGGTGTTATTCCCACTTATTGAAGCAAGAGAACATCTCGCCCGGCCGGCCGGATAAAACGCGGGCCTTCCCGGCGCGATAAGTGCGCGATTTCGTTTTTTCCTCTCATTTTCCGGCAAAGTCTATCATCTTCCCCTTGCCAAGAGCGCGGAAAGCGGATAGAATACAGACAGCAGGCCGCGGCGGGGAGCGTTCCGCGCGGTCGGAAGGAGGGACTGTCATGTCCGGAGAAATCGCTTTGATCGCCCTGCCCTCCGCCGAGAAGATCGGGCGGCGGGTCGACCGCATCCTCTCCGAGCAGCGCGGCGCGGAGAGCTTTCTGATCCAGGCGGAGTGCCCCCGCTTCAGCAGCGGCGAGGCCAAGTGCGTCCTGCACCGGTCCGTGCGGGAGCGCGACGTGTATATCATGCTGGACGTGTGCAACTTTTCGCTGACCTATCGCATGTTCGGCGAGCTCAACCACATGTCGCCGGACGACCACTACCAGGATCTCAAGCGCGTCATCGCCGCCTGCAGCGGCACGGCCGCGCGGCTCACGGTCATCATGCCCTTCCTCTACGAGGGGCGGCAGCACCGCAAGACCATCCGCGAATCCCTCGACTGCGCGGCGATGCTGCGGGAGCTCGAGGCGGTGGGCGTGCACAGCCTGCTCACCTTCGACGCGCACGACCCGCGCATCCAGAACGTCGTGCCGCTCATGGACATGGAGAACGTCTCGCCGGCGCTCCAGTTCACGCAGGCCTTCCTCTCGGAGTACGACGACCTGATCGTCGACAGCGAGCACCTGATGTTCATCGCCCCGGACGAGGGCGCGACGGAGCGCGTGGTCTTCCTCGCCACCCTCTTCGGCGTGAACATCGGGATGTTCTACAAGCGCCGGGACTATACCCGCATCGTCAACGGCACGAACCCGATCATCGCGCACGACTTCTGCGGCGGCTCCGTGGAGGGCAAGGACGTCGTCGTCGTCGACGACATGATCGCCTCCGGCGGCAGCATTCTGGACACCGCCCGCAAGCTCAAGGACATGGGCGCGAAGCGCGTTTTCATCTTCGCGACCTTCGGCCTCTTCACGAGCGGACTGGACAAGTTCGACCGTGCCTACGCCGAGGGCAGCTTTGACCGCATCTTCACGACGAATCTGGTCTACCAGCGCCCGGAGCTGCTGGAAAAGCCCTACTACTTCTCCGTGCGGATGGATCGCTACATCGCGGCGCTGATCGACACGCTCAACAGGGGAAGCCCGATGCACGATCTGCTCAAGCCCGCCGGACGGATACGGCAGATGCTGGAGCTGTATAAAAACAGCTCTCCAAGCGCGTAAGGGAGGGGCTTGCCCCTCCCGCACAATAAGCATTTTCCCTGAAAAGCTGCGGCGAATCCGTATAAGTGCGGATTCGCCGCAGCTTTCTGCATCATTTGAGGCAGGAGGAGCAAGCCCCTCCCCTGCGGCCGTTTTCTGACTTCATACGTCCTCGACGGTCAGCGTGAAGACCTCGTCGTCGGGGATATCGAAGCTTGTGGCGATACGGTTGGCCTGGCGGGTGACGATGGTCTCGAAGTAATTGCGGATGTCGCGGGCGTTGGCGAAGTGCTCGCCCTTGCTGCGCTCCATGCGCTCGATGCGCGCGACGGCGGCGGCGTGCGCCTCGTCGGTGATGCTGTAGTCGAACTTCTCGCACAGCGCGTCGAAGATTCGAATCAGCTCGGGGACGCTGTAGTCCGGGAACTTGAAAAACTTGTTGAAGCGGGACTTGAGGCCGGGGTTGGAGTTGATGAAGGTCTCCATCGGCTTCTCATAGCCCGCCACGACGACCACGAACTCCCCGCGCCGATCCTCCATCGCCTTGAGCAGGGTGTCGATGGCCTCCTGGCCGAAGTCGTTGCCCTCCTTGGCGAGGGTGTAGGCCTCGTCGATGAACAGGATGCCGCCCATGGCCTCGTTGATCTTCTCCTGCGTCTTGAGCGCGGTCTGCCCGAGGTAGCCCGCGACGAGGCCCGAGCGGTCGACCTCGACGAGCTGGCCGTATTTCAGCACGCCGATCTGCCGGTAGAGCTGCGCGAGGATGCGCGCGACGCTGGTCTTGCCGGTGCCGGGGTTGCCGGTGAACACGAGATGCAGGGAGACGGGGATGGACTTGAGCCCCTTCTGCTCGCGGATGCGCTGCATCCGCACGAGGTTAATGAGGCTGCGCACGTCCTGCTTGATGGACTCGAGGCCGATCAGGCTGTTGAGCTCGGCCATGGGGTCGGCGAGCTCATCGGAGGGCGCGAGCGGGGAGTTCGCGAAGCGGGGCAGCTCGCTCACGGCCTCGGGGTTCCAGACGACGCCCTCGTCGTCCTTCGGCTTCTCCTCCTTGACAGCGGGGCGGAAGAGAAACTGCGTGAGCGTGAGGCTCCGCTTCTCCCCGTCCTTGTGTACGACGCGGACGTTGATGATGTCCCCCGCCGCGGTCAGCTCCTCGAACAGGAGGTCGGACTTGCGGATGATGCCGACGGCGCCGCCAAGGTTGACCTGCACCTCGAACATGCCGATGGCCTCCACGACGCCGGTGAGCTGGTCGCCGACGCGCACGTCCTCGAAGCTGCAGCCGGGCAGGATCGCGAGGTTCTTCTCCACCGCGAGCGAGCAGGAGCCGACGAAATAGCTCTCCTCCTCGTCGAACATATAGGGCACATAGTTGATAATGCGGCCGAGCACCGCGGTCTTGGCGTCCTCCCCGAGCAGGCAGAGCTGCGCGCGCGGGATGAACACCCGCCCCAGCTCCTCGTTCTGGATGTTGACGCCGAGCTCGTAGACCTCGTCCGGCGAGCCCTGATAGATTTCCTGCCTGCGGATGATCTCGTCCGCGATCTCTTTGTTCATCATGCCCTTCCCCTTCGTACCCCGTGCGGCAAAGCCTGCCAATCATCTATTTGAATATTTTACCACAGCATCGGGACAAACTCAAGAAAAAACCTGAAAGAATCCACGGAAATCAACTTTTGCGGGTAACTGTTCAGCCCCCGGAGGGGGCTGAACAGTTAGGGAAACGCTGATTAAATCCGGCGAGAGCGGATGCCGAGCAAATTTTCGTCGGATCANNGCAGAGCCGGCGAAAATTTGCCGGCAGACGCGTGACCGGCGGATTAATCAGCGTTTCCTTAGATTCATTCGCGCTTATCGCAGCGCGGCTTGCGGGAGACGCCGCGCTTTGGTCGGTGCGAGGATTCGCCTTGCTCATCTCAGGGTGTTTTTGCCGAGGCAAAGCCCCGTCAAAAACGAATCTGGTTTTGTTCCCGCCCTCACGGGCGCCAATCAGAGGGCGTTCCCCCCTCTGAACTCCCCCCAGTGGGCACGAGGGCTGAACTGTTACTTTTGCGGTGCAACAGTTCAGCACTCGGCTCCGGCTCCCCCGCGTAAGGACTTTTGCCGCAGCGAAACCTGCCGGGGCAGATTTTGCAGGCAAAAGACGACCGAAGGGAGCTGTCAGCTCTGCTGGCTGAGGGGTCGCCAGGATTCGCAAACCCCTCCGGCGCTGCGCGCCGCCTCCCACCGCTTGCGCGTCAGGGGAGGCCCATGGGCTGAACTGTTGCGAGCGACAATGCGGGCGTCGGGCGACCGCAAGGGTCGCCCCTACGTTCCGGATGCTTCTCTCCTGCGTTTACCGTGCTGAAAAAAGCGGAAAGCCTCCTCACCCCAGCTCGCCGAAGTACCAGCCGGTGGTGCCATGATGCTTGACCAGATACCCCCGGCTCGTCTCCTCCACCACGCGCACGCGCTCGCCCGCGCGCAGAGGCAGGACGTAGTCGGTGCAGTCGTTCACGCCGGTGATCTCTTCGCCGGTGAAGAGGTACTTCGTGAGAATGTCCATCTCATAGCCCGTGCGCACGTGGCGGCAGCGCGAGAACTCCGCGCCGCGTTCGAGCACGCGCACCTGGCTGTCGCCCCAGCGGATGTAGTACGACTTCACGCCCCCGGCCTGGTCGCGCAGCACCGTGCGCTCGGGGAAGGGATCGTAGGCCGAGAAGTCAAAGTCCTCGCTCTCGCGCTCCGGGATCAGCAGGGCGTTGAGCTGCCCGTCGTCCTTGAGCACACAGCCGCCGTCGATGCTGGCGACGCGCCTGTCGCGGTCGATGATCGGATTCGCGCAGACAATACTCTCCCCATAGAGCACGACCGGCCAGTGCCCGACGATCACCCAGCGTTCGCCGCGCACGGCGTGCTCGAGAAAGGCGTCGACGCGGTTGAGCTCCTGCCGCCGGTGCTCGCGCAGGGGCTTGCCCGGCGTGACGCCCGCGTGGGCGAAGATAAAGCGCTCGGTTTCCAAGGCGTGCGGGAGCGTGCGCAGAAAGTCCCACTCCGCCGGGAAGGCCGCAAGAAGGCGCGGCTTCACGGCGGTGAAGTTGTCTATTGTCATCGGCTCGAGGCCGAGCGCGCGGCACATGTCCCAGAGCAGGCCGCCGCGCCGCCACTGAATGTAGCGCAGAAAATGCGCGTCGTCCGCCTCCGTGCAGCCCGCGCGGAAGATATTGTACCAGTCGTCGCAGTTGCCGCAGACGGCGTGACAGTGCCCCCCGGCGCTGAGCGCCATCGCCCGGCGCAGCATCGCGAGGCTCTGCGGCCCCTTTTCCAGCAGGTCGCCGTCCAGGATCAGCTCGTCGCGCGCCTCCGAGAAATCGATCTGCCGCAGCAGCGCCTCGAACCAAGGCAGATTGCCGTGGATATCCGAGATCACGGCGATGCGCCGCCCCGGCGGGAGCTCCAGGCGCTCGACGCGCGCGGTATCGTCAATCATGGCGCGCCTCCAGCCGCTTTTCGAGCAGCAGCAGCCCCTCGTCCTCCCCGCCGAGCACCCGGAAGCCCTCGCGCCGATAGAAGCGCAGGGCGTTCTCGTTCGCGGCGGCGACGTTCAGCCGCAGGCTCCTCCGCCCGCGCTCGGCGCAGAAGCGATAAGCGCGCGCGAGCGCCTGGACGCCGCAGCCCTGCCCGCGGTACTCCGGCTTCAGATACAGGAGACTCAGCCAGCCGTAACCGGCCAGACGCCCGCGCGCGGGGTCGAGATCGACGAGGCCGACCGTCTCGTCGTCCAGCAGCAGGCGCAGGACGCTCTCGGGGTCGGCGCGGCGGTGCGCCTTCGCCGCGTTCAGATAGACGGAGGCGGAGAAGCCCTCGAGCGTGCCGTGGGCGCCGAGCCAGGCGTCCTCGTAGCAGGCGCGGTAGAAGGCCGCCTCCCGGCTCGGGTCGAGCCGCTCGTGCCGGAGGCTCCCGTTCTGGCGGCTCAGGATGTCCGAGAGCGGCGCGAGGTGGCTCGCGTCATTGATGTAGTCCAGCGTCACGCTCTCCCCGTCCAAAAACAGGTGCGTGACGGCGGTGTTCTGGCAGAGCGGCAGGCGCTCGCTGTCGGAGAGCGGGATATCCAGCAGGCGGCTCAGCAGACAGCGGATCGTGACGCCGTGGCTCACGATCGCGGCGCGCCTGCCCTCGTTTTCGCGCAGGATATCGCGCAGCGCGGCCATCGCGCGCCGCGTGACCTCCTCGAAGGTCTCTGCCCCCTCGAGGCGGAAGTCCTCCTGCTTGCGCAGGAAGCTCCGGAACAGCTCCGGCTCGTCGTGGAAGACGTTGCCGAAAAACTGCGCCTCCCAGCGGCCGACGTTGATCTCCCGCAGCCGCTTGTCGATGTGCAGCGGCAGCTTCCCCCAGCGCGTGACCGCCTCCGCCGTGCGCCGCGCGCGGCTGAGGTCGCTCGAATAGACCGCGTCCACCGGCACGCCGCGAAAGCGCTCGGCCAGCAGCTCGATCTCGCGCTCGCCGAGCTCCGTCACGCCGCCGTCCCAGTGCCCCTGCATGATGCGATAGCGGTTCCCCTCCGCCTGTGTGTGCCGAATGAGATAAATTTCCGTCATGAACCCGGCCTCCCCTGCTTGACCGCAGCCGTAAAATACAGTATAATACGTCAATACAGACAGATTTTTTAGTATTATATCCCGAAACAGCGCGAATGGCAAGGGGGGTGCGAATCGGGTGGTACGCGCGGCAGTGCTCGCCTCCGGCGAGGGGGCGAAGCTCCAGGCGATCCTGGACGCTCTGTATTTCAAGGAGATCCCCAATATCGAACTCGTGGCCGTGATCTGCCCGGAGCGGGGCTGCGGCGCGATGAAGCGTGCGCTCAGCGCCGGGGTGCCCGCCTATTTTGTCGATCCCGAGCTGTTCCCGACGATGACGAGCCACAGCATGGCCGTCGCGAACAAGCTGCGGGACATGGATATCGAGCTGGTGGCGCTCGCGGGCTATAACGTGCCGCTGGGCGTGATCCCCTACCAGTTCAAGAACCGCATGATCGCGACCTATCCGGCGCTCTACCCGGCCTATGAGGACATGGAGAGCGAGGAGATCCAGCGCGCGGTGCTCGAGCGCGGGATCAAGGTCACGGGCGCGACCGCGTATTTCGTGGACGGGGACGGGCGCGTGGGCGGCGTCATTCTGCAAAAGGCGCTCGACGTGCTGCCCGGCGACGATCCGGATTCCCTCGCGCGGCGGATCATGGAGGAGTGCGAGTGGCCGATGCTGACGCGCGCGGTACAGGCCTACTGCGCGGGCGAGCTGATCGTGCGCGGCAAGCGGGTAAAGCTCAAGCCCGCGGCCGTGGAGACGAATTAGGGAAACGCTGATTAAATCCGGCGAGAGCGGATGCCGAGCAAATTTTCGTCGGATCAAGGCACAAAAGCGCAGGAATACTTTGTGTATTTCAAGCTTTTGTAACGCAGAGCCGGCGAATAATTTGCCGGCAGAC
>LXOW01155530.1_pt1 | contig 15140 bp, 7 predicted proteins | sample 1368591 | NCBI WGS metagenome assembly LXOW01 (sample SAMN04884650, study PRJNA319009) | bovine gut metagenome | isolation source: Cow rumen | host: Bos taurus | place: Italy: Legnaro (PD) | collected 2014-07-09 | reverse complement strand
AGCTGGATGGGCTCGCCGCCAGGACCGTTGAGACCGCCAGTGTTGCCACCGCCGCCGCCACCGGCACCAGGCATATCAAATTCGTAAGGCAGGCTGGTATAGTCACCATCAAAGACGGTCTGACCATCAACCACAACATTGAAGGAAGTCTCATAAGACCATGAACCAGACGTCCAAGTCAAAGTGACATGGGCACCTTCTTCAATATTAACCACTTCAACACCGCTAGTACCGTCGGTCAAAGTGATGCTTGTATTGGTGCCATCCGTGGCCGTGATGTTAAGGTAGTTGTTATTCCAGCCGTCACCGAAAGTATCAAACATGTTGATGGTGACAGGCATAGTGGCGCGGGTGGCCTCAACGTTATTGACATTGACAGGCTCGCTCCAAACGATTTCGCCTTCGATTTCTTCGCCGCGGTTGCCGCTATAGACGGAACCGACACCCCACTTGTAAACACCAGCCGGGAGGTCGTACCATTCAACGTCGATATAGACGGTGTCAGGCACCCAGACCGAAGCCAACAGCACAGTGGTGGGTTCCTCGTAAGGACCATCGTTGTAGCAGTTGGTGCGATACACTCTGTAGTGATCCAAGCTACGGGTTTCAGCAATGCCCTTGCCAGGCTCGCCGATGGTGATGTCGTCGACGTCGAGGTAGAACATGTCGCTGCAGTTGAAGTGACGGATAGCCACATAACCCATGCCGCTGTAAGCGCTCAGGTCAACAGTATATTCATACCAGTTGCCTTGTTCACGACCGCTACGGCTGTTGAGGACAGCCTTGCCGCCATCGTCAACGCTCTTGGCAGTCATCGTCCACTCTTGGACAGTGGTGAAGGAAGCAGGTTGAGTATTGGTCGTCGAAACAGCCAGACCGAAGTGCTCAGCAGCATAGCTGGCATCCTGGGCGCAGGCATAGAATCTCACAATACCACCCAGCTGCACTTGAGGCGAAACAAGGTAGTTGTCAGGATAGAGGACACCAGTGCTGTTGCTGTAGCTCTGTGAGAACACGAAGTCAGCCGAGCCATTGTGACCAGCAACACCGCTCATCAGTTCAGAACCAACCATCCAACCGTTGCCATCACCATCGGCATCGACCGAAGTCCAGCCCTGCATGGTGCTGTTGTCAAAGTCGTAGGTCATGCCTGGGACAGCGGGTTCGGGTTGCTTGTAGAAGCTGATGTAGTCGACATAGAAGCAGTCATCGTTGCTGTTGACGCTGCTGTCCTTGGTGTATCTCCATTGGAAGGTGTGGTCACCAGCGGTGATGTCGAAGGTTCTCTCAGCCCATTGACCAGCACCAGTGTAGCTGCCCATCTGGACACCGTCGATGTAGAAGTAACCGTAGTCCCAGTTGTTCTCGCAAGAAATCTTGCCGAAGAAGCTCATGAGACCATCGTTGGGGATGTTGACGGTAACCGTCATGTTGCTCACCACGTTGGCCACGCCAGCGCCGCCGCTCTTCATGCAGTAGGTGCCTTCGTAGGGGTTGGTGGTGGTGATGCTCCAAGGATAGGTAGGATCGACTTGCCAATCGAACTGGCTGAAGTCACCAGTCTCGAAGTCCTCGATGATTTCGCTGCCAGGCAAACCGCAACCCCAGTAAACCTTCACAAACGGGCTGTTGGGATCCAGGCTGTCAGGATAGTACTCAGCAATGACTTGGCAAACAGGGGTGAAGTTCTCATCCATGATGTAGTCGATCGGGCTGGTGGTCTGGTTGTAGTCGATGTTGATCGGGTTGCCTTGGACAGGAGCGTCGATGCCCTGATAACCGTTGCAGGCAGCCGAACCATCATAAACACCGGCATAGATGTGGCCAGTGTAGTAGCCATTACCATCGGTGGTGAAGGTGTAGGTGTGAGGATCACCGAACTCGTCGGTACCCACCATCGTCACAATGGCGTTGGCAATGCCAGTGGTGCCGTCTTGCTCGTAGACGTGACCGTTCACGTCGCCGTAACCGGAGACCTTCACGGTGACAGGATCGCTCGGGGCGCTCTCGCCTTCGTCGTAGATAGCCGTAACATAATAGACGTAGCCAGTCATGTTGTAGGCCAGAGGACCATCGGTGAAGGTAGTGGCACCGATGTTGTTGACCTGAGTCTCACCAACCTTCACACCGTCGCGGTAGATGAAGTACATACGGTAAGTACGGTCGACAACAGCATTCCAGTGCAGCACAACTTGCTCGTCGTTGAAGATCGTGTAGTCTTCAGCAGTGAGGTTGGTCGGGATGTTGAGGTGGGTGGTGAAGCCAACAATCGGGCTGCTCACGCCATCCATGCAAGCAGCGTTTCTGTACTCGATGTGCCAGAAGTAGTTGGTGTTGTTCCAGAGGTTGGTCACCGTGTAGCTGGTAGCCATGTTGCTTGACCAGTCGGTGATGATGGTCTGGTCGTGGTTGGGATCCGGATAGTAAGTGCTACCAAAGACGAGACGCCATTCGGTGGCATACTGAGGATTCGTCCAACGCAGGGTAACGCTACCGGGTTCAACTTCGTCAGCATCGTCAGCGGGAGTCGGGTTGAAGGCATAATCTTCAGCATCGACAGCCGGGCAAGGCATTTGTTCGGCGTTGATGAACACATCGTAGTCAGCCTGGGTAGCCGAAGCAACCAGATAGTAAGTGCCAGGAGTCAGACCGAGGTTCTCGATGACAGGACCAGCGCTAACTGCAAGACCAGCACCAGGAGTCGGGGTCGGGGTCGGACCAGGAGTCGGGGTGCCACCACCAGTAGTAGTGAAAGTGAAGTCATCAAGGAACAGATAGAACTGGTCGTCAGACGTGCACTTCACAGCCACATACTTGGTGCCAGCCGGGAACGAGTTGGTGTATTCATACCATACTCCGTTATCATTAACAGAGAATTCAGGACCAAAAGTAAACGCGTTAACATCGTTTGTGGTTGTGGAATAACCCACATGGAAGGTCTCTGCATAGTAAGTGGAATATCCAGCATAATAGAAACTCACATCCACACCATTCTCAGTACCGGTCAGTTCAGGAGAAATGAGATACTGAGGATAATTGGTCGTATAGTAGAAACGGAACACGTAGTTACCACTATGAGCAGTATAACCATTGGTGACACCAGTGCTGCTGTGGCAATTGTTCATCGTCCAGCCGGCAGGCAGGCTACCACCTTCGAAGCCTTCTTCGACAACTTCACGAATGTTGTCGCGGTTACCACCCTTGAAGATGATGTTGGCACGGTTGGTGCTCGAGGTGGTCATCGAGTAGGTCTGCGTGGTAGCATCGTAACCAGGAGCATTGTCAGTATAGGCATATGCCATACCAGCGAAGCCCGGGTTGTGGGTCTGCCAGCTGATGGAGCCTTGCCAGGAACCATTGTTGCGTTGGCAGAGGATCAAGATGTTGCTGTGACCGTCCCAAGCGAAGTTGCCAGCATTGAAGACAAACTCATTCCATTCACCAGCTGTAGGAAGCACGCTGTTACCCGTGTAAACGAGGGTCATGCCAGCGGTGGTGTGCGAGGTGCTCGTCAAAGTGGCATCGCTCACATTGGCCATCCAGATGCTGATGCTGTTCTGGGAAGTGGTGCAGGTGGTTGAAGAAACATACCAGCTCAAGCTAGTCATCGGAGCGGTGGTCACACCGGCAGCGGTCAGCTCGGAAGCAAGGAAGAGGTTCTCAGCGAGAGAGTAGTTCCACAAAGTGTGGAAGGGGAAGTAGGTCGAAGTGGTAGTGCCTTCACCAATTTGGGCTTGGAAGGCTGCACCGCCACCACCACTACCACCGCTGCCACCGTTGAGGTTCAGGCCAGTGTAGTTGTTGTCGGCCATCGGGCCACCTTCACCGTAGAAGTCCTCGGTGTAGAGGGCCACCTTACCGTTTTCGGCAAGCGTGTCAACGTAGGCATTGAGAATCATGTCGGTTGCAACCGTGAACTTGTAGACGGCATCCACACCTTCTTCAATTTCGGGGAAGGGCAGGGTGTAATCATTATGAAGTTCGGTAGGTGTAATCTGCGAAGGAACGCCTTGATAGCTGAAACCATCGGCAATCGTACCGAGGTCGTAAGCCAGTTCCCACACATCCGGGATGGCGGGGTCGTAAGGCTCGACGTTGATGTTCCAGATAGCAGCAGTACGGCCCGTGCCGTAGATGGCCACCATCTGCCAATCGGTGTTGCCTTGGGCGTCACCCGTGGTCAGCGCGATGTCTTGTTCTTCATCGCGAGCCAAAGTGAACGGGAGGAGCTCGTCCTCAGCAAGAGTGAAATAGGTATTGGGCGTCCAGTCGAGGTTGGTCACCGTGGCGGTAGCACCCGTGTTGCGAATCTGGAAGACGAAAGGTTCCATCCAGCAGCCGTTCGGACGAGGACCAACGAAAACGGTGTCAACGATTTCGCCATCCTGGATAGCGAAAATCTGATCGCCAGCGCCGGCACCACCAGCAGTGATGTCAATCTGGATGTTGCTGCGGTAGTTCTGGGTGTACATGGTTCCAGTGTAGGAAGCCATGTTATACGGGTTGGGATCGTAGGAGTCGCTGTGACCCGAGATCAAACCACCCGTGACAGCAGTGTAGTAGAAGTAACGTGTGCTGTAGCCCGAGGTCTTCTCGTGGATACCAATCATCAGGTTACTTGTACCATCGTACTGGAACGGAGTGTCAAGCGTGATGGTCGACCACCCAGGGGTGATGTTCCATGTGCCGCTAAACACCATGTCGGAGGCCGTAACGGTCTCCCAATCGGTACTGCCCGAGAAATTGGTTCTCGAGACATTCTTCATGAAAACGTCGACCGCGGTAGAATACGCGGCGTCGCTTTGACGCAGGTTGAAACTGATGGCATTAATCGTGCCTGCAGTTCCAATTTCGCTGGCAGTGTAGACCTGCTCAACGAACGAGTAGCCCCACAGTGAGTTGAACGGGCAGTAATAAGTCGTACCCGTACCATCACCGATGGTAACTACATCCGCCCTTGCTACGCCCACAAAGGCAAGCAAAAGCGTCATCATCAAAGAAAATACTTTCTTCTTCATAATGAGTTAATTAGGTTAATAAATGAGTGAATTGAATAATTGTTGTCTTGTCTATAAATGGCAATTCCACCTATGCCGGAAGGCAAGGTGGCGGCTAATTTCCTAAGCATTAGTTGCGCAATCAAATGCATAGTAAACGCGTTTTTTTGTTGTCTAGACATCTGTATGACTAATAACTTCTGTTTTACCCTTAGTTGAATTTGATATTTTTTTACTTTTTTCTGTTTCTTTCTGTTTACCGTTTCGTCGGCAGCCGTTTACCGCCTCGTCGCCGGTCGTTTACCGCCTGGCTGCCAACGAGGCGGTAAACGGTTTATCCTACACTGCATCCCGGTGCGACCAAGTCACTTGGCGTGAGGAGGACCAAACGTCCATCTTTGTCCTCAGCGGAGAGAATCATGCCCTCGCTGACGACACCCTTCAGCTTACGTGGCTCGAAGTTGGCGATGAAGCACACTTGCTTGCCCACCAGCTTCTCAGGCTCGGTGTAATACTTGGCGATGCCGCTCACGATGGTGCGCTTCTGCATTCCGTCGTCGATGAGGAACTGGAGCAGTTTGTCGGCCTTCGGCACCTTCTGGCATTCGAGGATAGTACCCACACGAATATCCACTTTCATATAATCGTCGAAGCTTACCACAGGCTTCACCTCAGCAGGCTTCCAAGCGTTCAATTGGTTAGCCTTCTTGGTGTCTTCCAGTTTTTGCAACTGGGCAGCCACCACACTGTCTTCCACTTTTTCAAACAGCAGTTCTGGCTGACCAATCACATGGCCCTCTATCAGCAACACCGTCTCCAAAGCATCGTTCCATCCTTTCACCTCCAAACCAATCATCTTTTGCAACTTCTTGGCGCTGAAGGGCAGGAAAGGTTCGCTCAGGATGGCCAAGTGCGCCACAATCTGCAACGACACCGCCATCACNNTTGATTTGCTTCCAAGGCTCGTTGTCGGTGAGGTATTTGTTACCCAAACGGGCCAGGTTCATTAATTCCGAAAGTGCCTCACGGAACTTATAGGTCTCAATGAGATGTCCTATCTTGGCAGGATAGGCATTCATCTCTTCGATAGCGGCCTTGTCAGTATCGTTCAAACCGCCCAGAGCTGGCACAGCACCTTCGTAATATTTATGCGTCAGCACCAAAGTGCGATTGACGAAGTTGCCGAAGATGGCTAATAGCTCGTTGTTGTTGCGATCCTGATAGTCCTTCCAAGTGAAGTTGTTGTCCTTGGTCTCAGGGGCGTTGGCGGTTAGCACATAGCGTAACACGTCCTGCTTGCCCGGGAACTCTTCCAGGTACTCATGCAGCCACACGGCCCAGTTGCGTGAGGTCGAGATTTTGTCGTTCTCAAGGTTGAGGAACTCATTGGCCGGCACATTTTCGGGCATTATGTAATCGCCATAGGCCTTCATCATGCAGGGGAATATGATGCAATGGAACACGATATTGTCCTTGCCGATGAAATGCACCAGTTTGGTCTCGGGGTCTTTCCACCATTTCTCCCAGTCCTCGCCGCGTTTTTCGCAAATCTCTTTGGTGTTGCTAATGTAACCAATAGGAGCATCGAACCATACATACAGCACCTTGCCATCGGCACCCTCAATCGGGACAGGCACACCCCAGTCCAAGTCGCGGGTGACGGCACGGGGCTGCAATCCTCCGTCCAACCAGCTCTTCACTTGTCCGTAGACGTTCGACTTCCATTCCTTATGGCCTTCGAGAATCCACTCACGGAGCCAGCCTTCATATTGGTCGAGGGGCAGGTACCAGTGCTTGGTAGGTTTCTTCACCAAAGCAGCGCCGCTGAGCTGGGAATGCGGATTAATCAGCTCATCCGGACTCAGCGAAGAGCCGCATTTCTCACATTGGTCGCCGTAGGCGCCATCGGCACCGCATTTGGGGCAGGTACCCACGATATATCGATCTGAAAGAAACTTCTGCCTTTCGGGATCGAAGTACTGCTCTGTTTCCTTCTCGATGAATTTCCCTTCGTCGTAAAGTTTCTTGAAAAACTCCTGGGCCGTGGCGCGATGCATCTTCGAAGAGGTGCGTGAGTAAATGTCGTAGCTCATGCCGAGGTCTTCGAACGACTTCTTGATGATTTCATGATAGCGGTCGACGATGTCCTGCGGCGTAACGCCTTCTTTCTCAGCCTTGATGGTAATCGGCACACCGTGCTCGTCGGAACCACCGACAAACAGTACTTCAGCACCGCACATTCGCAGATAGCGGACGTATGTGTCGGCAGGAATGTAAACGCCGGCAAGGTGACCAATGTGGACAGGACCGTTAGCGTAGGGCAGAGCGGTGGTTACAGTGTAACGCTTGAAGTGTTTGTTTTTGGCTTCCATAATGACATATTAATTTTAGAGGGCGCAAAGATACAAAAAAATAATTACTACTGGTTATATTTTTTATAACCATACTGTTGCATCCCTGATGCCATCCTGTATGCCAAAAAATAATTCTTGCTACCCTTTCTCTTTCCAGAGTTGACTGAAGGTCTTGGGAGCAAATTCAGGAAGGACTCGTCTATCGCCCCAGGTTTGTGGATTGATAAATCGTTTCATTTCTAACTTCTTCATAAACAGGGGACTGTCCATACGCTTGCGTGACTTACAATGCCATATCATCAAACGCAGCAACGTGTCCCTTTTGGAATTGCCCACTTTCTCGGTGTTAACAAGATTGCGGTTCTCTATCATTAATTCGTCTATTGGGATTTTTACAGGACACACTTCAGTACAACGCCGGCAAAGGGAACAAGCCGTCGACAAATGGGCAAAGTCAGCCAATTCATTCATCAAAGGTGTCATCACAGTGCCCATCGGACCTATATGAGCTGAATCGTAGGCATAACCTCCAATATTTTTGTAGATTGGACACACACTGACGCAAGCGCTGCAATGGATACATGACATTATCTGACGTTGACGCTCATGCTCAAGCAATTGAGAACGTCCATTGTCCAACAGAATGACATACATCATCGAAGGTCCTCCCCCATTACGGGACGGACCAAATGTGATGCTGTTGTAGGCTGCCATTGACTGACCTATGGAATGCGACGACAGCAAAGGAAGCATCACACTCAAATCGTCGAGATTCGGAATCACTTTTCCTAAACCAGCCACCACGATATGTACCTTTGCCTGCGAATTGGCTTTCAAAATATTCCCCTCGTTTTCTGTCAACACCACGCCACCTTCTGCCGACAACAGGAAATTGGCTCCTGTAATACATATTGGAGTCTCCTTCAACGCATTACCTACCTTGAAACGCACAAAATTAACCATCTGTTTGGCGCTGCTGTTAGGCTTCAGCTTGAACTCTTTTGTCAACACTGCATTTATTTCCTCTTTTGACAGATGAATGGCTGGAGAAAGGGGGTGATAGGGCTTTTGCTCAGCCGCCTGCAAAACGAAACGCGCCGTACTGGTCTCCACAAGACCTATGTTTTTGCGGTTCAGGAAGTCGTTCAATCCAATCTCGTCAAGTACCATCGAATTGGAACGCGACACATTATTGACCCGTTCCATGGTGATAATCTCATATATTAATGAAAGAGCATCTTGTGCGTTACGAGCCCAAAGCACCTTTCCACCATTGGCGTTAAAGTGAGTCTCAAAATCCACCAAAAGTTTCTCCAACTTCATCAACGACTTGTTACGCAACGTATAGGCACGTTGTTTCTCAAGGTCCATGTTTCGATAGTTTACCTTTCCACGAACAAAACTATTCTCAAAACAACCTGTACTATAGTTGATTATCTGCCAATGTTCCTCATTAAAGGCAATTTCAGCGGTCTCATTGAATATTTTCGCGTTCTCTGTCATGTTTCAAAACTGTTCTATTTTCTCTACCCTTCTTGTGTGTCGGCCTCCCTCAAAGTCAGTAGAAAGAAAGGCTTGCACCATATCCCAAGCAAGCTCGTTTGGAATAAACCTTCCAGGCAAAGCCAGTATGTTGGCATCGTTATGCTGACGGGCTAATTTGGCCAATTCCACATTCCAACACAAGGCAGCACGCACGTGGGTATGATGGTTGGCTGTCATTTGGGCTCCATTGCCGCTGCCACACAAAATGATACCCAATGGATAATCACCTCGGGAAATGGCTGTCGCCAAGGGATGAATCATATCGGGATAATCAACACTGTCGGCACTATGCGTGCCAAAATCGCGTACTTCAATACCAGCTGCTTTCAATTTTTCCACCAAAAACTGCTTCATCTCGTAGCCACCATGATCACTCGCTATAGGAATAATTCGGTTCATTTTACAATTGTTGATAAATAATTTGCAAAAGTACATTTTTTCGTTGTGTGCAACCCTACTATCCATTTATTTATGAGGGATTTGTAAATAGCCGACAAGAGTCATCTAAACGATTAAATTTAAGACAATGAATGTATTGCAGACTTATCAACAGTTGTTGTGTTGATAACTTTTTTGTCTTGAGGTCAAAAATACCATGACTTGTTGAAAACGGGATGAAGGGTATTCTTTTCAACATTCGTACACAGAAAAATGAACGGTTTTTCCAAAAAACGAGATTCATTTTAAGTGTTGATTCAAAAATCATCGGATAAAAAATAAAGGCGAAAATCAAGCTGAAAAATAGACTCTTATTCATTTTCGAATTTCCATTCTCAAAACAGAAACCATTAATGCAATTTTTTTATTGAAAAGTTATCAACCAATTCACAATGCAATCAACATCATCGAGTCTTTTCTAAAAAAATGAATTAAAGAAATTGATAAAGATAATTTCGGCTGTTGAAAACTAAAGTCGGCAATTTTTTCTGCTGTTTGGTGTAAATTGTCTATTTTTGACCCGTAAAAAACACACTCGTAATGCAAAAGATAAACAAGGCTATATTACTGACTATCTTGCTATTGATATTTGGTTTGTGCAATTATGCACAGACTGAATTTCAGCAGTTTACATATCCAAATGGTCAGGTAGCCAGCGAGGGAATGATGCGCGACGGCAAGCCTGACGGACTGTGGAAGACCTATTATGAGAACGGACAACTGAAATCGGTTGGTAAGCGCACCGATTTCTTGTTGGACAGCGTCTGGACGTTCTTTTCTGAGTCTGGAGATACTACTCTGGTGGTAAATTATCATCGCGACTTGAAGAACGGTCCTCGATTCACCTATAACAAGGATGAAGTGACGATGGAACCTTTTGTCAACGACGTGCGTCAAGGGGAAGGATGGAGAAGTGACAGGAAAGGACATCAGTTGCAAACCATTAATTATAAGAACGGTTTAGAGGAGGGCATTTCCCCTGTTTTCGACACCACCGGGATCTTGCGTGAGATAGTCACTTATCGCAAGGGTTTCATCATGACCCGCGAGGCTTTGAACCGATATGATCGTGAAGGAAAGAAACATGGCTACTGGAAGACTTTCTTCGACGACTGGAGCCTGCATACGGAGTGTTATTACAAGCATGGTTTGAGGGATGGTTTCTATAAGGAATATGATGAGAAAGGCAACCTGAAGAAAATCACCAAATATGTCAACGATGTGGAACAGGTGCTGGAACCAGATATGAAACCGCTCATCGTGCAGTATGAATACTATTCCAATGGAAGGGTGAAGCGAGAGGCCTCGTTCCGCGACGGGAAGCGTGAAGGCGTTTGGCGTGAGTTTGATGAGGAAGGCAATGTCACTAAGTCGCAAACTTATAAAAAAGGTGGATTGGTGAGTGAGGGTGTGGTAGGTACCGATGGCAAACGGCGTGGTGAATACAAGGAGTTCTTTCCTGACAGTACCTTGAGGGCAGAAGGTCTCTTCATCGATGGCTTGCGTTCAGGCGAGTGGAAGTTTTATTACCATAATGGTAAGTTGCAGGAAGTGGGTAGCTATCATGAAGGCGACCCTGACGGTATATGGATCTGGTACTTCGACAATGGGCAAAAACAGATAGAGGAACAATATTATAAAGGTATACACAACGGACCTTACAAAGAATATGATGCCAAAGGAAACGTCATTGTATCGGGCACTTATTTCGACGGAATGAAGGCAGGAAAATGGGTGGAACAAATCGGAGATATGCGTACAGAAGGCGAATACCGGCTTGACAAGCAAGTGGGTGACTGGGTATCGTATTACGACAATGGTACGCTGGCTTTTAAAGGGAAGTTCAATGCAGGTTATCCCGATGGCGAGCATTTCTTCTACTATGAGAACGGAAAGCTGCGTGAGATACAATCCTACGCTGCAGGTGTAAAGCACGGCGACTGGAAGAAATATCTTGACACAGGTGAGTTATACTTCACCATTACCTATGATCAAGGGAAAGAAGTGAAATATGACGGCGAAGCTTTGGACACTGACGAAATAATCCATGAGAAATGAACATCACTCCCAAATACCTTCAATCGGGTTCCAAGGTAGCGATTGCTGCACCAGCGCGAATGGTGACCCGCGAAGAGATACAATATGCTGATGGTTGGTTGAGAGAGAAAGGTTTCGTCCCTGTTTATGACGACAGGCTTTTTGCCCAGCATTATATCTTTGCCGGAGATGATGATTTCAGAGCTACCGTATTGCAAGGCTATCTTGACGATGAAAGTATCGATGCCATTTGGTTTGCCCGGGCTGGATATGGTTGCATCCGTATCATCGACAAACTGGATTTCACGAAGTTTTTGAAACATCCCAAGTGGATGGTAGGCTTCAGTGATTCAACTGTGTTTCATGGCAAACTGAACCAGTTAGGTGTATCAAGTCTTCATGCCTCGATGCCGTTTTTCTTTGAGGAAAAGACACCAGAGGCCAAGCAATCCTTATTTGATGCCTTGATAGGAAAACCTTTTCATTATGAGTTTATGCCGCATCCTTTAAACCGAATGGGAGAAATGACAGGTGAAGTGGTAGGCGGCAATCTTTCGGTTTTGTATGGTATGATGGGTTCCAACACCTTCCCTGAAGTCGATGGTAAGATTCTCTTCATAGAGGAAGTGGATGAGTATATCTATCATGTTGACAGAATGATGCGGGCTTTGAAAAGAGCTGGTAAACTTGAAAACCTGAAAGGTCTCATCGTAGGTGGTCTGACCAAGATACACGACAATACCCATCCTTTTGGACAGTCAGTTGAAGAAGTGATAGCTAATGTGGTTAGTGAATACGATTATCCGCTGTGCTTCGGTTTCCCAGCAGGTCATTTCGAAGATAACAAGGCTTTTGTCTTAGGACAAACTATTTCTCTTTCGCAATGCGGTTCATCTCATTCAGGATGTGTTTCAAGTTTTCAGGCTTGGTGAGGTTCATCCAGTCACAGAAGGTGATGCCCATATATTTCGCGGTCTTTTTCCAGTTGCCTTTGTGGTCTTTTTTCAGTGAGAAAATATAGGAATTGCCACTACCGAGCAACACTTCTTTCAAAGCACAAACCTTGTAGACAATCTCGTTGAAAAGACTCTCGCTGGTTACCCCGGTCTTGCATTCGATGACGAACAATTTGTTTGATTTGATGAAACATACGTCTAACTCGTTGTTGTGCTTAATGATGCCGTTGGAGATATGTACTCCCATCGCTATATCATCGGGCTGTAGCACTTCTTTCATAAGTGCATAGACATATTCCTCAAACCAACCTCCAGTAAGATATTCTATCTCGTAGTTTTGCAGTGCCCCTGGTCTTTCTGGAACAAAACCGATGTAGTTCAAAAACTTGCTTAGATTGGGAATGGGTGTCATATTGGGTTTTTGCGGATGTTCCACTTCCTTGATGATAAGGAAATTCCAGTTGCGATATCTGTTGCGCAAAGTATCCATCACCTCGTAGTCGCCGCGACCCAATAGGTTTTGTGAGAACATGGTGAACAGATGCTGTGAAAAAGCGGTTTCTTTCACCATCTTTTTAGGTGTATCCACATCGCTCTCCAAGCCGTAGAGCCCGAAGTATTCCTTCAGGCTCATACGATGTTTGATGGGGAAAATCTCGTCGTCATCGTCATAGATGCTGTTGTCGAAGATAGTCTTTACTACTTGGTTCTCACGGGTCTGCGTATAGAAGAACAAAGTGTTGAATTCTTCGAAAACATGCTGCACCGATAAAGTCATATAACGGTTGCCGCCTGCCAGATTGAGGTAGTATTGTGTATCCGCATTCAGCTTACCTTTGATGGTGCGACAGATACGCTCATACAACAGGTTGTCTTGATAGCGATTGATGATGATTCGCTTTACCAACTTTTCCTCTATTCCAAGTTGTTTGGTCAATAAGTCGATGCAATCAGCCTCTTCCGCTGTGGAGATAAAGAGCAGTTCATCGTTCTCTTCATAATACTCCTTGGTAAAAAGATATGCCGGCAACGGGTTGCTCTTGTCGATGATATTGACGATGGTTTTGAACATGGTTACTTGATTACAAATTTCTTAATAGACTTTTTGGTTGCATTTCGAACTACAACAAAATACACTCCGCTCTTCAAGGACTCAACATTGATGACCTGAGTTGAGTTGTCAACATGTTGCGATTTCACACGCTGGCCATTGACATTGTATATGGTCACTTCTGTTGGTACGGCTTTTTCGAGGGAAAGAGTGAAGCTACCATTGGAAACGGGATTGGGTGATACTTCAAAGTTTGTTGTTAGGGTCTCGTTTACGCCGTCATCATTGAGGAAGGGAATGTAGTTTACTAATCCCAAACTTGGGTCGTCGAATTGGTGGGTGATGTGTTCTTCGATCTCTTGCTCATCAATAGTTCCCCAATAGTTGCCAACAGCCATGATGTCGTAGGCGGAGTTGTTGTACAGGTCAAAAATACCATAGTTTGCTCCATAATTATAGACATGGCCGTTGCCATGGATTACGTTGTGCCCCCAATGGTCTTCAGTGCCAAGGTCGACATCGGCGGCATTAATAACGGTAATGCCCCAATGGTTGTTTGTTATGACATTATTTCGGATGTAAGCCTTATTGTTCTCATCCATACCATAGATGCTGATGCCGCTACCGCCATTCATAGGATTGGTTTCCAATTTATTGTTAATGAATTGGTTGCCGATAATGACGGAACTCAAATTATAGCCTTGCTGGTTGTAACCGTAGCGGCAGTTTTTAATGATATTGTCTTTCAATAGGATTTTGGTTGCGCCAGTTCCCATCAGGTCGGCAATGGAAATTCCACCTATTGTATGGTCTCCGTCATCAATGGTACATCTCACAATGCGGATGCTATCCTGAGCGCCTGGTCCAAGATTGATTTGAGGTCGGTTTTCACCTAAATTCAAAAAGAAAATGCAGTCGGTGATTTGCGGCGAGGTTTGTCCATTGGCCGGAGAACTGATGGCCGAACCATTATTATTGTCAAATTCGCAATTCGTGAACACGGGGTCGCAGTTCATGCAATTGACAACAGCACTTTGTTGTTCACAACGGAAAGTATGGAAATGGCAGTCCGTAAAAACAGCCTCGCTTTCAATAATTTGGATGCCATCCAATTGTGTAATGTTGCATCTTCTGAACACGCACGGGCCGGTGGCATCCTCTAAACGGATACGACCATTCACACCTGAATTGCCAGAGAAAGCCAACCAGTAATAATCATCCGTATTGATGGCGTCTATCGAGCCTTTGATGGTCAGGGTGACATTGTTGCCAAAGTACAAGGAATGGTTGACATCAAGTTTGTCGTTGGCCGAAATGGTGACGTCGTTTTCGATTCTATACTGTTGGTTGCTTTCATTCCACACGACGCAGCCTTCGCTCACTTCTATAAGGTCGTCAATGTTGTAGGTCGTGCCGTTGCCGGGGCTTGTCCATTGGGCGTTCAGCATCGGGATGAATCCGAGAAACAAGGCTAAAATCAAGGTTGCTTTTTTCATTTTATTGTGGTTTGAATTATTGGACGCAAAATTAGGAAAAATATAGGAAGATGATTGACAATTTGTTTGAAAATGTAGTGGGAACCCCGTAGGGGTGACAGCTTCATAGGCAGGCGGTGTAAACCCCTGCCGAAAAAAACGAGTGAATCCATTTTGAAACGACAACAAACAGAACCCCGTAGGGGTGACAGGAAAAAATGATGTGTGTCCAATCCTGCCGCCCCTACGGGGCTTAAAACAATTGCATTGCTTGTCGGCGGGGGTTT
>LXOW01426327.1_pt1 | contig 15150 bp, 14 predicted proteins | sample 1368591 | NCBI WGS metagenome assembly LXOW01 (sample SAMN04884650, study PRJNA319009) | bovine gut metagenome | isolation source: Cow rumen | host: Bos taurus | place: Italy: Legnaro (PD) | collected 2014-07-09 | reverse complement strand
TCGTGTTGCCAATTACACCATTGGGCACTGAAATCGGCTGCAAAAATACGGTTTTTTTGAATAGTGCAACCGATTTCAGGAATTTTTTTTCGAATTTTTTATTCTTTCTTGTCCAAGCTGCCGCCTACGGTGCCTTCCATATCGATAGTGCCGCTGATAACGAACATGTTGAACTCACCGTTGCCCTTGCAGGTGCCTTCGAGGTCAAGCACCCCTTCGTTGAGGGTTCCGACAATGTTGTAGGTCATATCGAGGGTAATCGGGATGGTGAAACCATTGGTTTCGTAGTTCATTGTGTAAGTATCGTTGATGGCCTCGAATGTGACCTTATAACCGTTGACGGTACCAACTACCGTGTTGGTCTGGTCGTTGATTGTGACGGTGGCGATGACTTCGTCATTCTCTTCTCCGGCTTCGATGGCAAGGATGGTGGGGAAGGGCTGATCCGTCATGCTGTCGTGAATGGGATCCATATTGGTGACATTAATGTCGTAGGTGCCGTTGATGAGTGCATCGCCTTCATAGCGACCCACAAACTTGGCGTTGGGTTTCTCGTAGTAAGTGATGTCGAAGCTGGTGGTGGCTGTATGTCCTTTGGCATCGGTGACGATACCGCTGATGGTCACGTTACCGACGGCTTCCAGTTCGAAGTTGTGTGCATAGAGGTAGGAGGCGGCGTTGTCGATGTTTTGGGCATCGCTGTACATGACAATGCCGTTTTGAGAGGCGGTCATCTCGATTTTGGTCAGGTTCTCGCCTGTGGCGCTGAAGCCTACGGTGACGGGGTCGCCCGAAAACACCTCGGTGTTGGGACCAGCGTAGTTGCCGCCTGTAGCGATGTTGATGGTGGGTTGCACGTCTTTTTTGCAGCTTGCGAAGAACATCAGACCGATGCAGCAAGCCATGAATAAGAAGCTTTTCTTCATGATACTATGTGTTTTTAAGTTGTTGTTTTTAATGTTTTTCGGTTGTGGGTTGTGGGGCAAGTTTTCCGGAGAGGTTGCCCGATACTTCGTCGAGGGTTTGCATCTCGCCCATAAACATGAAGTAGCCGCTGCCGGTGAAGGAGCCTGTGATGTTCAGGGTATCGCTCTCGGCCTTGCTGCCTTCCATCTGAAGGTTCAGGTCGAAGCGGTAGCCTTGGTCGGGTTTGTCGATGACGAGGTCTACTGAATCGAAGTTGACCTTCTCCTCAGTGGCGGTGCCAGTGGTATGGCGTACTTCGTTGTCGACAGTCACAGTGGCAGTGACGGCGTTGAACTCCTCACCCTTGGTGATGTCCATCCGAATGCCGTCGACGGGGAAGCTCATGTTGGTCACAGCCTCGTTGTTCATGGTAAGGATGGTGAGTGTGAATTGCCCGAGGTGGGAGCCTACATAATTGACGGCATAGTCGATGGGTTCCGGGTCTGGCTCAGGTGTCGGCTCGACGGGTTTCTTCTTGCAGGCTGCCAGCACAGCAACGAGGCAGCACAATGCGATGATGAGTGTTTTTTTCATTTTGAAAAGGATTATAGTGTTCAAACAAAATGATTCAAGGTGCAAAAATAAGGCCAAAATCTTTTTGTGCGGTAAAAAAAGGCGAAAAAACACGAAAGGCAATCGAAATACTTTTCGATTGCCTTGGTTTCGTGGAGATTACCGGACTCGAACCGGCCACCTTCAGATTGCGAACCTGACGCTCTACCAGATGAGCTAAATCCCCTTGTTTCTGCCAAGCAACATTAGGCTAAGCGGCGGCAAAAATACAACAAAATCGCTTATCAAGATACCAGGAATGGAAATAAATTCGTCTGACGGAAGAAAACGTTAACTATTTGATGCATTATTCTGTAAATAAGGTGTATATTTGCGGCTTAATATTAATACCATACTGCAATGAATATTGAAGAATATATTGTTTTCAGAGTCAATGCCTTGCTGCAGGCCCATGATGCCAAGATTGTGATGCGTCTCGAAGGTGGTATGAGTAATTACACCTATGTGGTTGAATGTCAGGGTAAGAGATATACTTATCGTGTGCCAGGCAAGTATGCCGAAAGGTTCGTGAACCGTGAGGAGGAATGGGCCAATATCCAGGAGGTGGACCGTTTGGAATTGAATAATGTAACCACCTACGTGGAGATTCGCTCGGGCGAGAAGCTGGCTGAGTATGTGGAAGGCACCATCATGAGTACCACCGATGTGGTCTCCTATAATGAGATGTCGGTGAAGGCCCTGAAGCAGATTCATAACAGCGACCTGAAGTTTAAGGACTACAATGCCTTTGGTCGTCTTGACGATTATGAAAGCTACTGCCGCGAGATGGGCTTCACCCATCCGCAGGAGTACCTTGACTTAAGGGCCAAATTAGAGGCGATACGCAAGTCGTTTGGTCAATTGCCTTCGGTACCCTGCCATTGTGACTATCAGCCTACCAATCTTGTTATCAGCGGCGATAAGTTGTATGTGTTGGATTGGGAGTTCGCTGGCATGAACGACCCGTTCTACGACATTGCCTGTTATGGTAACGCTGGCTTCGACAAAGCCCTTTCGCTTTTGGAAGCATACGTGGGTCACAAACCGACCGAGGAAGAATTGAAGCGTCTTTATTTCCACCGCGCCTTCCAGTGTCTGCAATGGTACAACGTGGCCATCTTCAAGGATAAAGTAGGCCTGAGTAAGGATTTGAACATGGATTTCAATGCCGTGGCGTTGATGTTCTTGGGTATGGCGAAAGATTTACTTGAGAAATGAACGAAGAAGAAAGAAACAACCTGAAGGAAACCGTCATCAGCGTCTTAAAAACCATTTACGACCCTGAGATTCCGGTGGATATTTGGACCCTTCATCTCATCTATGGCGTTGATGTGGATGAAGAAGGCAACGTGAAGATTGTGATGACGGTGACAGCACCCAATTGCCCTGTGGCAGAGACCCTGCCCGCAGAGGTGAAAACTCGTGTGCAGGCTGTCATGGGTGTAAAAAAAGTCGAGGTCGAACTGACGTTCGACCCCGTTTGGGATATCAGCATGTTATCCGACGAGGCCAAGGCCGAATTGGGCTTGGATGGCGATTATGCCAATTATTCCCCGATGGATTTTCTGTATTAACTTACCTCACCACCACGATCTTCTGTGGCTCATTGCTGTTTTGTATTTAAACTAAACGCTTCGGCATAAAGCAGCATCTGCTTCAGCATCGAGAGCAAGCCATTGGAGCGGGTCGGGCTCAAATGCTCTTTCAAGCCGATTTCATCCAAAAACGACAGGTCGGCTGACAATATATCTTTCGGAGTCTGGCCCGAGAACACCTTTATTAATAAGTTGACGATGCCTTTGGTAATGACGGCATCACTATCAGCGGTGTAATACACCTTGCCGTCCTTGAGCTCGGCATGAAGCCAAACACGCGACTGGCAACCATTGATCAAGTATTGGTCGTTGCGGTATTGGTCGTCAATGATGGGGCATTCCTTGCCCATTTCTATCAGCATGGCGTAGCGATCCATCCAGTCGTCAAACATGGAAAAGTCCTCCACAATGCTGTCTTGTATTTCTTTTATGGTCATATTCATTCGTTGAAATTGAATCGTAATAAACTGCAAAAGTAAGAATTTTATGGAGTTAGGGATAGGAAGAGTAAGAAAAAAGAAAATTTTTTCCAAAAATGTTTGGCGGATTGAAAAAAGTTGTATTTTTGCAGCCGCAAACAAAGGGGCATTAGCTCAGTTGGCTAGAGCGCTTGCATGGCATGCAAGAGGTCATCGGTTCGACTCCGTTATGCTCCACAAAAGAAAGACCTGCTGGATTCAGCAGGTCTTTTGTTTTGTTATCCCACCCTTTTGTTTCCTTGCGGGGGGTAGACTCTCCATTTCAGTTAGATTCAGCAATACCCGAAGCGTTTCCTGACATTCTCTTTCTCCTCGTCGTTACTGTCGCGGAACAGGGGCATCACTTCATCCTCGGGGAAGTCGGTATAAGTCAAGAAAAGCAGGCTGTCAAGTGCATCGTTGAAGTCGGGGTCGACGTTGAAGCAAAGGAACTTGGCGTTCAGCTTCAGGTATTTCTTATATAAGGTGGGCATTCGATAGGCTCCGTCGCTGAGGCGGAACAGGAACTTGTCGAATTTGTCGATGCTAGTCATGTTTTGCTGCAAAAGCACATCGGAGTCCACTTTGAGGTAGTCGGGGACGAAATGCGTTGTGGGTGTCACCTTGTCTTGCAGCGGGTTTCCAACGGCGTGTTTCTCTGAGACGAAACGGGCAATTAGGCTTTGGTAGAACTTGGGATACGAATTGCTGATGCTCACCGGACCAATAAAATGCTGGCTTTCAGGGTAACGCACCACCACGTCGGACAGACCCCGCAACAAGAGCATCAAAGGTAGGACCTCTTTTTGGTACTCGACGGTCACAAAGGAACGCCCCAACTCGATAGTGTGGCTCAACTTGTCGGAAAACGAGTCGTCGATTTTGACTAAGGTGCTTACATAAAAACCTTTGACGCCATATTTTGGGATAATTTCGCTGCCGATGCCGAGACGATAGCAGCCTGCGATGCGTTGTTGGGCGTTGTCCCAAAGGATCAGGTGTTTGAAATAGATGTCAAATTCGTCTTGGTCGAGGCTCTTTCCTGTCCCTTCGCCTACGGCGCGGAAGGTGATTTCGCGCAAGCGGGCGATTTCATGCATAAGGTTTGGGATGTCGTCGTGGTCGGCCAGATAGCAGTCGTAGTCAGATGCGGAATAAAGGAACGATTTCTCGCGAATGGCCCGCAGCTCGGCCTGCATGAGGGACGAGTCGGTGGGGGCATCAATCTCAGCCATCGGTTTCGGCTCCTTCTTGGCATGAGGCTTGACGATGTTGGCTTCGAGGGCATAGGAACGGCTGCGCAGATAAGCCGCCAGGTCGGCAGGTTTCTCATAGAGCGCGACCTCGGCAGGAAGGATGGGTTTGCCAACTTGCACGACAAAGCGAGTGCCTTTTTTATTGGTCAACTCGCGTGTCAGTCGAGCGGTACCCAACATGGTGTGTATGCGGTCGAGAGCATAGAACAGGCGTGAGTTGCCTCCTTCCCAAAAAATGGGGATGACGGGTACACCTGCACTCTTGATAATACGCGCTATCGAGGGACTCCATGGAAGGTCTTCAGGGTAGTCGTGTCCATGATAGCGGGAAACCTCACCGGCAGGAAACACACCCAATCCATGACCGTCTGCAATTTGTCGGATGGCACCTTTTATGCCACCTACGCTGCTCTTCCATTCGGGATTGTCGGTGAACGGGTTGACGGAGAAAAAGGCTTCCTTGAGGTTGGGGATGTGGGAGAGGATGAAGTTGGCCATCAGCTTGAAGTCGGGACGTATCTTGGCAATCATGCTGTAGAGCATCACGCCCTCGATGCCTCCGAAAGGATGGTTGCTCACCAACACGAAGCCGCCTTCCTTTGGGATGTTCTCCAGCTGCTCGGGACTGACATCGATGGTGATACCCATATTTTCAAGGAGGTGGTCGGCGAACTCACGACCTTGATAGTCAGCAGCCCCGTCAAATAAACGGTTAATCTCGTCCAGTCCCATCACGCCATAAAGCAGTCGTGACACACAGGTGCCGAAGAAACCTTTCATCCCAAGGGCCTTTTTGATGTCGCTATGTGTTACTACTTTCCTCATGATTGAAACTGCAAAGATAATGATTATATCAATAAAAGTACCTTTTTTTGACAAAAACAAAACATTTGCTCTGTACAGTATTGAGAAAGATGTAATTTTGCCAAAGAATTGCCAACGGATAATATGCTATGGTGATACTCTTCAACAAGCCGTATGGCGTACTTAGCCAGTTTACCCCTGAGGCGGGGCATCGTGCCTTGGATGAGTTTGGGTTTCCTCCCGATGTGTATGCTGCCGGTCGTCTCGACCACGACAGTGAGGGTGCCTTACTACTCACGGATGAAGGACCGTTGGTGAAACGACTGTTGGACCCCAAGTTTGAGCATCCCCGAACCTATTGGGCTCAAGTGGAAGGACAGATTACGCCAGAGGCGGTCAGACAGTTGATGAGAGGCGTGACCATCAAAGGCTATCGCACCAAGCCTTGTCGTGTGGAAATTATCAGTGAACCAAAAGACTTGTGGGAGCGTGTGCCCCCAATACGGTATCGGGCTAACATCCCTACGAGTTGGGTTGCCCTTACTCTGATTGAGGGGAAGAACCGGCAGGTGCGCCACATGACAGCCGCAGTGGGATTTCCTACGCTTCGCCTAATCCGAGCACAAATCGGACAGCTCTCGTTGGATGGCTTGCAGCCAGGCGAGTGGCGTGTTGTGAAGGGTAAGGTGATTTAGTTTTCCAGTTCTTTGCGAACCTTCTCCAATCCATCGTATATAATCTGCTGGATGTCGGTCTTCGAGGTGTCGATGAACTCGCATAAAGCGAAGTCTTCAGGCAGCACCTCATAAATACCAAGATTCTCCATCAGCTCGATGTCGCCTATGAGGCAAGCCTTGATGAGTTGCAGGGGATAGATGTCGAAGGGGAAGACCTTCTCAAACTCGCCCGTCATTACATAAGCACGCTCCTCACCATGCAGGTTGGTGTTGAAATCCCAGAAACCTTTGAAGCGAGGTAACTTGTTCCCCATCACTTCCATCTCGCGTTTCGGCATGAAGCCGCTGAGGAAGGTGCGTGAGAAGCTGAATTTCTTCAGTCCAGGCATCAGCCAACCCATGAATTCCGGCTGATTGCCTTCGGGAAGGACGCTCAACAGGCTGTCGTAGGCACCTATGAATCCTTCTTTTTCAATGCGAGTGCCGCACAACACGTTGCCTGAAATAATGCGGTAATACTTTTCAGGGACTTTCCCCTCCAGTTTGGGGTAATCCACATGAGGCAGCTGCCCTGAAAGCATACTCTCAACGCAAGCACCCGCTATAATTAGGTAATAATGCGGGTTGCTGAGCTGGGGTCCAGCAACGGCAACCATCCGCTCAGGTCTATACACTCCTGTCGATACCAACTCACCCAATATAGCTACATCTTGTGCGTTCATAGTCCAAACCACTTCGCCTATGTTGATAGGGTCGATGTGCGCGATTTGTGTGCCAACATTCCCAGCGGGATGCGGGCCCTTGATGAGATGAGTTGACAGTTGACAGTTGGCAGTTGGCAGTTGTTCAGTTGATGCGGTACGCGAGTTATCTGACTGCCGCTTTGCGTCGTTGCATGGGACGAAGCAATTCAGAGACTGATTTGTTCGGAAACAAACATGCACCGTTCCTTCGGTCAGTTTTCCCAAAGCCTCTAGTCCCTTGGCGAAGAAGGCTTCCTTTCCTTGAAGCATAAAGTCATAGTCGGGGGCAAGCGGGGCACTGTCAAAGGCGCTGATGAAAATGGCCTTGGGCTTATCGTCTGGGTTGGCGATAATGCCGAAAGGCCGCTGACGAAGCATGGGCCATAATCCCCAGCGGAGCATGGCTTCCTTGATGTCTTCAGCGGATTGTAGTGTTGACGAGGATTTGCAATCCACTTGGGTTAATGTGGATTTGCAATCCGTTTCAACAACCACCTCCAAAAGCTTCCTCTTTTCCCCTCTCACGATGGCTTTTACGTGTCCGTCAACAGTTGAAGTGAAACGAATACGCTCGTCTTTCTTGTCGCAAAACAAGGCATCGCCCCTACGAACCTCCGCACCTTCCTCCACCAATAATCGTGGCGTAAGTCCAACGAAATCAGTGGGCTTTACGGCGTATGTCGTGATGCTCCTTGCATCAGTGACAAGCAACTCAGCTGCGCCGTCTATGGGGATATCCAGTCCTTTTCTTATGTTGAGAATATGAGGCATAATTATGGCGCAAAATTAGAAAAATGTTGGCAATTTAAGAAAGTTTGTTAGTTTTGCACCCAATATATTGAAGTTTAATCCTATAAAACCTACTGCTATGAAGAGAACGCTAACCCTGATAGCTTTTATGATGATGGCTTTCGTCGCCTTCGCTCAACCCAACCATTATATCACTTTTAACGGCACCGACCAGTATATGCTCGTTCCGCATCACGAAGACTTCAACATTGCATCTGATGCAAGCTTCACCGTCACGGGATGGGTGCGCAACGAGACCTATACCTCTTATCCACGCTATGTCTGCAAACGCGATATGTCGGCACAGTCGGGCAACGAGCGCAGCGGGTACGAGTTTTTTGGCACAGGAAGTGCTGGACAGTCTTTAGGTCTCAATACGCCCACCTCGACCTCGGGTCATGCATTGTCGGTCTATACAGGCGTAACGGTTCCGGCTGGCGAATGGATGCACTTCGCCCTCGTGGTGGACCGACCCAACAACGAGATCCGTATTTATCACAATGGTGAGACCCAAAATGCATGGGCAGCGGCAGTAGGCAACTGGGCGGTCACCAACACACATGACCTGTTTATCGGGGCGGGCAATAGCGGTGGACAACCCACTAACTTTTGCAACGGCTCTTTTGGCAATGTGCGGTTCTACAGCATCGGACTGAATACGGAAGAAATTGGCATCGACTTGAACAACAGCGAGCTGGGCAGCCTCACCCAATCCATGCAGGACAACCTGATTGCTGCCTACGACTTCTCCACCGCCAACATCAACGGCAACCAGCTGGCTGACCTTTCGGGAAATGGCCACGCAGGTCAGATGATGAACTTCAACTTCGGTGGCGCTGAAATCCTCAACGTCACCTTGACGCAAGACACCAGAAAGGCTGGACGCGGCAATCAGAATGACGTATTGCTGAAAGCGGCGGTATCGTTTGGTGGCGACAATGCCGTTATGGACTTGCAGTCGATGGTGCTGAACCTCGAAGGGACAACGAGCACAGAGGACATCGAGATGATTAAGGTGTATTCCACAGGATCAGTCAATACTTTCGACGAACGTCATCCTCAGAATGCCACGCTGTTGGGCAGTGTCGCTCCCGCTTCAGGCGATTTGACCTGCAATCTTGAGGGCAACCTCGTCACAGGCACCAACTACCTGTGGGTCGTAGCCCAAGTGGCCAACAATGCCACCGAGGGCCATCTGATTGATGCTTCCTTGAAAGCAATCACAACCGCTGAAGAGACNNTACCGCATCCCTGCCGTCATTACGGCAAAGGACGGCAGCATCGTGGCAGTCACCGACAAGCGCAAATTCAACGAAGGCGACCTGCCCGAAGACATCGACATCGTCTGCAACCGCAGCACCGATGGCGGGCACACATGGAGCGAGCCTTACACCATCGCCTTGGGTACAGGCGTCAATCACGGCTTCGGTGACTGCGCACTGGCTTGGAGCAACGACGACAACGGCCTCATCGCAGGCTTTGTGGGCGGTCCCGGCTTGTGGTACTCCACCCCATCCAACCCGATTCGCACCTATATTTGCAAGAGCTACGACAACGGACAGACCTGGACGGAACGCGTGGACATCACCGACTTCATCTTTGGCGACAACTGCATCGTCCCCGAGCAGCGCACCTGGCGCGCTTCTTTCTTCGGCTCGGGTAACGGACTGCGTACCTCCACGGGGCGCATCATCTTTGTGGCCGCCATCCGCGAGACTACGGCACAGGTGCTTTACAATCACGCCGTCTATTCCGACGACAACGGTGAGACTTGGCACGTATCGGGTCGCGCTTCCTCCTCAGGCGACGAGGCCAAAGTCACCGAGCTGGCCGACGGACGCATCCTGATGAGTATCCGCCACGCGGGCAACCGTTGGTACAACATCTCCGAAGACGGTGGTGAGACTTGGCAGCCCACCACTTCCACTTGGTATGATATCACGGCTCCCGCTTGCAACGGTGATATGATTCGCTTCACCTCCGAAAACCAAGGACACGACAGGAACCGCCTGCTGCATTCTGTGCCTTACGGCAACGCGCGCACCGATGTGTCGGTCTATGTGAGTTACGACGAGGGTGAGACCTGGCCTGTGCGCAAGTGCATCGTGCCTTACAGCTCGGCCTATTCCTCGCTCTGCATCCTTCCCGACGGCACCATCGGACTCTATGTTGAAGAAGCCTATGAGGGTGCCTCAGGCTATTCGACGGTGTTTTATAATTTCAGCCTCAACTGGCTCACCGATGGAAACGACCCTTTTGACCCCTCGGGAACGGCTGAAAACCTGACTGTTCCCGATGCTTTGAAAATCTACCCCGTACCTGCGTCATCATCCGTCACCATCGAGGCAGAAGGAATGCAGACCCTCAACATCTACAACGCAATAGGGCAGCTCGTCAAGTCCGTTTCCGTCAACGGTGCTTCAGAGGTCCGTGTCGATGTTTCCGGATGGGCCNNTTGTCCTGAATGAGTATAAAAAGCAATTAACGGATGATGAAATTCTGTCTGACATAAAAAAGGTCGCACAAGAACTTAATGTAGATTATCTCTCAATTTCAGTCTATAAAAAGCATGGAAAATATTCTCAAACTGCAATACAAGCGCACTTTGGGACATGGAAACAAGCTTGTTCTATAGCAGGTTTACGGACTGAAAGATATCCAAGTGAATTAAAACTAATAAGTGATGAAGACTATTATGAGGACTTGAGAAGGGTCGCAAAACTAATTGAAAGCGAAACCGTTCCTTATGATGCCTATAAGGAATATGGAAAATATTCAAGTGAACATTTATTTGCAAGATTCAAAAAATGGGAGATTGCTCTTCGTAATGCTGGATTACAAGGGACAGGGTTTTCAAAAGATAAAATTACAGAGCAACAGTGTTTTGATGAAATAGAGCGCATTTGGATACTACTTGGCAGGCAACCTACATCTACTGACATAATTAAAAATGGTGTTTCCATTTATTCCATAGATACATTTAAGCGTCGTTTTGGTGGCTGGAGAAAAGCATTAGAAGCTTTTGTTCAGTATATAAATGCGATTGATAAAACTGAAGAAGAAACAGAGGCGGATAAAGAGAATAATTCTAATCTTGACACAGCTAATCAAATAGCAGATAACTCTGAAATAAACCCTGAACCAATTAGCAATTTACCTAGACATAGAACACCAAGATCTATAAATACGCGTTTAAGGTTTATCGTTTTAAAAAGGGATAATTTCAAGTGTTGTGCTTGTGGTGCATCACCTGCTAAAGACCCAGCAGTTGTTTTACATGTTGACCACATCATACCATGGTCTAAAGGTGGCGAAACAGAAATTGATAATCTTCAAACACTTTGTTCCAAGTGTAATCTCGGAAAAAGTGATTTGGAATAATTACAACAAAAATTTCTTCATGCTTTCGGGCCTTAACGCATAAAAATGGACTTATGGCCTGAAAGTCTGCAATTTTTCAAGTTTATTGCGGTTTCTAAGAAAATGTGTATTTTTGCCATCGGAAATACTATGAGATATGAATATGCAAGCAACATCTACATTGAATCCAACACAAATGCATCTGTTGAAACTATTTGCATTTAATAACAGCGAGGAATTTGCCCGCGAGGTTCAGATGGTTCTCACCCGTTATTTTCAGCAACAGCTTGATGAGGAATCCGATAGGCTTTGGGATGTGGGCATCCTGAATCAAGAAAAGCTGGATGAAATTCGTCGGACTGATTTGCATGCCAATTAACGAATGCGTATGGCAAGATTGGTATTAGACACGAACAGCCTTATCCAATGCATTGCACGCCGCAGTCCCTATCATGACCTGTGGCTTTCGTTTCTTGATGGTCGCAATGAGCTTTGTGTTACTACCGAGATTTTAGATGAATATGCTGAAATATTGGAACGTGTGGCAAGTCCAAAGTTTGCAGAATTGGCACTTGATGTAATTACCAATAATCCTTATACTAAATTCACTCACCCTTTTTATAATTTCCATCTAATCACGGTAGACCCGGATGATGATAAATTTGTGGATTGCGCTGTGGCATCCAATGCGAAATTCATAGTAACTGAAGATAGCCATTTCAATGTGCTAAAAAGCGTTGTTTTCCCAGTTGTGGAAATCATCAAATTGGATGAAATCATGCCTTTGATATAAAAATCAAGATTTCATCAAAACTTTTTCCTACCTTTGCCGCCCTAATCGGAAAGCCGATTATTTATTGCAATAAATTGAAAATCAGTATAGAATAATGAGTCAGAACATTTCAAAATTGAGAAATATCGGCATCGCGGCGCATATCGATGCTGGAAAAACTACGGTTTCGGAGCGTATCTTGTTCTTCACGGGCGTGAATCGTAAGGTGGGTGAGACCCACGACGGTCAGGCTACGATGGACTTCATGAAGCAGGAGCAGGAACGCGGCATCACCATTGCCTCAGCAGCCATCACGGCCCATTGGAATGGCTATCAGATCAACCTGATTGATACTCCTGGCCACGTCGACTTTACGGTGGAGGTGGAACGTTCGCTGCGTGTCATCGACGGCATGGTGGCTGTGTTCTGTGCTGTGGGTGGTGTGGAGCCGCAATCAGAAACGGTGTGGAACCAGGCCGATAAATACCGCGTGCCTCGTATCGCTTTTGTCAACAAGATGGACCGTACGGGTGCCGACTTCCAAGAGGTGGTCAACCAAATGCATAAATATCTGGGTGCCAATGCCGTTCCGCTACATTTGCCTATTGGAGCTGAAAATACCTTCGAAGGTATGGTTGACTTGGTACAGATGAACTCGGTTCGCTTTATCGAAAAGGAGCGCATCGTGGGCCCCATCCCGGAACAGATGATGGAGCAGGCAAAGGAAGCCCGCCGCAACCTCATAGAGAAGGTTGCCGACCTGGATGACGAGATTGCCGAACTGTATCTCGAAGATGCCGAAATCCCCACCGACAAACTGATGGCCGCTATCCGCAAGGCCACCATCAAGCTGATGATGGTGCCTGTGTTCTGTGGCGCCGCCTATAAGAATAAAGGTATCCAGCTCCTTTTGGACGCCATCGTGGATTATCTGCCTTCGCCCAACGACTTGGGTGCTGTCATCGCCCACGACCCCGCCAACGAGGAGAAGACCTACCGCCGCAACCCCTCTGAGAACGAGCCTTTCTCGGCATTGGCCTTCAAGCTCATCAACGACCCGTATGTGGGTCAGCAGACCTTCATCCGTATCTTCAGCGGCAAGCTGGTGAACGGCATGAGCGTCTACAACACCAATAAGATGAAGAGCGAGCGCGTGGGCCGTATCTTCCGCATCAAGGCCAAGGAACGCGAGGAAATCAGCGAGGCAGGTGCCGGCGAGATTGTCGCCCTCGTGGGTATGAAATACACCAAGACGGGTGACACCCTCTGCGACGAGAACGAACAGCCCATCCTGCTGGAATCCATCAACATACCGCCTGCGGTCATCGAGATGAAGGTGAACCTCGACGACAAGAAGAACCGCAGCAAGCTGAGCGAGGCCTTGGCCAAGCTCTGCAACGAAGACCCCTCGTTCCACGCCCACTTCGATGAGGAGACGGAAGAGACCATCATCGCAGGTATGGGTGAGTTGCATCTGGAAATCATCGTCGACCGTCTGAAGGAAGAGTTCAAGGTGCCGGTGACGGTGGGTGCTCCTTCGGTGTCGTTCCGCGAGACCATCACCGCTCCGTTCGAGTGCAACTACCGTTACGTGAAGCAGACGGGCGGCAAGGGTCAGTTTGCCCACACCGTCATCCGCTTCGAGCCCAATCCTGGCAACGGCTTCGAGTTTGTCGACCTCACCAAGGGCGGCGTGATTCCGAAGGAATACATCCCCTCGGTGCAGAAGGGTCTGGCGGCAGCGATGAACAAAGGTCCCTTCGCGGGCTATCCTGTGGTGGATGTGAAGTGCGTCCTCGTCGACGGTAGCTCACACCCCGTGGATTCCAGCGATATGGCCTTCCAGCTCTGCGCCCAGATGTGCTTCAAGCAGGCCTTCCTGAAAGCCAGTCCTGTGTTGCTTGAGCCTGTGATGAAGGTGGAAATCAACACACCTGACGACTATATCGGCAACGTGACGGGTGACATCAACAAGCGCAGAGGCCGCATCGAGAACATGCGTCGTTTCCGCAAGGGTTCACAGAAGCTGGACGCCTTCGTGCCGCTGGTCGAGATGTTCGGCTACGCCACCGCCTTGCGCAACCTCACCTCAGGCCGCGCCAACTACTCGATGGAGTTCCACCAGTACATGCCGACGCCGAAGGACAAGCAGGAAGAAATCGTGAAGGAACGGAACACGAAAGAGTAAACGATATAGAGCGATTTTGGTAATCGTATGAAAAATGGGCTGCCGCAGCAATGCGACAGCCCATAATGTTATTTGATTTCAGAAGCGAATTATCTGATAATCAGTTTTCCATAATAGATTTGTCCTTCGCTGTCAATGGCTCTGATGACATAGAGTCCTGACGATAGCTTGCTGCTCGGCACTTCAACGTTGTTGTTGTGTTGTCCTTGGTAGATGCATACACCTTGTGTGTTGAACACTTCGATGCAATCGGCAACTATGCCATTGGGCAGTTCGATGGTGAAGGGTGCGCCACTTTCGACGGGGTTGGGGTAGACGACGAGGATCTTGTCCTCGATGGTGACATCCACACCAGGCTCGTCAACCAAAACCTTGCTGCCATTTATGCTGAGCATAATCTGGTTGTTAGCGGTGACAAGTGAACCACTGTAATTACTTGGTGATGCAGGATTGTAGTTGGTGTTGTCACTACAGATGCGCAAGGCACGTCTGGCGTCAGTCGGGTAGACGTAGAACTTTGGTGAATTGGAGCTACCGCTCACATAACTGCCCGTATTGTCGTCAACGGCCAACAACAGGTTATTCGTTCCATTGTATTCAAACGGGATGTCCAAGGTAATGGTGGTCCAACCGGAAGCATTGAAGGTGACAGAACCGTTGTAGACGAGATGAGACGAGGCAACAGTTTCCCAATCTCTCTTGCCGGTGAAGGCGGTCTTGGTGGTGTGCTTCATGTAGAGAGCTATTGATCTCGTCGCCGACTTGGCGTTCGACACCTTGAAACTGATGGAGGTGATGGTGCCCGATTGTCCAATCTCGGCAGCCGTATAGATTTGCTCGGTCAAGGAGTAATTGTAGTAGGCATTCGTCGGGAGGTAGGCATAGGTACTGTTACCGCTACCGATGGTAACTTCGCTGGTTCCTGGGGTCACGACTTCGGTGAAGTTGGCGACATAGGTGCCGTCGGCAGTGACGGAGAAGCTATAGATA
>LXOW01075562.1_pt1 | contig 15151 bp, 13 predicted proteins | sample 1368591 | NCBI WGS metagenome assembly LXOW01 (sample SAMN04884650, study PRJNA319009) | bovine gut metagenome | isolation source: Cow rumen | host: Bos taurus | place: Italy: Legnaro (PD) | collected 2014-07-09 | reverse complement strand
GATGATTTCGCCGTTCTTGAACACGGGAACGGCCACCCCGACGACTTCTCCGAACCCGTGGGTGACGCAGATTCCCGCCCGCCGGATTTCCGCCAGCCGGGACTTCAGGACCGCCTGGGACCGGATTCCGCTCCAGGCGGCTACATCCGGGAGGCCGATGCGTCCGATGATGGCGTCGGACTTCTCCCGAGGGGAAAAGGCCAGCATGATGCGCCCGATGGAAGAACGGTACAGATCCGTCGAGTGGGTGATGTGGGCCGTGATGACATACTGGCTTTCCAAGGTCGAGATGATTTCCCGCCGGTCCCGGTGCTCGGTAGCCAGAACGACGGTTTCCCCCGTAACATCAAACACTTTTTGCAGGGCATCCGCCGCCAGGCGGCCCAGCCGGTTGAAATACTCCGGGCTTCCTACCAGAAGATACGCCCTGTAGCCCAGGACATACCCCCTGAGCCGTCCGGCATTTTCCACATAATTCCGTTCCCGCAGGCTCCGCAGGATATTGGCACAGGTCGTTTTCCGGAGTTTGCACTGCGCGGCTATATCCGCCAGGGGAACGGGCTGGTCCTCCTTGACGGCGAGAAATTCCAGGATATCGATTACCCGGTCGATTACTTGGATCATCGGCGTTTTCTTTGGGGCAAAGTTAGTAATAATTCAATAATATTGAAATAAGGTCAATAATAATAGAAGTATCCATATTTTCGATTTTTTTCGTTCAACATAGTGGATTATTTCGTTACTTTGTCTAACCAGAACTATACACTCTCAACTTATGGCAAGAAACATTCTCATCACCGGTTCTTCTCACGGCATCGGTGCAGGCTGTGCAGTAGCCTTTGCACGGGATGAAGGTGCCAACATCGGCATCTGTGGAAACAAAAGCCCGGAGGGCGCCGAGGAGGTAGCCCGCCAATGCGAGGCTTACGGCGTCAAAACGAAAATCTACCTGGGCGACGTCGGCAATCACGACTGGTGCAAGGCGACGATGGAAGACTTTATCCGGACTTTCGGCAAGATTGACGTCCTGATCAACAACGCCGGAGGGGCCCTGCAGATACCGGGCGGCCCCAAAGGCGAGTTCAAGGACATGCCGATGGAATACTGGGACAGCCAGATTGCGCTGAACCTGAACAGCGCCGCGTATCTTTCCCGCTATGCCGTCGAAGATATGATTGAAAAGAAAACCGAGGGCCGCATCGTCAACATCTCGTCCATTCACGGACAGGTGACCTGGGTACACCGGCGCATGCTCCCCTATTCGGCCGGCAAGGGCGGACTCAACATGTTCACCAAAGCGCTGGGCGTAGAGGTGGCCAAATACGGCATCCGCGTCAATGCGGTAGCGCCCGGTCTCATCTTTACCAAGGTCATTTCCCGCTATTCCGACAAAGACCTCCAGTCTTTCGCACACAAGATTCCCGTCGGCCGCGGCGGTACCGTAGAGGAAATCGTCCCGATGATCCAGTTCCTCGCCGATGTGGAGAAGGCCCGTTTCATCGTCGGGCAGGTCATCTGCGTGGATGGCGGACAGTCTTCCGACGGATCGATCGAATCCATGAATTTTGACATTTAACTTATCGATATCCTTATGAAACTGAAGAGTCAGTGGAGTTTCAGCCAGGCGAGCGAGTGCCGCCGCGGGCTGATGTGCGGAATGGGATATTCCGCAGAAGAACAAAGCAGGCCGCGCATTGCGGTCGTCAATTCCTGGAATGAATACAATCCCGGGCACGTTCATCTCAAGCAACTCGCAGAGCGGGTAAAAGCCGGCATCCGTGACGCCGGCGGACTTCCCCTCGAGGTCATGACCACCGGCATCTGCGACGGAATGGTTCTCGAGGACCCCAAATACATCGAGGTCCCCAGCCGTAACTCTATCGCCGACCAGGTGGAAATCACCGTCGAGGGCAATTTCTTCGACGGAATGGTCCTGCTGTCCACCTGCGACTCCATCGTTCCCGGTCACCTGATGGCCTGTGCCCGTCTGGACATCCCCGCCATCATGGTCACCGGCGGTTATATGCCGCACGGCGTGTGCCGCGGCAAGGAGGTGCTTCATATTCACGCGCAGGACAAGGTAGGCGCCATGGAGGCGGGACGCATCGATCCCGACCTTTACAATGACCTCGTGGAGCATTCGTGGGGAACCTGCGGCGGCTGCACCTCAATGACGACCGCCAACTCCATGTGTATGGTGGCCGAGGCGCTCGGCATGTCGCTTCCCGGCAACTCCTCCGTCGCCGCTACGTCCAGCGAACTGTACGCCATCGCCTACAAGGCGGGCAAGCGCATCATGGGCATGGTGGAAGAAGGCCTCACCGCCCGGAAGATCATCACGCCGAAGTCGGTCCGCAACGCCATCAAGATGGATATGGCCATCGCCGCATCCGCCAACCTGCTGCTCCACATCCCGGCCATCGCCAACGAAGCCGGTTATGACGAGCCCTGGTGGAAGTATTTCGACGAAGCCTCCAACGACATTCCGCTGCTGGCGCATATCGCGCCCAGCGGTCCCAAGTATTCCGTACACGACTTCTGCCTGGCCGGCGGTATGCCTGCCCTGATGAAGGAACTCCTTCCGAAACTCGACGGAGACTGTATGACCGTGACCGGAAAGACCGTCGCCGAGAACGTGAAGAATGCCATCGTCTATAACCGCGACGTGATTCACTCGCTGGACAACCCCGTCATGAAAGAACCCGGCATCGGCGTTCTTTACGGAAGTCTCGCACCCGAAGGCTCAATCATCAAGATTGCCGCCGTGCCTGACAACCTGATGACCTTCAAGGGTCCGGCCCGCGTTTTCGACGAACTGGACGATGCCCTGGAGGCGCTCAAGACCGGAAAAATCAAACCCGGCGACGCCTGCGTGCTCCGTTTCCTCGGACTCAAGGGCCGCTTCGGCACCACGGCATTCACCTTCCAGGAGAACCTGAAGGGCCGCAAGGAACTCTTCGAGTCCTGCGCCATCATTTCCGACGGACGCTTCTCCGGAGGCACCTCCGGACTTTCCATCGGCTATGTCTCGCCCGAGGCTGCGCTGATGGGGCCCCTCGGCCTGGTCAAGGACGGTGACATCATCACCATCGACATCCCCAACCGCAAGATCGACGTGGATGCGGATCTGGAAGCGCGCAAGAAAGACTTCAAGTGGAAATTCGACACCTCGAAGTATCCGCGCTACCTGAATCTCTTTGCAAAGAACGTGGGTTCCATGGCAAAAGGCGGTATATGGGAATAATTGTCGCCATTATCAGAGGCTTCGAGCCGGAGGTCTGCCTCCGGCTCGCCGAAGCCTATCATCAGGGCGGGATCGACAGGGTCGAGGTCACCTTCAACCAGAAAGCGCCCGAGACCTGGAAGGATACCGCCGCGGCCATCCGCTCCATCAAGCGGAACTTCGGCGATGCGGTCAAGGTGGGTGCCGGAACCGTGCTGACGGAGGAGCAACTGACGATCTGCGAAGACGCCGGCGGCGAATTCATGGTTACGCCGAACGTCAATCCCGCGCTGATCCGGAAATGCGTCGCGGACGGCCTCGAGGCCATGCCGGGCGCCCTTACGCCCAGCGAAGCGGTGGAAGCGTTCGAGGCCGGTGCCACCTATGTGAAGATCTTCCCTGCCGGGTCGCTCGGACCGGGATACATCAAGGCCATCAAGGCGCCGCTCTCGCACATTCCGCTCCTTGCCGTAGGCGGCATCGGCCCGGACAACATCGCCGACTTCATCAAGGCCGGCTGCGTCGGTGCCGGGGTCGGCGGCAATCTGACCAACAAAGAATGGATACAGGCCGGTGCGTGGGATAAAATCACGGCCACGGCCGCCCTGCTCGTCAAAAACGCAAATCTTTAAGCACAATGAAAGTCGTTACCTTCGGTGAAATCATGATGCGCCTGAACCCGGAAGGCTATCTCCGGTTTGTCCAGGCGGACAAGTTCGAGGCCTCCTACGCGGGCGGCGAGGCGAACGTCGCCGTGTCGCTCGCCAACTACGGCCTGGACGCGTCGTTTGTCACCAAACTTCCCTCGAACCCGCTGGGAGAATGCGCCCGGAATGCCCTCAGGCACTTCGGCGTAGAGACGAAAGACATCGTCTGGGGCGGACCCCGGCTGGGGCTTTATTTTGTGGAGAAGGGCGCCTCTCAGCGGGCGTCGAAGGTGGTGTATGACCGCGCCGGCTCCTCCATCGCCACGGCTGGGAGGGAGGATTTCGACTGGGCGAAAATCTTTGACGGGGCGCAGTGGTTCCACTTCACCGGCATCACCCCGGCGCTCGGCGGAGAAATGCCTGCGGTCTGCCTGGACGCCCTGAAATACTGCCGTGCGCACGGAATCACGGTTTCCTGCGATTTGAATTACCGCGGAAAACTGTGGACGAAACAGAAGGCGGGAGAAGTGATGGCGGAACTGGTGCCCTACGTGGACGTGCTGATCGCCAACGAAGCGGATGCGGCGGACGTGTTCGGCATCGTGGGCAAAGGGAGCGACGTCGAGTCCGGCCAACTCAACAAGGAAGGGTATGTCTCCGTGGCCGAACAACTCGTGGCGCGTTTCGGCGTCAAGAAAGTGGCCATCACGCTCCGCACTTCGCTTTCGGCCTTCGACAATCTCTGGGCCGGGATGCTCTATGACGCCGCGGCCGCCAAGGCCTGTTTCTCCACCGAGTACAAGGTGCATATCGTGGACCGCGTGGGCGGTGGGGACAGTTTCGGCGGTGGGCTGATCTATGCGCTGATGACGGGCAAGGATACGCAGGCGGCCATCGATTTCGCCGTAGCGGCAAGTTGCCTCAAGCATTCCATCGAGCACGATTTCAATCTCGTCACCGTCCAGGAAGTGGAAACCCTCGCGGCCGGGAACGGGACGGGACGCGTGCAGCGCTAGCGATGAAAAGCGACCTGTTCATCATTGGCGGCGGGCTCGCCGGATGGCGCGCCGCAGAAGCGGCGGTGACGGGCGGTGCGTCCGTCACGCTCGCCGCCAACGGGGCGGGCAACACGCCGGACATCCACGCGCTCAACTGCCCCGTACTGCCCGAAGATTCGGTAGAAACCTTCATCGAGGACACCCTTGCGGGCGGGAAGTACGACAATGACCGGGCCCTCGTCGAGACGATGTGCCGGGAATCCCTGCGGCTCAAGGACGAGTTCGCCTTCGACGGGACCGTCATCCGGCCGCTCGGCTGTTCCGTGGCGCGGGCAGTGTCCATCCGGCACGCCATCGGCGCGATTGCCGTCCGGGAAATCCGGGAAAGGCTCGAAGGCAAGGTGGCGTTTGAAAAACGCACCGTCACGCCGGAAGAACTGCTTGCCCTGCGTGCAGAGCGGCCCGAACTGAAAATCATCATCGCCACCGGCGGCTGGTGCGGAAAGTATGACTTTTCCGACAATCCGAAATACCTGAAAGGGGACGGGCTCGCCATGGCCGAAGCGCTCGGGGCAGCCCTCAAGGATGTTGACGAAAGGCACGTCCAGTATGAGCCTACGGTGCGCGTGGAAGGGCCTCGTCGCGGGGTTCCCGTCATCACTACCCTGCTCTACGAAGGCGCGAAGATGCTGAACGGGGAGGGGAAGGAATTCCTGCCCGATGCCCGCATAAACAAGGATGAACTGTCGAAAGCCATCTTCCGGGAAGGGGGCTACGCCATTTTCGACCTGACCGGGGTGCCGGACGAGAAGATTCTGGAATGCAAGATGGACCTCGATGAACGGATCATCAAGGTCGCCCCGGCACCGCATTCCTCGCTCGGAGGAATCGTCATCGACAGCCGCTGCCACGCCCTTGACCGTAACGGAAACATCGTTCCTGGGCTGTACGCCTGCGGAGAAGTGACGGCCGGCGTCCACGGATTGAACCGCCTGGGCGGAAACGGAGGCACGGCGGCGATGGTGTTCGGCACGATTGCCGGCCGCCAGGCCGCGCTTGAATTGAAAAATGGACAATGCCATGAAACCTGAAGAATTACGCTGGAAGGGAGACCCTTATTGGATCGACGTACAGAAGGCAGGAGAATTTCTGGGACTGCCGGACAAGACGGTGCTGCACGCCGGCCCACCGATTGAATATGCCCGGATGTGCGCCGGCCACAAGCGCAGCATGGTCAATGCCTGCTTCTTCGAGGGCTGGGCCAAGACGGAAGCGGAAGCCGTCCGGATGCTGGAAAGCGGCGAAATCCGGCTGGAAGCGGCTTTCGATTATGCGACGAACGGCTCCGGCTACGGCATCATCACCCCCTCCGTTCCCCTGCTGATCGTGGAAGACAGGGAGACCGGAGGCGTTGCCGGCCTTTTCCCCGCCGAAGGGAAATTCGGCGGCGGCTTCTGCGGTTGGGGCGTCTATTCGGAGGAAATCGCGGAAAACCTGCGCTGGCTGGGCGACGAACTGTTCCCGCCGCTGATCGCCGTACTGAAAGATACGGGCGGCTTCCCGATGCAGGCACTCTTCCACGAGGCGCTGCGGATGGGCGACGAACTGCATTCTTCGCAAAAAGCCATCGACGCGCTGTTTACCCGGGCAATCATTCCCTATGCCCTGAAATGCGCGAACGCCAAGGACCTGCTGGATTATTTTGCCACCACCCACCGCTTTACGCACAACTTCGGACAGGCCGCCAGCCGGGCCCTGCTGCTCGGACTCGAGAAACAGGGCGTCAAGCACCTGATGACCGCGGCCGGCGGAAACGGCGTGGATTACGGCATCAAGGTGGACGGCGTCTGGAAGGTCGCACCGGCCCCGATGATCGTCGGCCCCTACCTCACGCCCGGCGCGAAGAAGGAAAACCAACTGCCCTGGCTGGGCGACAGTTCCGTCGTGGAATGCCGCGGCTGGGGAGGAACGATCCGTCCCATCAATCCGGACTTCGGCGTCGAGGGGAAGGGCCTCATCATCAACGGCGGCATGATGGACGTGTTCGGCGGCTGGATGGGGGCCGGCTCCACGCGGATGCCCGTATATAATGAATTCGTATGATTGGACTCGATATCCTTGAACACGGCGGCACCGAATACCGCCGGCTCGTCAACAACGCCAAATGGACGCTGGCTTCCCTGAACTGGGCCCCGCGCTTCGACGAGGGGAATCTCACGGAACTGGAAAGGCACATCCTTACCGACGAAACCTTCGTGCTGCTGCAGGGCAAGGCGACCCTGCTGCTCGGAGAAAAGGCCGAAAGGGTGGAAATGGAACCCTTGAAATACTATAACGTACGCGCCGGTATCTGGCATCATATCACGGTCTCGAAGGATGCCCGCGTACTGGTGGCGGAAAACGCCAATACGTCAAAGGACAATTCCGAATATCTCTGCCTGGCTACCGGGAAAGTGTTCCGGAAGCGGCCCGTTTTCGAAGAAATCCTGCCGGATACTTATCTGTTGAAGGTGCCGTTCGGCCCCGTCTGGACAGGAATCATCCTTATCCGGGGCGAGAAGAACGTCCTGATCGACTCTTCGCACCTGGAGCCGGAAAAGTACCTGATTCCCGCGCTGGAAGACCTGGGGATGAAGCCCTCCGACATCGACTGGCTGCTGAACACCCACGTGCACGGCGACCATATCGGCGGACATTACAGCCTGGTGACGAAGTACGGGCTCAAGACGGCGACCCTCCGGAGTTCCGCCGACGCCTTGCGCGATCCCGTAAAGGTGGCCGTCCGCGTCCGGACCCGCTTTCCGAAGAACTCCCCCGCCCCCCAGTCCTATCTGAAAGGCGTGGAGCCGGACAGGCTGCTGGAAGAAGGGGAACGGCTCGAAGGGCGTTTCTATGCCCTCGCCACCCCGGGGCACGACGACGACTGCCTGACCTGGATCGACGCCGCTACCGGCACGGCCTTTACCGGTGATTCCCTGCAGGCCAACGGAACGCCGACGCAGGGCATCGGCTTTTACCGCAACCTGGCGGATTACCGGAAGACACTGGCCAAGTTGTCGGAATCGGGCATCCGGAATCTCGTCTGCGCGCACGACTATGACGGCATCGGCTGTGTGGTAAAAGGCGCCGAGGCCGTCGGGGAAGCCCTCCAGTACAGCGCAGAACGCATCGACCTTTATGACCGGAAAATCAAAGAATATGTCGCAGCCGGCGTCCCCGTCGAAGAAGAGCCCGTGTCCCTTGCGCTGAGACTCATCGGCGAAGTGGGCTGTGGAATGCCGGACGCCCTCTTCCTCGCCCTCCACACCGTATCGGAACACTTGAAACAATAACGCTATCGCTATGAATTACCTTGATTTTATTGTCATCGCCGTATTTTTCGTGGTGCTGCTGCTGATTCCGGCCCTTGCCGCGATGAAGTCCCGCGGAAAAGGCGCGCACGAGTATTTCAAGTCCGCCGGCTCCATGCCCTGGTGGCTCATCGGCATTTCGATGGTCGCGGCGACGACCAGTACCAACAGCGCCAACCTCTTCACGGAAATCATCCGGAAAGACGGCTTGAGCGGCAACTGGGTCTGGTGGGCGTTCCTGCTGACCGGTATGCTGACGGTCTTCGTCTATTCCAAACTCTGGGTACGCTCCGGGGCCACGACGGATATTTCTTTCTACGAACTCCGCTATTCCGGCAAGCCCGCCGCATTTTTGCGGGGGTTCCGGGCCATTTATCTCGGCGTCATCTACAACCTCGTCGTGATGGCCACGGTGCTGCTCGGCGCCGTCAAGATCGGGGTCGTCCTCTTTGGCGTGGAGCCCTGGGTCATCCTTGTGGTCACCGGCGTGGTGTCGCTCCTGTATTCCTGCCTCTCCGGCATCAGGGGAACGATTTATACGGATTTCTTCCTTTTTGCGGTAGTGATGATCGGCGCCTGCGGCGTGATGTATTTCAGCGTGAAGCATCCGGCCGTGGGCGGTTGGGCCAACCTGATGAGCCATCCGGAAGTCACCTCGCGCCTTTCGTTCTTCCCTTCCCTTTCCAATAAGGAGGCGCTGATTGCCGTCTTCGTCATTCCGGTCGCCGTGCAGTGGTGGAACGTCTGGTACTCGGGCTCCGAACCGGGCGGCGGCGGCTACATCGTCCAGCGGATGCTCACGGCCAAAAGCCCGAACCACGCGGTCGGCGGAACCCTGTTCTTCAATGTCCTGAACTATGCGCTCCGCCCCTGGCCCTGGTATATCGCCGCCTTTGCGTCCCTCCTCATCTTCCCGGACCTCGCGTCCATCCGCAATGCCTTCCCCGACGTCGATCCCTCGCTGGTCGGCGACGATATGGCCTACCCGGCGATGATCAAGATTGTCCCCAACGGTTGGATCGGTATCGTGGCCGCTTCCCTGATGGGAGCCCTGTTCTCGACAATCGCCGCCCAGCTTTCGATGGGCGCGAATTATGTCACGAACGATGTCTGGAAGCGTTTTATCCGCAAGGATGCCAGTGACCGGGAACTGATCTGGGTGGCCCGCGGCGCTTCGCTGGTCCTGGTCGTGATGGGCTGCGCGATGGCCCCGATGATCGCCAGTGCCAAGTCCGGCTTCGACCTGATGGTGCAGATCGGCGCCGGAACGGGCGTCATCTTCCTGCTCCGCTGGTTCTGGATGCGCATCAACGCCTGGACGGAGATTGTCGCGATGGGCGTATCGTTCCTCGCCGCGGTCTTCTTCCAACTGGTCTGGCCGGCGATTTCCCCCGTTGAACTTCTGTTCTGGGAAAAATTGCTGTGGACGATTGCGGTAACGACGGTCTTCTGGCTGGCCGCAACCTTCCTTACCCAACCCGAAAAACCGGAAGTCATCGCCCATTTCAAGGACCTGGTCCGTGCGGATGGCCGGGATGTCGGCAAGGGCGTGTTCAAGATGTTTGTCGCCTCCGTCGCCATTTTCGCCTTTATGTGGGCTGTCGGTGCCCTGATCGGGGTTTCCGGAGGAAATTGATGCCAAAGTTTTGGAATTCTACCTTCGTACGCTTTAAGACTCCGATAAAGAAACTTTACACAAAAAAACAGTTATGAGAACGACAGAACTTGATTCCAAGTATCACGACTTGGAAAAAATGAGCACCCTCGAAATCCTTACGGGCATCAACACCGAAGACAAGACCGTGCCGTATGCCATTGAGAAAGTCATTCCGTCCATCGAGAGACTTGTGGACGGCATCGTGGAGAGGATGCGCCGCGGAGGAAGGGTATTCTATATCGGAGCCGGTACGAGCGGACGTCTCGGCATCATCGACGCCGCCGAGATTCCCCCGACCTACGGAATGAAGGACACCTTCATCGGCATCATCGCCGGTGGCGACAGCGCCATCCGGACGCCTGTCGAAGGCAGTGAAGACATCAAGGAAAACGGCTGGAAAGATGTCAGCGCCTTCCAACCGAAACCCGAAGACTCCATCATCGGTGTCGCCGCTTCCGGCGTCACGCCGTACACCATCGGTGCGCTCGAAGAAGCAAGGGCGCACGGGATGCTGACGGCCTGCATCACCTGCTGCGAGAACGCTCCGATTGCCCAAGTCGTCGAGTATCCCATTTCCGTTATCGCAGGTCCCGAGTTCGTTACCGGAAGCACCCGGATGAAAGCCGGCACCGTGGGGAAACTCGTGCTCAACATGATTTCCACCGCCGTGGTGATCAAACTGGGCCGCGTACGGGGCAACAAGATGATCGATATGGACATCACCAACCGGAAACTCGTTGACCGGGGCAGCCGCATGATTATGGAGCAGGCCGGAATCGACGACTACGAGAAAGCCAAGGAACTCCTGCTGAAATACGGCCACGTCCGCCAGGCGGTCGACGCCTACCTGGCTGGACAGGCGTAAGCGACTATTGTTTCGTAATCGTTAACGTTTTCACGTCATATATTCCGGAGAAGCATCACGAATTCTCTGTCCGGGGGAAGTACGAGGACATCACCCTCGCAGACCTGCTGGCTTTCGCCGCCCAGAACGACATCAAGAATCCCGCGAAGTACATCGACAAGGTCAGGAATGCACTCCGCAATTTCAGAACTCTGGCGACATCCAATGGTGTCGCGCCCCGCTTCATCGACCTCTTGGAGTCCAGGCTTCGTGAGATAGACGACTTTACCCGGTAAGACAGAACTGTTTATGCAACGGCTCGGAACGATAAAAGAAATCCCAACCGGCCTCTTGACTTGTATGTTCGTCATCGTCCGGCACTGCTGGGTTTGAGCGAAGATGGTATTGACCGGGCCGAACTGAAGGCGAAGGGCTGCCCCGTACGGAAATGGCTCTACGGGCACTTCCATCAGTCCTGGAACGGGCTCGTCGGCGGTGCCTGCAGCGCCCTCGTCTGGAAGGCCCTCTCCCGTTAGGAACTTTATGGCCTATCCTTTGAGAACCAGCCGGCCGGCTGGTTTTTTCGTTTCTATAAGGAAAGTTCGTGCGCTTGTGGAAAACAAAAAAACGGGGTTTCCGAAGAAATCCCGTTTTCAGATGGAATGAAGTGGCTTGATTAAAACACCCTCTTGGTAAGGTCGGAAGGGAAATTCATGAAGAAGAAGGTAGAATCGCCCTCCAGGTGCAGCTTAGCTCCGTTGACCGCAATGAGCATTTTAGTCTTCATTTCATCGTCCAGTTCAACATAAACCGAGTTGTCGATGACAAACCAGCGGACGATATTGACGGTAAGGTTCCCCGTGGTGGTAATCTTCTTTTCAGTGAAAGTAACGGTCACCTCTTCGCCCCCGGCAAGGAGACTCAAATTACCGGTCCAGTCACCCACGACGGCGGCTTTGACACGGGCAATCTCATCGGCCTGAGGGTCGGACTTCTTGCAACTCACGCTGGCGAACACAGCAACGGCAACAACGGCCAAAAGCATCAAAATTCTTTTCATGATAAAAAATAAGGTTACTGATTTTTGTTGAAGTTAACTTGACAAAGATACGGAAAAAAATCGCAAATAAATACAAAATCGTGCTCTCAGTGCATTCAATGAGGTAAAATGTCTCTGAAATGTACATTTGTGGCGGAGATAATGCGCGGATTTGGTCTCGGCCCAAATCCGCGCATAGGGTTTCAACTGAAATATATTTATCTTTGTAGGTTATATAAACGAAGCACGTGCTTAAAAAGATTCTCATATTCTTTTGCGGAGTCCTTACAGTGATAGGTTGCAGCCGGTCCTTCAAGGCCCTGGCCATCATAGATTCCGCACTCGCGGTAGGAAATGTCTCTCCTTTCCGGGCCCAGTTTCTCAGGGCCAAGATTCACGCCAACTCGCTGGAAGGCTTGCAGCGGGACCAAGCCATTGTCCTTTGCGAGGAACTGCTTGATCATGATTCCACGCAAGTGGTGGACAAGGCTACCGCCGCCAACCGCAACGATGTGCTGGATGTGATGATGGATGCCTGCCGCAAAAACAAAGATGACAAAAAATGGCTCCGCTATGCCATAGAAAGGGCCCAACTGAGCCGCGACCAGGGTATGGAAACCGAATCGCTGCGTATGGAGGCCGAAGTTGGTGCCGCCATGGCCCGCGTGGGACGCCGGGAAGAAGGGATGATCAAACTGGAACAGGTCATTGGCGCCCTGGAAAAGGGAGCCCCCAGCGTGGACCGTATGGCCGCCGGCATCGGCAGCGGTTGTGAATACATCACCGGCGGGCAGCGCCACGGCGGATCGCTCACTGTTACCGGCGGTTACGTGGAAGCCCACGCTGGTGAAGACGGCGCGGGTATCGGCGGCGGAGAGGATGCCTACGGCGGCAACGTCACCATCACCGGCGGCGAGGTGCGCGCTTACGGAAGCCCCAATGGCACGACCATCGGGGCTGGCGAGGACGGTGGCAGCGACGGCTCCTTGACACTTGGCGATCTGCTGATGGTTCGGCCCGCCTTCGGAGAAGGCTGGTTCGCTCCCGTTGCCGCAGACCAGCGAGTAAACACTTGCCGGAATCATACCGGCGTATGGATTATGGTCTGCAACCATCCTGAACATACCCCGGAAAACTGCCCTTATCACAAACATCCGTAACCAATAAAGACAGATCATATGAAAAAATCAACCAATCAACCCGCAAAACGCGATTCATTTGCCAGTTCGTTCGGCGTACTGGTGGCTATGGCCGGATCGGCCGTTGGACTGGGGAACCTATGGCGTTTCCCTTACCTGGTAGGTGAGAACGGCGGCGCCGCCTTCATCCTCATCTACCTGGGATTCGTCATCCTGGCCGGCCTGCCGGTGATGCTGGCCGAATTCATCATCGGCCGAAGGGGACAGGCCAGCGCCCGCGGAGCTTTCCAGAAACTGGCCCCAGGCACCCACTGGGGCATAGTGGGGGTCCTGGGCGTCATATGCTGCCTCTGCATCCTCTCGTTTTACTCGGTGGTGGGCGGCTGGTGCACGGAATACCTTTTCAAGTCTGTCTGTTTCGACTTTACCGAAGGAGATCCGGAGAACTTGAAGACCATGTTCTCTTCTTTCTCCTCCTCTGTCTGGCTTCCTATCCTCTGCCACACCATCTTCCTGGCCCTTACGGCCGGGGTTGTTGTGGCCGGCGTTCAGAATGGCATTGAGAAGTTCTCCAAGGTGATGATGCCGCTGCTTTTCCTCATTATCATCGGCATTGCCATCCGTTCCATGACCCTTCCCGGCAGCGGCTCCGGCCTCCGCTTCCTTTTCGAGCCCAACTGGTCCAAGGTGACGTCGCAAACTTTCCTGGCAGCCCTGGGACAGGCCTTCTTCTCGCTGTCGCTGGGTTCCTGCATGGTGGTTACCTATGCGTCCTATGTAAAGAAAGATGCCAACATCATCTCGCTGAGTTCCCAGACGGCCATAGCCGATACGCTCTTTGCCATCATTGCCGGCTGCGCCATTATGCCGGCCGTGTTCGCCTTCGGCATCAGCCCCGGCGAGGGTCCCGACCTGGTGTTTGTAACGCTGCCGCATATCTTCGGCCAGATGCCGCTGGGCGGCGTCATTGCCATCCTCTTCTTTGTAGCGTTGCTGCTGGCCGCCCTCACCTCATCCATTTCCATGCTGGAAGTAATTGTAGCCTTCTGCATCGAACAGTTCAAGATGAAGCGCAAGGCGGCCGTGATTGTGGGCTTCGTCTTTATCTGGATTCTGGGCTGCCTCTGCTCCCTGTCTATGGGTCCGCTTAGCAACTGGAAGATTCTGGGCAAAACCATCTTCGACTTATTCGACTTCATTTCGGCCGACTTCCTCATGCTCATTGGTGGACTGCTGATTGTTCTCTTTGCAGGGTGGAAGCTGGGTAAGGCAACCGTATTTGACGAAATCACCAACGGCGGAACTCATCCCGTTCCCGCCTGGCTGCTGAAAACCATCCTCTTCCTCATCCGCTTCGTGGCTCCCGCAGCCCTCCTCGCCATCGCCATCTTCCAAATTCACGAATAAACCAATGAAAATGAAAGCCCTACTCAAAACCCTGTGGACGGCAGCGCTCTGTGCTTCGCTGTTGCTGGCTTGCAAAAAGCAGCCCGATGTTCCGCACTTTACCCTACTCCCCTGAATCCGACGCCTACGTATGATGTCGTTACCAATACATTGGATAAGGGAGCGTTTATCATGGGAGGTGATTCTTCAGCAGAGTTTACGGCCCTGAAGAAGCGGCTCTTGAATATCACCAATGGAGGTCTGACAGATCCCGATTTACACACCCTTGTCATTGGAACGGCAGAGTTGAACGCTCTCAACGAAGAGAAAGCAGGACAGCTGCGCAATTTGATTGTTCGCGGGGGGAATATCATGGTGCTTAGCCCGGATTCGCCTTCCATCGAAAGGCTTTCCAACATTCTGGGAGGAACGGTGGATTCCGCTGCGCCACTTCGTGGCTTGCGCTATCTCTTGCCCTCCCGGGGGGCTTTGAGGCACGAAGTGCCGAAGGCGGCATCAGCCGCCGCCGGAATGACGAAATGAAATGAAGGAATGGAGGCAGGGGGGTTGGGGGAGCGAATAGTTCCCCCAATATGGAAATGTTCGTCCTCGAAGCAAAGAAAGCAGCCGACTGGCTGCTTTCGAAGCGGAGAGGACGAGATTCGAACTCGTGGTACGGTTACCCGTACGGCAGTTTAGCAAACTGCTGGTTTCAGCCACTCACCCACCTCTCCGGAAGTCTCGGTAAAACTGAAACGTCCCACACTTTCTCGTGCGGGACTGCAAATATACAACTTCTTTTTGTTTACGCAAATTATTTCTCCAGGCGGACGGCCTCGGAGATGCTGGTCTGGCGGCCGTCGCGGAA
>LXOW01369067.1_pt1 | contig 15166 bp, 5 predicted proteins | sample 1368591 | NCBI WGS metagenome assembly LXOW01 (sample SAMN04884650, study PRJNA319009) | bovine gut metagenome | isolation source: Cow rumen | host: Bos taurus | place: Italy: Legnaro (PD) | collected 2014-07-09 | reverse complement strand
GCTTAAAGCTTAATGGTCAATCTTCCATTTTCTATTTTCAGCTGTCCCAATGCCTTTCGAATCTTATCTCTTTCAGGTTGTTCAAACTTATAGAAAGGCGATGCCACGAAATCGTCGTTGATAATTCCGAGTATCGACAGGGCGCACTTCAATCCCTTCAGGTAGCTGGAGCCATGCTTGCCGACCGTGTATATGGAAGTGGATATCTTCATGATATACTCCTGCAACTGCAAGACACGCTGTATGTCGTGGGTTCTTGCAGCCTCATACATTGCCACATATAGTTCGGGGAACATGTTGGCGCCGCCATTGATGCCACCGTGAGCGCCTAAGAGCACGCTCTCGCCAGTCATCTCCTCTGGTCCGACGAGCATAGCAAAATCCCTGCGTTCCTTCATCTTATACATCACAGACTGGAAATATACGGCATTGGCCGATGAGTCCTTGAAGCCTATGACGCGAGGGTTCTGGGCTATGCGCCAAACCGTATCGGGAGCGAAATTGACCTTTACGTGGCTCGGCATGTTATACAAGAATACCGGCAACGGCAGCTGGGGCACCAACTCCTCATAGAACTGTGCCAGCTCGGGCTGTCCTGTGGCGAAATAATAAGGTGGTGCCGAAACGACGCCATCGGCTCCGCACTCTGCTGCCACATTAGCAAGACGTACACTCTCAACGATGCTGGTATCGGTGACACATACCAACAGGGGCAGACGACCGTTGTTGATGCGGGCAGACTCTCGTATCATCTGCTGACGCACAGCGTAGCTGAGGCTCTGCTCCTCGCCTGTCGTTCCGAGAATAAACAGTCCATGAACGCCACCTGCAATCAGGTGTTCTATCAGTCTCTCAAGACTCTCCACATCGAGGGTCTCATTGTCCTTCAGCGGGGTCACAAGGGGCGGGATAATTCCGCATAGAGGTTTGCTTTCTATCATTTTTTCCTTTTTATATTTTACTACAAGACGGAGAATGCTTCCTTTTGTAATGATTATCGGGTACAAAAGATGTGTTTTCAAGTCATTATTTTATATGGAAAAGCGTTTTTTAGCAATACTCATTATGACGGCCTGCCAAATGATTGGCATGTCTCAAACGGCTGATGTAACCACACAAAGGAAGTATATCAGCGGGACAGGTTGTGACGACATGGTGGAATGGGACTTCAAATGTTCCGACGGCCGTAAGTCCGGGCAATGGACAAAGATAGGTGTTCCCTCTTGCTGGGAGTTGCAGGGGTTTGGCACCTTCCAATATGGTATGCGGTTCTATGGCAAGGCCACGCCAGAGGGCATTGCCGACGAGAAAGGCTCTTACAAAACAGAATTCTCCCTGCCTCAAGAATGGGCGGGCAGACAGATACTGCTGGTGTTTGAAGCTGCCTTTACGGAGATACAGGTCAAGATTAATGGCCGCAAGGCAGGCAACGGCACCTACCAGGGCGGTTTCACCCGCCACACCATCGACGTCTCTGACCGCGTATTCTTCGGAGAAAAGAAGAAGAACCGCCTTGAGGTGGAGGTATTGAAAGAGAGCACCAATGCTCAGGTGAACCTTGCTGAGCGCCGCGCTGACTATTGGAACTTCGGAGGCATCTGGCGTCCTGTCTTCATCATCTCCAAGCCCTCGCAGAACATCTACCGCGTGGCCATCGACGCCAAGGCCGACGGACACTTCATGGCCGACGTATTCCTCAACAGGGCTGCTGCTGGCAGTTCCGTCAGCGTAGATATTCTCGATACAAACGGGAAGAAGATTGCGCAGAGTCCCTCTTTTGCCGTAGCCAGCGATGGTGGCAGGATAGACTTCAATGCCAAGGGCATCAAGGCATGGAATGCAGAACAGCCCACGCTTTACACAGCGGTATTTACGCTGAAAGACGCAGCTGGGAAGACGCTGCACGCGGAGCGCCAACGGTTTGGTTTCCGCACCATAGAATACCGCCATCAATACAATGGCGACAAGGAGGACGGCCTCTTTATCAATGGCCGGAAGGTGATAGTGAAGGGTGTCAATCGCCACTCTTTCCGTCCAGAGACAGGCCGAACCCTCTCAAGGCAAAAGAACATTGAGGACGTGCAGCTTATCAAGTCGATGAACATGAATGCTGTGCGCCTGTCGCATTACCCCGCAGACCCTGAGTTCCTCGACGCCTGCGACTCGCTCGGACTCTATGTGGAGTGTGAACAGCCAGGATGGCATTGGGCACATGAAACGATTGTCGGCTCGCAGATAGTGGAGGAGATGGTGACACGAGACGTGAATCACCCATCGATAATCTTCTGGAGCAACGGCAATGAGGGCGGCTTCAACTACGAGTTGGAACAGGTGTTTACGAAGTATGACCCGCAGCAGCGCGTAGTGCTCTATCCCTGGGCCAACCGCAACGGCTTCGAGACGAAGCACTACCGTTCGTGGGGCGAGACGGCTGAGTTTATGCGCCAAAAGGAAATCTTCATGCCAACAGAGTTCCTGCACGGCCTCTACGATGGCGGACACGGCGCCGGGCTGAAAGACTATTGGGAACTGATGATGTCTAATCCGCGTTGTGCCGGAGGCTTCCTCTGGGATCTCATGGACCAGGGCGTTGTGCGTGGAGACCAGAATAGTATTGTAGACTGCATGGGCAACTTCGGAGCCGACGGCATCGTAGGTCCGCACATGGAGAAGGAGGGCTCGTTCTATACCATTAAAGAGGTGTGGAGCCCTGTACAAGTAGAGATGAGAAACGGGAAACTGGAAGTCAGCAACAACTATAACTTCACCAACCTGAAAGACTGCAAACTCACATACAAATATCTGAACATGCCTTCGTTCGGAGAGGCACAGATAAAATGTGAAAGTCAGGGGACGCTTACCGTTCCAAGCACAGAACCTTGGCAAAAAACGGAAATCTCCCTACCAAGAGCTGAGGCCGATGTACTGGAGATAGCAGCCTTTGACCCGCAAGGGCAGGAAATCTTCACGTGGAGTTTCAAGTTAAGAGAGCTTTCAAAGAACACCGAATGCGGCTACACCAAGGAAGAGACCGCTGAAGCACTTCTCGTAACCTGCAACAAAAACACCTACACCTTCTCAAAGAAAGACGGGCGGCTCATCAATGTAAAAATTGGCTCACGCTCGATTTCCCTCACTAACGGCCCACGTTTTGTAGCAGCCAAGCGTTCTGACCGTTCTCAGGATGGATTCTATAACCACGATGACAAAGAAGCTTTCAAGAAGAAGACCGAATATACGGAGTACGAAGATCTGGGGGCATTCTGCGGCTTTGAATTCAAGGACGGCCAGCTTACAGCAAACTACCGGTATGGCTCCTTGAATCAGGTAACCTGGCGATTCAGACAGAACGGAGAAGTAGCCATCGATGCTCACTACACCTTCAACGGTGTTGTTGACCTGCTGGGCATCAGCTTCGACTACCCTGAGCAGAAGGTCAAGACAAAGCAGTGGGTAGGCTGCGGTCCGTATCGCGTTTGGCAGAACCGCATGGAGGGGCCACAGTATGGATATTGGAAGACAGACTATAATGACCCTATTCCTGGCGAGACATTTGAATATCCTGAGTTCAAGGGTTATTTCTCTGACGTCTCATGGATGCAGATAGAGACAGCAGAGGGAAAGATGGGCATCATCCAGCCCTCTGATTATGTAGGAGTCTTCACACCTCGCGACGGACGAGACCACATTCTCTATACACTACCAGAGACCGGCATCTCAATTCTGAAAGCCATTCCTGCTGTCCGTAACAAGGTGAACACCACCGACCTCAATGGCCCATCGGCCCAGCCATACTGGAGCAAAGGCAAAGGCTCCATATCTGTCATCTTAAGATTTGAGTAGTATGAAGCGACTCTCCTTATCTGTTATCTGCTTTCTGTTATCTTTCTGTGCCGGTCTTGCCGACACACATAAGCCTTGGACTTTCTGGTACTGGATGTATGGCGCCGTATCAGAAGAAGGTGTCAGGGCTGATTTGCAGGCCATGAAAGATGTAGGACTGGGAGGTTGCTATCTCATGCCCATCCGCGGGGCGGCAGAGCGACAGGAATACAAGGGCACAGCCGATGCCTTAAGCGAGAACTTCTGGCGAATGGTTGACCTCTCTCTCATGCAGGCCGACTCATTAGGACTGGGAATGGGCATACACATCTGCGACGGATTCGCCCTGGCTGGCGGGCCTTGGATAGCGCCTGAGGAATCCATGCAGAAAATCGTATTCAGCGACACCATCGTAGTAGGCCGTATCTCACAGCTGATAAAGCGGAAAGGCGGTCTGACATTACAGCGTCCAAAGGGCTATGACGGCTATTACGAGGACATCGCCGCCTTCGCCATACCCCTGACACGCAGGTCGTTCACTCCACTGCCCTATAGCTTCGACATCCAGCGTGACTTAGGGGAAACCAATGGTCAAGGGTCAATGGTCAATGTACAATGTTCTCCTACCATGACGCGCAACGCCAAAGGCGTCTTTACCGCCTCTGAGCCGGCATGGATACAGTTTGACATGGGAAAGCCACGCCTATTCTCCAATATTGAGATAGCAGCCAATGGCACCAATATGCAGGCCCAGCGCATGATGGTAGAGGCATCTGACGACGGTGTCTCCTTCCGTTGCGTCAAGCAGCTTGTGCCGCCACGTCAAGGTTGGCAGAACTACGACCACAACACCACCTTTGCCATTCCACCCACCGAGGCACGCTACTGGCGACTATCGTGGACTCCCGAGGGTACGGAGCCTGGGAGCGAGGACCTGGATGCTGCCAAGTGGCGCCCACGCCTGGGACTGAAGAATGCTGTCTTCCACACTCAGCCCTGCATCGACAACTGGGAGGGGAAGGCAGGCTACGTATGGCGCATCGCTCCAGACAGCAACCCAGGCGAATTGCCTGACAGCATCTGCTGGCAACAGCGCGAGATAGCACGGCTGACCTTGGAGGGAGACCGCGTGACAGACTATAAGCTTGAATCAACAGACACACCTTACTATGTCTATCGCATAGTACGTATCGGCCATACTGCTACGGGGCATACCAATGCCACAGCCGGTGGAGCCAAGGGGCTGGAGTGCGACAAGTTCTCGCCAAAGGCTGTCAGCAAGCAGGCAGACTCGTGGTTCGGACTCTTTAAGAAGCGTCCTCATGCCGACGTGGTGAAATATCTGCACGTGGACTCATGGGAGTGTGGCTCACAGAACTGGAGCCGCACGTTTGCACAGGAGTTCAAGGCCCGCAGAGGCTACGACCTGCTCCCCTGGCTACCTGTCATGATTGGCATTCCTGTTGAGTCGGCAACAAAGAGCGACCAGGTGCTGCGCGATGTACGCCTGACCATCAACGACCTCATCAACGAGGTATTCTTCGCCACCGTAAGGCAGAAGGCAGGTGAATACGGCGTACAGTTCTCCTGCGAGAGTGTCGCACCCACTATGGTGTCAGATGGTATGCAGCATTATAAATATGCCGACATCCCTATGGGAGAGTTCTGGCTCAACTCCCCGACCCATGACAAGCCCAACGATATGCTGGATGCTATCAGCGGGGCACATGTCTATGGCAAGAACATCGTGCAGGCAGAGGGCTTCACAGAGGTTCGCGGGGTGTGGGACGAGACACCGGCGATGGTCAAGCCGCTCCTCGAGCGTAACTTCTGCCTGGGCATGAACCGGCTGTTCTTCCACGTCAACGCCCATAACCCCTGGCTTGACAAGAAGCCGGGAATGACCCTTGACGGCATCGGACTTTTCTTTCAGCGGGACCAGACGTGGTTTCCTGAGGCAAAGGGCTTAGTAGACTATATCACACGTTGTCAGAACTTCCTGCAAAGGGGTAAGCCCGTGGTGGATATTGCAGTCTATACTGGCGAGGAGATGCCCCGCCGAGCTTTCACGCCAGACAGGCTGGTGCCTATGCTGCCAGGCATCTTCGGCACGGAGAGAGTAGCAGAAGAAAGGGCACGTCTGGCAAACATCGGGCAGCCCATGGAGGAGTCGCCCGTGGGTGTGAAACATTCTGCAAATATCCTCGACCTCAAGGACTGGATTAATCCCCTGCATGGCTACCAATACGACTCGATGAACAAGGATGGGCTGTCGCGGTGGCTCGCAAAACTCTTTGACCCCGCAACCAACGATATGCCGAACTATCGGGTGCTGGTGGTGCCGCAGAACGTAAAAGTGTCTCACGAAACGCAGGCAAGGATTGACTCGCTTAAGCTATACGGCATAACCGTCATTACCGAGCCCTACAAGGAACAAACGCTCCCCGGGCTGTCGCCTGACGTGATACTGCCGGAAGGCATTGCCTACACACACCGCAAGCAGAATAAGCGGCATTGCTATTTCCTGAGCAACCAGACTGACTCGGTACGTACGTTCCAGGCCAAGTTTCGTATTGACGACAGAGTGACAGAACTGATAAATCCCCTGACAGGAACTCCGATGGCTTTCCATGAACAGCGTGACGGAGAGTACAGTTGTGTCAACATCACTCTACCGCGTTACGGCTCTGTCTTCGTGATGTCAGGGAGCCATACTCTGGATGTATGGCCTGAGAGCCAGTACATGCAATACACGAAACCCCTTGGCGAGAATCTGAAGTGGGATGTGACATTCCGTGAGAACGGCGAACAGGTGAACACGCATCAGCTCTTCGACTGGAGTCAGAGCGACAACGAATGCATTCGCTACTTCAGCGGACATGCACGTTACAAGACGACCTTCACCATGAAGAAGCGAGAGTTGAAACACTCCACATGGTGGCTACGCCTGCCAGAGGTGAGGGATGTGGCACACGTGTGGCTGAATGGCATCGACCTCGGTATCGTTTGGACAGAGCCATATCAAGTGAAGCTTGGCAAACACCTGAGGAAAGGCAAGAACACGTTGGAGATAGAGGTTGTCAACACTTGGCATAACGCCTTGCGGGGAGCCGACAAAGGGATGCCTCCCTATGAGGGTATCTGGACTAACGCCAAGTATCGCACGGAGGGTGATGCCTTGATGCCTGCCGGCCTCTTGAAGACGCCCCTATTGCTTAAGCAAGAACACTCGGGCATCAGGGCAGCATTTGAACGTTTTCGTTAAGCCAAAAGAGCAGACCAAGCTTGCTTGATGTCTGCCTTGGCGAGTTCCGAGCTCTGCTCGCCTGAACTCCGCTGAAAATAGATAATGTGTGAAGAAAAGGTCGGATAAAATTCAAGATTAAGGAGCAAGAATCTATTAGGTTAATATAAACAGCCATTATTCAGATGAGGAAAATATTGACGTGGCTTATCGCTGCCACCATAACAACAGCAGCACAGGCAGTAGTGAAACTGCCACAGTTCTTCAGCAACAATATGGTGCTGCAACAGCAAACGGAGTGTAACCTTTGGGGTACTACTGACAAGGGGAAGACCGTCAGCATCACCACCTCGTGGGATAACAAGACCTATCAGGCAAAAGCCGGCAGCGATGGAAAATTTGAAGTGAAGGTACAGACGCCCATTGCTGGTGGTCCCTACACGATATCCTTCAATGACGGCGACATGCTGCAGCTGAGCAACGTGATGATTGGTGAGGTGTGGATATGCTCCGGACAGAGTAATATGGAGATGCAGATGAAGGGCTTCAAGCAGCAGCCTGTCGAGGGCACCACTGAAGAACTCATGCGATGCAAGGACGCGCAGCTGAGACTATTTACTGTAAAGCGACACGTATCGCTGACACCGGAATGGGATGTGACAGGCGAGTGGAATGAGGCTCACTCTGCCAGCGTGCGCGACTTCTCTGCCACAGCCTATTATTTTGGCCGTGCACTCCGAAGCACATTAGAAGTTCCTGTAGGACTCATCGTCACCTCTTGGGGCGGTTCTGCATGCGAGGCATGGATGAAAAGCGAATGGCTCAAGGCCTTTCCCAAAGTAAAGCAGACCATCACAGAGGAGGATGTGAAGAAACTACAGCAGCGTTGTCCTACGGCCCTCTTTAACGGACAACTAAAACCCATTATCGGCTACACCATGCGAGGTGCTATCTGGTATCAGGGTGAGGACAACGTCCCACGCTATGATTACTATGCCCCACTTCTGAAAGCTATGGTAGAAGGCTGGCGTTCAGAGTGGCAGCAAGGCGATTTTCCTTTCTACTACTGCCAAATCGCGCCTTACGACTACAGCCTGATAGAATGGAAAGACAGCCAGTATCTTCGTGAGCAGCAGATGAAAGCAGAAGGAATAATCTCCAATAGCCGTATGGCAGTACTGATGGATGCTGGTTTGGAATATGGAATCCACCCCCGCAAGAAACGACAGGCAGGAGAACGACTGGCACTCCTCGCGCTCGCCAATACCTATGACATCAAAGGAATGCCTGAGTTTGCAAGGTATAAGGACGTGGAGTTCAAAAACGACACCTGCATCGTCAGCTTCGACAGAAGTAAGGAATGGGTGTATTTCGAACATGGCACCACCTCCAAGAATTTCGAGGTAGCAGGTTCCGACAAGGTTTTTCACGCAGCAACGAAGGCATGGGTTAGCCGTAACCACGTATATCTTACTTGCGATGAAGTCAAGCATCCCGTAGCCGTACGCTACGCCTTCAAAGACTGGGCCGAAGGCGATCTGATGCACGACGGCCTTCCCGTTTCATCTTTCAGGACAGATAATTGGTAATCCAAAATGGACAAAAGACTCCTTATCTCGCTATTCCTTATATTCACGACATGGTTACAGGCTTCTGACTATGTTCCACGCGACTATGTCTGGACTACACAAAGCAAGAACTCCTGTGGGTCGATGCCTTGTGGAGGTCATGACATCGGGATGAACGTATGGGTGGAAAAGGGCGACATCCTCTTCTATATTGCGCAATCAGGGTGGTTTGACGAAAACAACACCCTTCTGAAGGCCGGACGATGGAGAATACATCTCCAAGGCAAGCCTCTTGACAGCAAGGACTTCCAACAGCGGCTGTGTCTTGACGAGGGTGCCATATATATAAAAGGTGGAGGAGTAAGCGTCAGGATATGGGCCGATGTGGAGGAGCCCGTCGTATTTGTCGCAATAGAATCGCCAAAGAAGAGGCGTGCCACGCTAAGCTATGAGAGTTGGCGCTATAAGGACCGTCCCCTGACAAAGGCCGAGTGTCAGCAATGCTCCTACAAATGGGTACTGCCCAAGGACACCTATACCCTCGCCGACAGCATCACACCCATTTTAACTACCCCTACCCTTGGGGAGGCTGGAAGAAGGGCTGTTCTTTCTTTCAGCCATCACAACCGTCCAACAACAGTATTCGACTATGCCGTGAGCCGCGAACACATGGACGATGTCAAGGGCTCTCTCTTTAACCCCATAGGCAGTCTCTCGCTTCGTGGTGAGATGTCGGCACCGGGCTTCCACTACGTAGGAACGACAGATGGCATCTATGCCTCAACTGACTATCGCAGTTGGAACTTCCGTCACGACAATCTTACTGAAAGCACGATAGCAATACGTCTGTCCGCATCGTCATCACCCACAGAGAATAAGGGAACGGAATGCATCTCCGCTAATACATCGCAATCACGCAGCGCCCGTTGGTGGCACGGCTACTGGCAGCGCAGCTGGATACAGACAGACACGCCGCCGAGTAGCGCTGAGGAGCTCACCACAATGGTGCGAAACTACGAGCTGTTCCGCTACATGCTGGGATGCAACGCCTATGGCCAATGGCCTACGAAGTTTAATGGAGGCCTCTTCACCTTCGACCCCGTATATGTAGACCCCGCAACACCCTTCACCCCCGACTATCGCAAATGGGGAGGAGGCACCATGACGGCACAAAACCAGCGTCTGGTATATTGGCCCATGCTCAAGAGTGGCGATACGGATATGATGACAGCACAGCTCGACACCTACCTGCGGTTGCTGCCAACAGCAGAGGCATGGTCGCGCCACCATTGGGGGCATGAGGGAGCCTGCTTCAGCGAGCAGTTGGAGAACTTCGGACTGCCTAACCCTGCTGAATATGGCACACATCCTGAGGGCTCCGACTATGGCATGGAGCGCAATGCGTGGCTGGAATATGAATGGGACACCGCACTGGAATTCTGCATGATGGCATTTCAGGTCAGACAATACACCGGTGAAGACATCTCTCGGTATGAACCAATGATAAGGAGTTGTCTCCGCTTCTTCGACGAACATTATCAGTATCTGGCAAGGCAGCGGGGCAGTAAGGCCCTGGATGGTAACGGGAAGCTGATTATCTATCCGGGGTCAGGGTGCGAGACCTATAAGATGGCCTATAACCCTTCAAGCACCATAGCAGCCCTTAGGGCATTGGCAACGGCTATTGGCGACACTCTGCTCCTCTCGCGCCTGCCAGAGACTCCCCTGACAAACACGGCTCAGGGCGATACACTTATCGCTCCAGCCGTAACCTGGGCGAGGATACAGAACGTGGAGACGCCGCAGCTATATCCTGTCTTCCCTTGGCGACTGTATGGTTTGGGGAGACCACATCTCGACATCGCACGCAATACCTATCTCAAAGACCCGCATGCCATTGCAATGCGTAGCAGCAAGGGATGGAAACAAGACAACATCTGGGCAGCCTGCCTCGGACTGACAGATGAGGCTTGCCGCCTGAACGCAGAGAAGCTGGGCAACGGGCCCTATCGGTTCCCTGCATTCTGGGATGCCGGCTTCGACTGGGCTCCCGACCATAACCGCGGCGGTGCCGGCATGATAGCTCTTCAGGAGATGCTCTTGCAGGAAGACCCCAACCACGATCCCATACTATTCCCAGCATGGCCTCGGGAGTGGAACTGCCGGTTCCGCCTCAACATCTCAGGCCAACGCTGCGTCGATGCAGAAATCAAAGACGGCATCGTGACCTCACAAATTTCTTCGCAGGGTTCATGCTCTTCAACTTGCTATTCTCAGTTCGGAAACGCCCAGTGGATAGGCGCCATCACAAAACAAGCCTCCCGACTACCCGAGGGGCGCAACTATACGGGTGCCAAACTGAAGGAGCCCGCAGTTAAGGATGCCTGGCAGAATGCCGACACTCTCAGTCAGCGAAGCATCATCCTGCACAGGGACATACGTCTCAAAGGAGCAGTACGCAAAGCAACAGCATACATCACGGGATTAGGATTCTACGAGTTTGCCGTCAACGGCAAGAAAATCGGCGATGCCGTCTTTGCACCTCTGTGGAGTGACTACGACAAGACCATCTACTATAACACCTACGACGTCACTTCTCAATTAACAGATCAAGCCAATCCTTCACCTTCCCTTGTGGAAGCAGATTCCGTCTGCTTCACTCATAACTCTTCACTTTCCGTCCTTCTTGGCAATGGATTCTATAACGAGCAGGGTAAGCGTTATTCCAAGATGCGCATCTCCTTTGGCCCTCCTACCCTGCTGTTCCGCTTGCACATCGAATACGCCAACGGAGAGACAGAGGACGTAGTCAGCGACAACCAGTGGCAGTGGGAATTGTCACCCATTACCTTCAACAGCATCTATGGTGGTGAGGATTACGACGCACGCTTAGAACAGCCTACAGATTGGCGTCCTGTTGTCATACAGGAAGCACCCAAGGGTGTGCTACGTCCACAGACTGCCTATCCCGTAAACATCATGGAGCGTTTCTCTATTAAGGATACCATCAGAAATGACTCGGTATTGGTTCTCGATATGGGTCAGAACCTCGCAGGCTTCCCAGAGATTACCGTGCAGGGCCGCTCCGGGCAAAAGATTAAGATAACCCCTGGCGAAACACTTACCGAAGAGGGACTTGTCAGCCAGAAGCAGACAGGCCGTCCCCATTACTACACCTACACCCTAAAAGGCGAAGCCAATTCTCAATTCTCAGTTCTCAATTCTCAACCGGGTTACGAAACCTGGCATCCCCGTTTCTCATATTACGGCTATCGCTACCTGCAAGTGGAGGGCGACCTCGAAGTACTGAAGAATGTGGAGTCATGCTTCGTATATAACTCCGCTCCAAAGACTGGCGACTTTGAATGCTCCAACCCGCTCTTCAACGATGCCTACCGTTTGATAGACCGCGCCATACGCTCCAATTGGCAATCGGTATGGACTGACTGTCCCCATCGCGAAAAGCTGGGGTGGCTTGAACAGACATGGCTCAATGGCGAAGGCCTCGTAGCCAATTACGACTGCCAGGCCATGATAGAACAGACGATGCAGAATATCGCCGATGCGCAATATCCCAACGGTGCGCTGCCAGAGATAGCTCCGAACTACGTCATCTTCGAGGGCTCATGGGCACCACCCTTCCTTGAGTCGCCGGAATGGGGAGGGGCATTCATCGCGCTGCCTTTCCTTTACAAAACATTCTACGGCGATGACAAGCTCATCACTCGCTACAGACCTCAGATGAAACGTTATGTGGACTATCTGGCCACTCAAGACTCGTGCTACATCCTCCGTCAGGGGCTGGGCGACTGGTATGACTACGGCCCAGGCCGTGCGGGATTTGCCCAAAACACCCCAATGCCGCTCGTCTCCACAGCCCACTACTATTGGTGGAACCATCTGCTTGGCGAGCCGCGCGCCGACAGCATCAGGGCGGCCTTCATCAAGGAGTTCTACGATGCCTCCACCCACAAGTACGCCACAGGCAGTCAGTGTGCACAGGCCATAGCGCTGGAGATGAACCTCATCCCTGAAGGACACCGCGAGGACGTCCTGCAACAACTCATCAACGACATCCATGCCCACGGAGACCGCCTCACAACAGGCGACGTAGGCAACCGCTATCTCTTCAATGCCCTTGTCAACAATGGTCAGCAAGAATTGCTCTACAAGATGCTGAACCATTACGACGTGCCTGGCTATGGCTATCAGATAAGTCTGGGGCATACCACGCTGACGGAGCAGTGGAACCCCATGTTCGGGGCCTCGCAGAACCATTTCATGATGGGACATATCAACAACCTGTTAGTGCCCTTCTTCTTAGGCATCTGCCGCAATGGTGATAACATCACAATAGCGCCTCATCCCGTAGGTAATCTCACCTGGTGTCGTGGACAGATGGATGATGTAAAAGCCAGTTGGAGCATGGAGGGCAACACCTTTGTCATAATAGTTGACATTCCCGCTGGAAGGAAAGCTACTGTCAACATGCCCTATAGCGGACAGAAGATTGAAGTAAAAGAGGGCAAACACACTCTTAAAGAAAAAACAAACAAAAAATGAACACCTGGAAAAAGAACCTCGACGAAACCAAACAGCGATACATCAACTGGTGGAACCACAAGGGCATAATCCTCAACATGTGGGAACACTTCCAAGAGGGAGTCACTCCTCATGCCGACATACCCATGCCTGCTGCCCCGAAGAGCCTGGACCAGAAGTGGTTCGACCCTCAGTGGCGCGCCGAATACCTTGACTGGTATGTGGCACACTCATCGTTGATGGCCGACATGCTGCCTGTAGCCAACACCCAGCTGGGACCAGGCTCCCTGGCTGCCATCCTTGGAGGAGTCTTCGAGGGCGGCGAAGACACTATATGGATACATCCCGACCCCAACTACAAGGATGACATAGTGTTTAACCCCGAGCACCCAAACTACCTGCTTCATAAAGAACTGCTGCGAGCCTGCAAGGCAAAGGCACAGGGACATTACTATGTTGGAATGCCCGACCTGATGGAAGGCCTGGATGTGTTGGCAGCCATGAAGGGCACCGACAAGGTGCTGATGGACACCGTCATGCAACCCGAGGTGGTGGAGCATCAGATGCAGCAGATCAACGACATCTATTTCCGGGTGTTCGATGAGCTGTATGACATCATCCGTGAGGGAGACGAGATGGCATTCTGCTACTTCTCATCATGGGCTCCCGGAAAGATGTCGAAGCTGCAGAGCGACATCTCAACCATGATTAGCGTGGACGACTATCGTCGCTTTGTGCAGCCATTCATCCGTGAGCAATGCCAAAAGATAGACTACACGCTCTATCACCTTGACGGTGTGGGAGCCATGCACCATTTGGATGCACTCCTTGAGATAAAGGAACTGAATGCCATACAGTGGACTCCCGGCGTGGGAGAGCCACAGGGAGGAAGTCCCAAGTGGTATGACCTCTACAAGAAAATCCTCGCTGGCGGCAAGAGCATCATGGCTTGCTGGGTGACACTCGACGAGCTGCGTCCATTGCTCGACAATATCGGTGGCGACGGTGTTCATCTTGAGATGGATTTCCACAACGAACGCGAGGTGGAGCAGGCAATGCGCATCATAGAGGAATACCAGTCAAAAGACGACGCCGACCGCGAGGTGGAAGAAATCATCAGAATAACCGAAGCCAAAGACACGGATGTATCTCCCGCGAAAAAGGAATCTTCACCCCCCTCGCCCTTTGGAGAGGGGTCGGGGGTGAGGTTTCCCCGCATCCTTGTCCTCGACGGAGGCATGGGTACAATGATACAACAGTACCACCTGCGTGAGGAGGACTTCCGCGGAGCCCGTTTTTCCAATCACAATAACGACCTGAAGGGGTGCAATGACATCTTGTCGCTCACCGCGCCCTTCATCATTCGCGATATCCATCGCAGATACCTTGAGGCCGGGGCTGACATCATCGAGACCAACACCTTCAATGCACAGCGCATCTCTATGGGCGACTACGGCATGCAGGATTACTGCAGGGATATCAATCTGGCTGCTGCAAGGATAGCACGCGAGATGGCGGACCAGTATTCTTCGCCTGAGAAACCCCGCTATGTGGCTGGCAGCATAGGCCCTACCAGTGGCACCGTCTCGGTAGCCACATCAGGCACCCCTTTGTCTGAAGTACGTCTGCGCGAAGCCTACGGAGAGCAGATAAAGGCTCTGGCAGATGGAGGCGTCGATGCTTTGCTCATAGAGACAATCTTCGATGTGGAGAATGCCCGTATAGCAATAGAAGAAGCCCACACCGTCGCGCCACAGCTTCCCATCATGCTGAGCTTCTCCGTCTCCACCCCCGATGGCCACAACATGCTGGGACAGGATATCTGTGAGTTCATCCATTCCCTCTCGTCCACACCCCTCTTCTCCATAGGCATTAACTGTATCTCCGATATCAGGCAAATGACGCCACTGGTATGCAGGCTTGCCGCCTTTGGCACCAAAGTAAGCCTCTACCCCAACGCTGGCACACCTGATGCCAACGGGAAATACAC
>LXOW01211698.1_pt1 | contig 15172 bp, 11 predicted proteins | sample 1368591 | NCBI WGS metagenome assembly LXOW01 (sample SAMN04884650, study PRJNA319009) | bovine gut metagenome | isolation source: Cow rumen | host: Bos taurus | place: Italy: Legnaro (PD) | collected 2014-07-09 | reverse complement strand
AGGTTTTCCTGTCCGGGAGTAATCAAGCCGACGCTGATCTCCAGCGCATGATTTAGCCCCCGCAAATGCTTTTTGGAGAGTCTGCCGATATACTTGTCCAGGCGCTCCTTGCTGATTGTTCTGATTTGCTCCAGCAGGATGATTGAGGGGGCGTCAAGCCCAGATTCTGCTCCCATGGGATAATGCGTAGGCAATAAAGCCTTTTGCGGTTTCTGGCTCGTTATCGCTGCAACGATAACTGTTGAGCTATACATATTGCCCGTGTTATTCTGAATAATGACGGCGGGACGGTAGCCCATTTGCTCCGATCCCAACCCTATACCAAAATCGGTGAAGTACATATCACCGCGATAATATGTTTTGTTCATGGTGTTTGACCTCCTTGGAAAGATAAAGACGGCCAGAAAGCCGTCTATGTAGAGGCCGGATGTGAGATAGAGAAATGCCTGAGGCGGTATTAACACATACCTCGCCCATAAAGTGATCTATCTTGTATCCGGCCAGATATTTTCAAGCAAGCCTATTTGTCCTCGACGCCCCGGCTTATCATTGGGAAATCATCAAACGGCTGGCGGTGTACCAGCTCCACGGGAATCTAACCCCCGGCAGGATCGCTGTCGGCTGCCCTCATTGCCTGTGACGCCTCACGCACGGAAACGCGCTGCACGCTCGGACTGTGACTGAGCAGGAGTATCTTTGACCCCATAGCCTGTCGTGGCCGCGCCGGTAACCATCCGACACTCATAGCAAACTGTTCTCGCTCCGTGTGGAGGATGTGCAAGCCGAAAACAAGGTAAAGTGACTTTTCGCTGCCTACATCCGCCGCAGATCATGGCGCAGCCGCTATTCTGGCTCATGCTCTCGCAATAGCTATGGGAATGTGCTTGATGAATGGGGATTCTGTTGTCAAAGTTCAAACCCATTCACCGTAAAACGGAAAACAGGTGAAAGGCTTTCCGTTGCCTCTCACCTGTTTCCTAACTAATCAGGGAAAATGTACCCCCTTATTTCAGGATTTTTTTCAGATTGTCAATTGCCGACAATACTGACCGCCGCGCGGCAGGATAGCTGCACTTCTCAATATCCGCGATTTGCTCATACGTCATCTCACCGAAGTAGTAGAGGATCAGTCTGCGCCGTTGGAGATCTGGCAGAGATTGGATTGCCTTATGTAATTCTTCGCGCTCAATCTTGTGACTGACAATCGCTTCAATGGGCGAGGATACTGCAAACGCGCGCTCATGCAAAGCGGCCTCTGTCAATTCGGAGCGTTCATAATGGTTGTCCACCTCATTCAAGTGTGATAGATCCTCCAGCTCAAAAGCATCCAGCGTATCAAAAAGCGGTTTCTCGATCTCCAGACAATGCTCCGCGCCTTGTCCATCCCTAAAGCGGATGTAATAACGAGCAGCAGGAGTATCAATACCAACAGAAAAAAGCTCATAGGGATTGTCCTTATCCTTGCGCCTCTTGGGACGCTTATCATACTGATTTGGATGCTTGCCATCCATTTTCTTTTACCTCCGATCTGATTTTTTGAAAATCAGATCGAGAGGGCGGAGAACGGCAAGAAAGCCTTATTTGATTACATGAGGAAAAGGAAATCGCAGTGTATTGCGATACATCTATGATGATGAGACATGTCCGTGCATAACATTGAAATTCATGTGCGGCGAATAATCACCGTATAGCTGCACGATCATGTTTTCCTACCTCGTACATTCGAATTGTGTATTGCAATACATCTAATAGATGAAGTGACGGGAATTTTGTTGAAAGAACAGGTATTGTAGAATATGCGAGAGGTGAATTGTAATGAAAGACTACTCTCGTTCTTTAGGCGATGCCGTAAAACGTGCCCGTGGTGCATCGGGGCTCACCCAGCGGGAAGTTGCCGACAAAATGGATAAGGATGTTCGCACGGTATTGAACATTGAAAACTACAAGGGTAATCCTAAACTGGAGGTCTTATATCCTTTAGTTCGTGCTCTCAATATGGACTCGCGGGAGATTTTCTATCCAAATATGCAGCGGGAATCCCCAGCACTCCGGCAATTACGCCTGTTGGTGGAAGATTGCAGCGAAGAAGAAGCCCTTGCTGTGATCCCAGTCTTTCAGTCTGTCCTTAACGCGCTCCGCACGAAAGGCGGGACAGAGATTAAATAAATGAGCCAGCTCCACCAAAATCGGGGAGCTGGCTCTGCGTTATACGTCTGGCTCTTCGCTCAATACCATCTTCAACTTTATTACGTCAATTCGAGTTTCCTTTTTACACTTGGGGCAATACAGTGGAAACTTCACAAGAACTGTATCCGCGTTGACCTTTGTTCGCGTTCTGTTTCCACAGATCGGGCAAGGTATCCAGCGGGAATCTGAGTTGTTTTGAGTCATTGTTTTTCCTCTTGGTGTTTTAATAGCTCTGCGTCAATGCGTCTGGCTTATGAACATGTTAAACTATTCTTCAGACAACGCGCCAAGCTACGCTGCCATAATGCGTTCTGTCTTGTATTTTAGCAGAGTGCCTTTTTGGCAGACACTCAGAAAGTAGCTTTTTATTTTGCGCGCATAAACTATTTCACCTCATCTTCATCATTCTACTGAACCTCGCGGTCACGATGATTGAAGTCGTAATTGCAATTACCGCGAAGGCGACGAGGGCGCTGATCCACCATTGCGAGGCGGCTTTCTTCTCCTCCTCGGATTCTCCGCTCTCTTCTTTTGGAGCGAGGATCTCAGAGGAAAACTTCGTCTCGATGCTTTGCTTTACGCCGTCGTCATCGGTATAGGTGATTTTGCAGACACCGTCCGTCTTTCCGTAATCCCCAGCAGCGCCTGTCATGCTGAGCGTGCCGACATATATTTCGATACTTCCGCTGCCAGTTTGCCCGGGAGGAAGATCCCCGAAGAACGCGGATGACTTGGGGATCATCCCTCCGCCGTTTATCGTCACGGTAACATTGTGCAGGGTGCTCTTGCCGGTGTTATAGGCTACGACAGAGACGGGCACGGTTTCTCCTGCAGTTACCTGCTTGGGAAAGAGGATCGGATCGGTCGCGGCCTCGGCCGGCTGGGTGACACGGATCGAAAAGTTCCGGCTCTCTGAAAAAGAGCCTCCGTAGATGTCGATGTAATCCAGCTTGATAAAAATCGACTGGTTTCCGGCAAGCACATCTTTTGTTGTCTTCATTTCAAAGGATGCGGCTTTGCTCTCGCCCCGATTGATTTCGCCGAGATTGATCATGTTATTCGTCTCCACCGGCAAGATCTCGCTGTTGGCACTGCCAAAGGAGAGCAGGACGTTTCTTGCCTGCAGATTTCCGATGTTCTCGATCTCCACAGAAACAGTAAATGGTTCCTCGCCGCCAACGGTCCCCGGCTCGATTTCGCAGGATTTGATAAACAGCTGCGGCGCTGTCACCGTTTGCCTTCCGCCGCCTCCGCCTGTGCTTGCGCTGGGCGGATTGCTCCCGTCCGTGATTGTCACATACAGCGTGAAGTCCTGCTGTGCCTGACTGCCGCGGTTGTCCAGATATTTCGCAGTTAATATGACCGGGTATGTGCCGTTGATACGGCTGCCGGACAGCGGGACGGCAAAGGCAAAGACATAAACGCCATCCTCCGGCGAGACGGTTTTGGAATAATTCCCGAATACAAAAGGACTGCTCGAAGGCGAACCGAGATTAAATGTCACAGTAACTTTTTCATCATAAGTTTCTCCCAGCAGCGGCAGCGTGAGATAGGCGAAGCCATTCTCCACTACGGGCACATAACCCTGCTCGTATGTGAGATCCATGTTCTCATACAGATGCTTGTCATCTATGATGAGCTGATCCACAATGACAAGTGGCTCCGGGGTTTCCTCCGGTGCGGGTGTTTCTTCCGGTTGTGCAGTTGCCGTCGGTTCCGGGGCAGGAGTATCCTCCGGGGCAGAGGTCTCCTCCGGCGCAGGTGTTTCCTCAACAGCAGATGTTTCCTCTGGTGCAGGTGTTTCAGACGGATCTTCGCTCAACCCTGGAGAACTGAGTACGACTTCAATAGCCGGTGTTTCTTCCGGGCTGGCTTCCGTTTCATTGCCCGCCTCCAAATCGGAGGCAAGCGCAAAGGTAGGAAACGCTGAAAGCAGCATCAGCGCTATCAAGAGCGCAAGGATTCTTTTCATTTTGCTTCCTCCCTTATCATCTTCATCACGCCCGCGTCCATTTCGCACACGGTATCGCAGAGCTCATCAATATCCATCTGGTTATGGCTCGCAAGCAGGATCGTTTTGCCCTCCGCTTTCAGGCTCTTGATGAGCTTTCGCATATCTGCCACACCAGTTTTATCCAGACCGTTGAAAGGCTCGTCCAAAATCAGAAGGGATGGATCTTCCATGATCGCCTGCGCAATACCGAGGCGCTGACGCATCCCCAGACTGTACTTGCCCACGGGCTTTTTCATGTTTGGATCAAGGCCGACACGCCGGATCGAGTCCGCGATCTCCCGCAGGCCGATCTTGCCTCGCAAAGAGGCCAGTAGCTCCAGATTCTTGACCCCGGTCAGCCCAGGCAGAAAGCCCGGTGTCTCGATGATGATGCCGAGATCGGGCGGGAAGTCCATATCCCGACCAACCTCCTTGCCACCGACCAGCACGCGCCCCTCCGTGGGAAAGAGAAAGCCGCAGATGCACTTCATCAGAACGGTTTTGCCGCTACCGTTGTTACCCACAATGCCGTGGATCTTGCCGGTCTGAAAGTCGCGGCAGACGTTGTGCAGAACGCGCTCCTGACCAAAATCCTTTGACACGTTTTGCGCGCGGATTGCAAATTCGTCTTTCATGCGCCGCCCTCCGTTCCAGTAAAACTGAAGTTATACTGCCGTACTGCCCGCAGCGAGAGGAAGAAAAGCAGGGCAATCAACACTAGAAAGATCGCCACCGTCTGCCACAGGCGCGGCAGCAGATCGTAACCGAAGTTGTGCATGTGGTAGGTGGCCTGGTTCAGCGGCGAGAGCCAGCCCACCGCCACATTGGCCTTGTACATCCATTCGTCCGGGAGCTGGAAAATGGCCTGAATGGTTTTCGGGTTCAGCAGAAAGCCATAGAGCGAAAAGCCCAGCACACCGATCACGCCGCCCAGCTGCCCGAAGCGGAGATTGAAGAGCAGCATGAGGAACATCAGCAGGAGCGTGTACAAGAGCATCAGCGCGAAGATCCAGGCCGTGCAAGCGTAGGGCAGGCTCAGCTCCAGAACCTTGACCAGCGCCGGGAGCGCAACATCCTTCCCTGCGCCGGAATAGCCGAGAATAGCCGCAGTCTCAGACCATTGGTTGCCGAGAAAGCTGCGGGACTGGCAGACAAATGATGTGGACAGCAGCACGAACAGCAGATACACCGTGGTCGCGGAGACGATGTAGAGCGCCTGTCCCAGCACCCAGGTCCTGCGGTCTACGCGCAGCAGCATAAAGGGGGTGCCCGTGCTGATGAAGGGCATATCCGCGAACAGCAGGATCAGCAGGAGCGAGGATAGCAGAATGGAGTTTGCGTCTCCAAAGGTCCAGATGAAGGGCTCCAGGATCTGCATGATGCTGCCGTAAGTCCTGGAGAAGCGCACGGCCTTGTCCGACAGCAGAAAGCACAGGATAAAGGCCAGGCAGAAGCAAAGGACAATCCTTGGATTGCGCCTCCATTGCCGAAAGTTGTATGCGGCAACGGCGATGGTCTGACGCAGTTTCATAGCTGCCGAAGCCTCCTTCCTGCGGCGACGAAAAAGCCGAGCGCGGCCAAAACGGTGAGCTCTCCCACCAACAGAAGCACGCCGGTGACGCCAAACTGCCAGTGGGCGGACGGCTCGATCCACTCCTTGGGGTAGAGGATAAACAGGTCAGGCAGATACCGCTCATGGAGGATGATCAGCACATAGTAGAGGACGAAGGGCGAGGCATAGGCCATATACTTGCTGCCTGTCACCGTCCCGAGTAGCAACCCAATGCTTGACCACAGCGCCCCGGAGCAGGCCATCAGCTCCAGCGTCTCCCGCAGCCCCCGCATGAGCTTTCCCATTTCAGCGGGATCGGTGGGTGCGGCCTCTAGGGGGAGAAAGAGCAGCGCCGCGATCCAGTAGGCGAGGAACACGCCGAGACAGAGCGCCAGCGCTCCGGAGAGCAGGCAGCCCAGCATCCGCCCGATGATGTAGCCGGTGACAGTGGTGCGGGGCAGATATTCTTTGAGAAAGCCGCTTTTCCAATCATCTAGAAAGGCTGCTGTAAAGGGCAGGGCTGCCAGCAGCGGTAGGGCAAGCGTCATGCCGTCAGAGCCCAAGGCCAACGCAATAAAGTTGTGATGATAGCCAAAGGCCAGAAGCGTTTCGCTGCGAAAAGCGGTGACAATACCCTTGATGGAGGAGAGGAAGATCACTGCCGCCGTGCCAAATAGCGACAGAGCAAAGCCGCGGCCGCCCAACGCCTGCCGGATGCTTGACCAAATGACGCGAAGCATGGGTACTCTTCCTCTCTCTCCAAGATAGCTCGATTGTAGCCCGCCCAAGAGGAAATGTCGTTACCGAAACATTACCGAAATATTACTGTTGAACAGGCGTGAAAAAAGCGCGGTCACCCGCGCTTTTTTCAATAGTGTTCTTAGTACCCAAGTTCTCGGCTGATCAAGCTGCCGTCTATGGCATTGATGGTAAGGACAATCGTTTCTTCTAAAGGCACATCAATTCCGTCTCTCTGGTAGATCTCCGTTCCGTAAAAAACCCAAACAGGAACCAGTAAACCCGCGTCCTTACTGTTTTTAGCTTTAATCCGCATGAGGCTCAGCCTAACTTTGGAAATATGAATGTGAGGGTGCGAATCACCGCCGTTGTCGTTGATCGTTTGAATGTAACTGTACTTGACCATAATCATTCGCTCAAAGACGGATGCAATATCATCAAAGCTCATGAGCTGAGTGTCCTCCAGCTCGAGCAAGGGACTTTCGGTCGGTGCTTTCCACTTGAAGTAAACGACGCCATCTTTCGTCACGCAAACTTCAATTGTCTCATATGGCCAGACAGATGCATAGTTCCCTTCTTCGACATTGATACCTTCGATACTGGTATAGCCAAGCGGAAAGCCGTTCAGACTTCTGACATACTGCAACTGATAACCTGTGTCTAGGATAAACCGATCTGGATCATTCCAGCGCGAAGCATAGTATGATTCCGCGTCCTCCACGCTAACCGCCCCTCGGAGCATCTGCGCATCGGCAAAGTAGACGGGTGTGGCGTGATCGCAGACGACATTTTCAAAACCAAGTCCGGCAATCAGTGCGTCACCCATCTGAATTGCCTCTGAAACAGAGAAATCCGGCTGGAACGGTTCTTTTGCAATGTCGTTCGGGACAGCGGTGCTTGGTTGGCAATTACTGTTGTTAGGGTCGCCATAGCCCTGTACATAGTAGACGGCAGAATCCCAAAAATCAGGATAATTCTGCACCCAGAGATGAACCTTTCTTCCATCCACCTCTGCCCACCCGCTCATTTTTTCGAGGGGGCCATCGGGAACAAATGAAGTGGAGGCCATCCGAAGCTCTCCCTCATCCGGCGCGGTACGGGCGAGCTCAGCATAATACGCAATAACATCCGGAAGCTTTTCATAAGTGGTATCGCCCGAAAGAGGAATGTCGCCGCGCTGCATGGCCTGGTATCTTTCCAACTCTGCAAGCGCTTGCTGTTTTGTAATGTTGATCTCCTCATAGAAGGGCTGTCCCTTAAATAAGACACGGAGAAAAGTGTCCAGATCTTCCTGCGTGAAATCCCTACGGGCAATGCTGCCGGTAGGAATCTTGTCCGCGTTTGGCAGCACGATCTCTGCGTCAGCGGTGACATGCACAAGGCCGTTCACGCCTGTCCAATCACCGGTGAAGCGTTCGGGAACAGCCAGCGAGGCAAGCAAAGAGGAATTATCCTTGCCCTGTTCTGCCGTTTGAAGCATCTGCTCCTGATCTTTTTGAACCACTACAGGGACCTCCGGCGTTTTCTGGCAGCCGGTGAGAAGCGTCAGCACCATAGCTACCAAAAGAAAGATAGAAGTTGTTTTTTTCATCACGTGTACCTCCGTTTCTTTAGAATGCACCCACAGCATAGGCGCAAACGAAAGAAAAGTCGTTACCAAAAGATTACCGTAATATTATTGTTGCAGTTTGACCCTCACCGTTGTGCCCTCTCCAACTGTGCTTTCGATCTCTAATCCACCGCCGTGAGCCTGCACGATCTCCTTCACCAAGGCAAGGCCAAGTCCTACGCCGCCCAGCTTCTTGCTGCGGGAACGATCTACCATGTAAAAGGGCTCGGTAATACGCTTGATTTCCTCCTGCGGAATGCCGCAACCATGATCCCGCACGGCAAAGCCGGTTTTATCTGCTGTAAGGGTTACGATTTGCCCCTCGGCAGAGGCTTTGCTTGCGTTATCCACCAGGTTCACCAGCACGGACTGCATCAGATCGGCGTCCAGATTTAGGGCTTCCACGCGGCAATCCGTTTCCAGAGAAACGCCCCGTTTGATGAGCGTGTCTGCAGTGTTCTCCCGCACACAATCCAGCAACTCGGGAACGGAAACCGGCTGCAGCTCCGGGCTTTGATCCAGCGTAATGAGCTTCAGGAGCTTTTGCACCAGCCGCTCTAGCCAACGGGTTTGATGCTCAATCCGCGCGAGGGCCGCGCTGCGTTCCTCCTCGTCCAGATAGGTGTTTTGCAGGGAATCCGCGTTCAAGAGTAGCGCGGACAGCGGTGTTTTGAACTCATGGGTCACGCCGCCGATAAAGAGCCTCTGCCGCTCCGCTGTTTCGGTGAGCTCGTCGATCCGCTGCTCCACGGACTCCGCCATAACATTAAAATCCTGTGCCAGCGCTCCGACCTCGTCGGTAGACACAGCCTTGACCCGCTCGGAATAGTTGCCCGCCGCAATATGGGAGGCGGCACTCTGCAGTTCCTGAAGTGGGCGGAGAGAGCGCCGCACCAGCAGAGCGATCAGCAAAAGGCCAAGCCCAATGCACACAGCGCCGAGAAGTACAAAACGCCCGATTAGTGAGTGGATTTGATCGTAAATCGGGGTGATGTCCTGCACAATGTAGATGAAACAGCCGCCCTCATGGCTTCTGGCAATGGCATTGGGCAGACGGGCATCGCTGCCCACGATCAGTAGTTGCCGTCCACCTACCGTACCGGTGTAGCGTTTGGGTGAGTTGTCATCCGGCGTCAGATAATCGCCAGGGTCGATCGAAAGGGAAGAAAATAGTGTCTCTCCATCCAGCGTCAGCACGGCCTCACTGTCGGCGAACTGCGTGAAACAATACTTCATTAACGAACGGGAGGCTGCCTTGCTGTCTCCCTCCTCATGGTAATAAAGCAGCATATTGCTGAAGGATCGCAGCAGCGCTTGCTGCTTCTGCTCGGCGTTTTGATAGGTGAGATCTAGGATTTTGTTTCTGGCCTGTGTGATCAAGAGCACCGTGCAGGCGCCAACGGCAAGCACCAAGACAAGGCTGCATAGCAGCGATATTCTTTTCCAGAGCTTCATTTCCGCCGCTCCTCCAGCCGGTAGCCGGTTTTGGAGATCGTGCGGATCTCGTTGCCCAGGCCCAGCTTTTTCCGCAGGTTTGCCACGCGCACATCCACTGTGCGAATGTCTCCGAAATAATCCTCGCCCCAGATCTCGTTTAAGATACGCTCGCGGGAAACGGTGCGGTTTTTGTTCTTCATCAGCACCGCGAACACATCAAATTCCAGCGGCGGCAGGTCGATCAGATCTCCAGCGCGGGTTAGTGTGCGGTTCTCTGCATCCAGCGTGAAGTCCTGGAAGCGATAGACCTGGTTGAGCCGCCCGGTGCGGGCCAGCACCTTTTCGATCCGCACCAGCAGGGTCACGATCTCAAAGGGCTTGACGATATAGTCTTCCGCGCCTTCCTTCAGCCCGCGCACCTCGGATTCACAGTCGGTCTTGGCGGTCATATAGATGACGGGAATGTTGTATTTCTCCATCAGCGCAAAGAGCTGGAAGCCGTCCATGCCGGGCAGCATAATGTCCAAGAGAGCAAGGTCAAAGGAATGGTCCTGCTCCAAAGATGCGGCGGCCAAAGCGCCGTCATCATAGGCAATAACCTCATAACCTACGGTTCTCAGATTCAAAGCAACGGCGTCGGCGATGGCGTGATCGTCCTCCACCAGTAAGATTCGATTGGCAGCCATTTCAGGCACCTTCTTTCAATAAAGGCATAATAGAATTGTAGCATAGCGAGCAGGAAAAAAGATTACTGAAATATTATTATTTCTGCTTCTTGCCATATCTGTTTCTAGAAAAATGAGCGACTAAATCTGATCTACACAAAAAATATGCCTTTTGCAAATAAGTGTCAAATATGTGTAGCAGGGATTGGCGGATAATCAGTTTTACGGAGACTCAGTTAAAATAGGCCGTGACCTTTGAGTCACGGCCTATTATTTTGCCACAGTCATTTAATACAGTGGTAAACCAAAACCGTACACGGGAGCCGAGGAGAGGTAATAGCGGTTTTCCACACAGCGATCCCCGGAATTACCCTCCACGGTGTAGATCAGCCCGTCCTCCACCTTTTCTACGATGCCGACGTGATCGGCCAAACCGTCGCTCTCCCAGTCAAAAAAGATGATGTCGCCGGGGATCGGTTTATAGTCACGGTCTTGCCATTGATCGCGCTGGATAAACCAGTCCACATATGGGCGCACGCCCTCCATTTTGGGGAGGACACCTGCATCCAGATAACCGCATTGGTCGGCGCACCAGCTCACAAAGATAGCGCACCATTCCACGCGGTAGCTCAAGCCCCACCAACTCCAGTAAGGCTCACCGCCCTCGTTGCCCACTTGCGTCAAGGCTACCTCCACGATGGCTTGATTGCCGCCCACGGTAAAGGCACGTCCTATGGGATAGTATCGCAACACATGGGCCGGATACTGTTTGTCGCCGTATCCACTCCAACCCATTCTTGCTGCCATCATGTCAGAAAATTCGATTGCTGCTATGGGAGTGTAGCCGCCATAGTTTGCCCTTGCCCATGAGATAAAGCCATTACCATAGTTATAGCCCTGCAAGGCCAGCTTGATGTTATCCATGTCGATGGGGCTTTCCACATCCGCTTGCCGCAGACTGTCCGCGATGGTCTGAACGCCTACATCAATGGAATACTCCGGGTCGGTGATGGCGTTGGGGCTGTGCGGATATCGGGTATTATAGCCGCTCTCGGACGCCTGCATAGGATCGTCTCCGCGCCCGCCGCTCTCCTGCATCATAATGGCCTTTATCAGTTCCACGTATTCCCCGACACCGTACTGCTGGGCATAAATGCGAATGATGGGAGTGTAGGCTTCCACCTCCGCGCTCACCGGCGTATAAGAGCTATTCCCGTTGCCGCTGCCGAAAAGAGAGATCGCCACGCCCAGCATCACCACGATCAGAATGATCATAACGGAGATCCAACCGCCCGCGACAATGGCCTCGATCAGCGTCTTCGTCTCGGCAATGATCGCCTTGATGGCCTTGGCCGTAGCTTCAGCGGCGCGCTTGGCGGTTTCGGCGGCGGTCTTTGCCGCCGCCCTCGCCGCCTGTGCTGTTCGTTCTGCTGTCTTTACTGTGGCTTTGGCGCTGGCCTGCGCGGTGCGCGCCGCCTGTTCGCTGGTCTTGATGGCCGCACGGGATGATTGCTCGGCAGTCTTGACGGTACGGGCAGAGCCTTTGACTGCACGGATGCCGCCTGTTCTCGTGGGCTGCTTGATGACTGCGTGGGAGCTTTCCCGTGTGCGAATGGTCATGCGCTGCCGATCTATGGTCTTGATACGCGCCCCAGCCGGTGATGGCTGGGGCGTTTCTGCCGGAGTGGTCGGCGTTCTGGACGGGGTGGGTGCGGCGCTTGGATAGGTCACGGTCTGGCTGGGCTGCTGGGCGGCGTGGGCTGTTTCCTGCGCTTTCTCGGCGGCATTCTTTGCCGCCTCCTGCGGCTGCGCAGCCCTGCGCTGCTCCAGATAGTCCTTGGCCTTGGCTATATTTTCCTTGGTGTCCTGGACGGCCTTTCTCCCGTGCTTGTCAAACTCATGCGCCGCCCCGAAGGTGACAGCTTCCGCGCTGCCGGTCACACGGTCTGCCGCGTATTCCTCCGGGCTGTTCTCTGTGGGAGAAGTGCTACTCTCCGCCTTTTCCTTGGTGCGGATAAAGGCGTCTTTCATGCGCTCAGCGGCAACAGCAGATTTATCTATGGTCTTGATCGTGCCTTTGACCGCATCCCGCGTTTTAATATCAGCCATTGCCTCCCACCTCATCGGCGGCAGGCTGCACCAGCCTGGCAACGATCACCATGCGCCCGTTGCTGCGGCTGTATTCACAGGTGGAGAGCGTAATCAGCTTGTCGCCGTACTCGGCGCTCACGCCCGTATCATAAAGGGCGAGAGATTGGCAGGTGGACAGGAAGCTGTTAAACTCCGCAGCATCGACAGCGTCCACAAAGTGGTAATACTTGAAGCCATCCGCAGAATAGGCCGCCGTCTTGAATACGCACACGATCTCATACTCGCCAAAGCCCGCCAGCGTGTCAAAATGGATGGTCTTATGCTCCTTGTAGAAGTCCTCGCTTTCAAACTTGCAGAGGTCGGCAAACATGGAGCCGTCCTGCATGTGGTGGCCGTAGATAATGCAGTTGTCCGAAAGACCCGGCTTGCAATTTTCCTGCATATAAGGGACGCCGTATTCGCTGTAGGACTTGTCAAAGGCGTGCTTCAGATAAAAGTCCTTGTTGCCGGGGGTCTGCATGACGGGATAGTTGATCTTGGTGTCCTCAATGCTGATCCACCCAATAAAATCGCTGTTTTCATTGTAAACATCAACATACTTGTCATAGGCGGTCAGTTCCGGGGCAGGCTCATAGCTTGCCGGGGTATCTGTCCCGTCCTCGCCGGTGGAGTCCTCTACGGAGGTCAACACCGGCGTCGGGGCGGGCTTTACAAGATCGGCCACGGCGTTGAACGCCTCGGTGCTCTGTTTGGTGTCCTTATACTGCCGCATGGCCATGATGCCGGAGAAAAGGAAAAGGGCGGTGAACAGCACCGCCCCGATTAGAAAGAAAACCTGTGTCTTATTGAATTTACGCATTTTCATACCCTCCAAATACACCCTCACCGGGTTTCGTCGTCATCAGTTTATATAGCTCAGTATCCTTGGGGAAACGGTTGATAAAAGGCACCAAAGCGCGCCCATAGCGGATCAGCCCGCATCCCGCGTCCGCGTTGGTGACATAGCTCATCTGCTCGTTGGAGATGTTCAGCAGCTTTGCCAGCTTCTCCCGGTCATTGGCCGCCTGGTTGAGCATGACCACAAACTCACTGTTGGACACCATCGTGCTGGCCTGCACAGAGTCCAGCAGATACTCCACATTCTGCGTGATGGCGGTGGGATAGGCATTTCTCTTTCGGAATTGCCTCCACGCGGAAGTGAAGAAATTGCCGCTCTGCTCGTTCTCAAACACCACATGAAACTCGTCGATAAACACATGGGTGCGCTTGCCGCGCTGCCAGTTGAGGGTGACGCGGTTGAGCATGGTATCCGTGATGACCAGCAGACCGGTGGGCTTGAGCTGTTCGCCCAGATCGTGGATGTTGAACACCACCACGCGCTTATCCAGATTGACATTGCTGGCATGGCCGAAGATGTCCAGAGAGCCGGTGGTAAACAGCTCCAGAGACAGCGCGATTTCCTGTGCCTTAAACTCCGGCTGCACCAGCAGCTTTTCCCGGAGAGTGGCAAGGGTCGGCACGATGCCGGTTTCCGCCGCCTCCTTGTAGACCTGGGCGGTGCATCGGTCAATGATGGACTTGTGCTGCGGCCCGACGCCGTTCTTGTCAATCTGTTCTACCAGCGACATGATAAACTGCGACTTCTCCACAATGGGATTGTTCTCGCCGTAGCCCTCCACCATATACATGGCATTGAGCCGGTGCTTGCCGCCTGCGGCCACATGAATGACCGTGCCGACGTCCTCGCCCATAGCTTCCACCAGCGGGGCAAACTCGCCCTCCGGGTCACAGATCAGAATATCATCGTCCGTGTTGAGCATGAGGAAGGTGATCAGCTCCTTGGCGTTAAAAGACTTGCCGGAGCCGGGGACGCCCAGCAGGAAGGCCGACTGATTGAGCAGGTTTTCCTTATTGCACATGATAAGGTTGTGGCTGATGGCGTTCTCCCCGAAATAGATACCGCCCTTGTCCATGATTTCCTGCACCTTGAAGGGAATGAACACCGCAAGGCTCTCCGTGGTCAGCGTCCGAAAGGCGTCGATGCGCCGGGTGCCGATGGGCAGCACCGTATTGAGGCCGTCGAATTGCTGGTACTTCAGCACCGCAAGCTGGCACATATGTTTCCTTGCGATGGACAGCACCGCCTCGGTGTCCGCGTCAAGCTGTTCCAGCGTCTCGGCGGTCAGTACCATCGTAATGACGCCCAGCATCATGCGCTGGTCGCGGGTGGTGAGATCGTCCAGAAACTCCTTGGCCTCCTTGCGCTGCAGCTCCATATCATAGGGGATCACAGCGGAGAAGTTGTTGTTGGCGTTCTGGCGGCGCTGCCAGTTGGTGATGTTCGTTTCCACGCCCAGCAGCCGGTTTTCCACCTCGCGCACAGCCTCATCCGTGGGTACGGGAACAATGTCGATGGAGAGCATCATATTCCGGCTCATGTCCGTCAGCTCCGTCACCATATTGTCCTTGATATAGGAGGCATAGTCTTTGAGATACAACACCCGGCAGTAGCGACCTCCCAGCATCAGATGATCGCTGGATTTCTCTATACTATCCGGGCAGATATAATCCCGGAAGTCATGGCCTTTCCGCATCATATCCCGCGCGTGGAAGCGGAAATCCACCTCCTCGCCGGTGCGGTAGAAGTCATGCAGGACGCGCAGGCGCTCGGTGGCGTCCAGTTCCGTACACTTGGAGCCGAGGGCGGCAAAATGGGAAATGAGATCCGCGCCGGTACGCGCGAAGTAGGCGCGGGCTTCCTCCACATCCTTTTTCATCACGGTGATGGTGACATACTTCTCCTGGATGATGCCATTGCCCTCCGTGGCCTTGTCCATGAGCATCTTGTTATACTCCTTGCGGTACACATCCCGCTTATCCCCGCGCAGGGGCATGAGGAT
>LXOW01270137.1_pt1 | contig 15173 bp, 14 predicted proteins | sample 1368591 | NCBI WGS metagenome assembly LXOW01 (sample SAMN04884650, study PRJNA319009) | bovine gut metagenome | isolation source: Cow rumen | host: Bos taurus | place: Italy: Legnaro (PD) | collected 2014-07-09 | reverse complement strand
CAGAAGGCCGGTTCAGACCCAAGAGCACTTACTTCGCCCGCCATAAAGGTCTCCTCGAAGACATGCCCGTGGTAGTGCTCATCGACGACGAGACCGCCAGCGCTTCCGAGATCCTGGCGGGCAGCATCCAGGACAACGACCGCGGCACCATCGTTGGACGTCGCTCTTTCGGCAAAGGCCTGGTTCAGGAACAGGTCATGCTCAGCGACGGGTCGGCCATCCGCGTCACCGTGGCTCGCTACTACACCCCAACAGGCCGTTGCATCCAAAAGCCTTTCGATGGCAGCCGCGAAGACTACCTGCTGGAATCGTACGACCGCTACCAGAACGGCGAGCTCTTCTCAGCCGACAGCGTCCACCTGAACGACACTTTAAAATATTATACGCCTAAAGGGAAAGTGGTCTATGGCGGCGGTGGCATCATGCCCGACGTGTATGTGCCCCTCACCAACGACAGCACCGAATACTACTTCAACCGCATCGCCAACCTTGGCGTCCTTTACCAATACGCCTTCGACTACTGCGACAGCCATCGCCACGAGCTGGCCCGCTTTAAAACCGTCGCCGAGTTCAACCAGTCGTTCCACGTCACCGACGCCATGTTCAACGAACTGGTAGCCCGCGCCGAGAAAAAAGGCATCAAAGGCAACGCCACCGAAAAACAAGTGGCCCGCAACAAAGCCAACATTCTCCTGAAAGCCTATGTCGCCCGCGACCTCTTCGACGAAGAAGGCTTCTATCCCATCTATCGGCCCATGGACGACATCCTCCAAAAAGCCCTGGAGGTATTGGAAAATGAAAAAAATCAATAAAAAATACGTATTCAATAAATTTTTTGTATTTTTGCAGCCCGATTTTGAGGCATTATGGAAAAGGAAAACGAATTCTTGATCCCTGTCAGCGGTCTCGCCCTCGGTGTCCACAACTTCAAGTTCGACATCAAGGACGATTTCTTTGCCGGTTTCGAGTACTCGGAAGTGAAGCAAGGAGAGGTGACGGTGAATCTCGAAGTGGAAAGGGAAGAGCTGATGATGACCCTGTCCTTCCAACTGGAAGGTAAAGTGCTTGTCAGTTGTGACCGTTGCGCCGACGAGTTCTACATCCCCATCCAGAGCGAACAGGTGTTCTACATCAAGTTCGGCGCCGACGAAGCGGAGGAATCAGACGACGTGGCCGTAGTGCCTGCTGAGGAGCACGCCTACGACGTAAGTTCTTTGGTTTATGAATATATCATCCTTGCAATACCGATGCACCGGGTCCATCCCGATGGCGAGTGCAACCCGAAAGTCATCGCAATGCTCTCGCACGACGAGGAACCCTCGGAGGAAGAAAGCGGCATCGATCCCAGGTGGGCGGCCTTGAAGGATGTTAAGATTGAAGAAAATTAATCAAACGGTATTAACATTTTAAAATAAAAGTAAAATGGCACATCCTAAACGCAGACAGTCTCACACCAGAGGCGCAAAGAGAAGAACTCACTACAAGGCTGAAACTCCGAACGTGAGCGTCGATCCTACCACCGGCACCATGCACGTCAGACACAGAGCTTACTATGTCGACGGTGACCTCTATTACAAAGGCAAAGTGGTTATTGCCGCTAAGTAAAAACGGATTTTTTTCATAATCTTTATATTGTTTTTCCCCACTGGGCACGTACCAGTGGGGTTTTTTGTATTCCTATCGAGATACCCCAACGGCACTGCATATCTCCCTGCGGGAGATACGCTATGTGCCTTTTGGGGTATCTCGATAGACTATTTGGTTTTGTTGGCTAGTGCAATAGCATCCTCTGCCGCCTCAAACTCCAACGTCAACTCACTACAATGATGCGCGTCGCTTGAAATGATCATCGGAATCCCCATCTTGTGGGCCTCCGCCATTAGCCACGGCGATGGATAAAAACCATTGTAACGTTTCTTGTAAATCCCTCTGGTATTAATCTCCATGATCAAGCCCTTTTGGTGGATCAAATCCAAGGTCTCCAATGCCAATTTGCGGTACCAACTCTCGTCTTCATGGAAATACCGGTCCCTGTTATGCATCTTGATCTTGTCGAAATGGGCGATGACGTCAAACTCCTCATGCTCGATCATGGCATTGGTCTGGTCAAAGAAACACCGCACCGCTTTGCGGATGTCGCCGCCGAAGAACTTCTGCAGTCCCTCGTCGTAAATCTCCCACTTGGGACCGTCGATGAACCAAAGCTCCTCGGGGTTGGCCGAATGCCCCACCAAATGCACACCCCCAATCAAATAATCGAGGTGGTATTTCTCCTTGGTCACGGCAAAAGGCTCCGAAACACCAGGAATGTAATCCGCCTCCAATCCCGCCAGAATCTCCAGCCGGTCCTTGAATTCCTCCTTCAGCTGAGCCACCTCGGCCAAATAGGCAGGCATCCGCTCCGCCTTCACCGAGAAATTGTTGTCAAAGGGTAGGGGACCGTGCTCCGAAAAGCCCAGCTTTACCAGTCCCTGACGGAGGGCCTCCTCCACGTGCTCTCGCAGGGTGGACTTCCCATCCGAATAAATGCTATGGGTATGAATGTTGAAGTTTTGCAAAACCTTTAACTATTAATGATTTTATAAACCTTGTCTCCCCGTCTTACCACCGACTTCACCGGAATGGAACACAAATCGCCCTTCACGGCCCTCGGCACGGGACCGTCGTCCAGACGGATCTCACGGATGCTGTCCTCATACACTCCCGTCGTCGGACCGATGATCATGATGGGGTCGTCCACATTGAGGTCGTGCGTTTCCACCCGGATCTCGGCCACGCCAATCTTGCTGAAATAGTTGGTCACCTGACCGATGAACAATTTGGTTTGGGTAGCCTGCGAACCGTATTGTTCCGACCACTCGAAGGTGCGACGTCCCAGGTAGTAGCCGTCCCAGAAGCCCCGGTTATACACACTGCGAAGGCGTTCCATCCAGGCATCGATCTTCTCTTGGGTGAACGTGCCTTCCTGAATGGCCTTCACCGCCTCGTGATAGACCTCCACGGTCATCTTGGTGTATTCCGGCGAACGGCCGCGTCCTTCGATTTTCAGCACCTCCACACCGGCATCCAACACCCTGTCTAAGAATGGCAGCGTGCACAAATCTTTCGGTGACATGATGTACTCGTTGTCCAACGCCAACTCATAACCCTCCTCACGTTCCCTGACCTCATAACCGCGACGGCACAATTGCAAACAAGCCCCGCGGTTGGAGGATGAATTGAACAAATCCTGACTCAAGTTGCATTTCCCCGAAATGGCCATGCACAAAGCGCCGTGGCAAAACACCTCGATACGGACCAAGTTGCCTTTAGGTCCACGAATCTGTTGTTTTTCAATCTCCTCGGTGATGTGTTTCACCTGGTCGATGTTGAGCTCACGGGCAGTCACCATCACGTCGGCAAACTGGGAGTAATACCTCACAGCCTCCAAATTGGTGATGTTGCATTGGGTGGACATGTGCACCTCCACGCCTATTTGCCTGGCATATTGGATGACACTTTGGTCGGAGGCGATGATGGCCGAAATGCCGTTGGCCTTGATGGCGTCCAGCAACCGGTGCATCTCGTCCATCTCCTCGTCATAAATCACGGTGTTCACCGTGACGTAGCTCTTCACCCCGTGCTCGTTGCACGTCTCTGCCAGCTGCCGCAAGTCGTCCAAGGTGAAGTTCTTGGCCGACCGCGACCTCATGTTCAACTTGCCAATGCCGAAATACACACTCCCGGCCCCGGCCTGTATGGCGGCTGACAAGGCCTCATACGACCCCACCGGCGCCATGATTTCTATATTGTTTTTCAACTTTTATCTTTTATTTTTTATTCTTTATCTCTCACCTCCAACCTCTTCTCCAGCTCCTTCGTCTGCTCCTCAAACCCCTTCTTTCCCAACAGCGCGAACATGTTCTTCTTGTAAGCCTCCACGCCGGGCTGGTCGAAAGGATTCACCTCCAGCATGTATCCGCTGAGGGCACAGGCCATCTCGAAGAAGTATATTAACTGTCCCATCACATGGGCCGAAATCTCCGGGATGACGAGGCGCATCACTGGCACGCCACCATCCTCGTGGGCTATCATGGTGCCGAGTTCGGCCTTGTGGTTCACCTCCGAGATGCGTTTCCCGGCAATGTAGTTGAGCTGGTCAAGGTCCTCGTCTTCCTGGGGGATGCGCAACTCATGGTTGGACTGGTCCACCGAAATCACCGTCTCGAACAGGTTGCGCATGCCGTCTTGGATGTACTGGCCCATGGAGTGGAGGTCGGTGCTGAAGGTGACCGAAGCGGGGAAGATGCCTTTGCCGTTCTTGCCATGGCTCTCGCCATAGAGCTGCTTCCACCATTCGCTGAAATACACCAGCCGTGGCTCGTAGTTGACCATGATTTCGGTGGTTTTGCCCTGGGTGTACAGGAAATGCCGGGTGGCGGCATAGATGGCGCATTCATGCACGTTGCCGTCCTTGGCAAACTTCTTGATTTCCTTTTCCATCAAAACCGCGCCGCCTACCAAGTCCCTGATGTTGATGCCGGCCACGGCGATGGGCAACAGTCCCACCGGAGTGAGCACCGAGAAGCGTCCTCCCACATCGTCGGGAACGATATAGGTCTTGTATCCTTTCACATTTGACAACTGTTTCAAGGCTCCCTTGGCTTTGTCGGTGATGGCTACGATGCGTGTGGCGGCCTCCTGTTCGCCGTATTTGCCGACGATGTGCTGCTTCAGGATGCGGAAGGCGATGGCAGGCTCTGTGGTGGTTCCCGACTTCGAGATGACCGCCATCGAATAGTCCTTGCCGTCCAGCAACTCGATTAAATCGTGGAGATAGTCCTCGCTCATGTTGTGGCCGGCGTATACAATCAACGGATTCCCCTTCGCCCCGTTATGGGTGTCGAAATGGGGTTTCAACGCCTCGATGACGGCACGGGCACCCAGATACGAGCCTCCGATGCCCACTACGACGAAGACTTCCGACTTGCGGCGCAACTCGGCCGCGGTGGCCTCAATGTCGGTCAACAAGGCCTCCTCCGTCTCCGAAGGCAGGTCGACCCACCCGAGGAAGTCGTTCCCGGCCCCGGTCTTTTGGTAGATGGTGTCGTAAATTGTGCCGCTGCCCCGAATTACATACTCCCAGCCTTTTTTCACTATGTCAAGCCTCTCGATGAATGACTTGGCATGGTCTAAGTTCAATACGATGTCGCTAAGTTCCATGATGTTGTCTTTTTTGTGTTATTCCTTGCAAAGATAGGAATAAAACAAGAAAATCCCCACAAAAGCGGGGATTTTCATGAACCAAAAACCAAAATTTATGAAACCTTTAAAATAGAAGCTGTAATCACAGCTTCCAGGTTAAAAGAACCGATGCAAAAATACTACATTTTTCCTTTCTGCAAGAAAATTCTTAAAAAATTTTCTTTGTACCTTTGCCACATGGAAAATAGGTTAGGCAAACAACTCTCTATCTATATCGTGCTTCTGGCCATCCTTTGGATTCTGTTGCTCGTCCTCCAAGTGGGCATGGCCAAGCGCTTCTACTCACATCGGAAAGATCTCTTCGCGGTCAAACTCAACGAAGCTTTCGACGCTGTTTTCGATACCATCGACGAGGTGGACTACAATACTGTCGATTCTTTGGTGGCACTGACCCTCAGTGAGCATGCCATCCCTTATCCCTACGACCTGGGCGTGTACTGCGAGAACGAGCAGCAATTCAAGTTCCTCACCAAGAACGCCGACCAAAAGGCGTTAGTTGAAAAGGGCTTCCGCTATAACGTGTTTCGCATCAAGGACGATGAAGCCCATCTTGATACCATCCTCCTTCATTTCCCATCCTTGGTGAAACGCCTCCGTCTCGAAAAGATCTGGACCTATTTCCTCATCTTCTCCCTGTTGATACTCCTTCTGGTCTGTTTCCTCCAGTTTTTCTATATCACCCTCAAGTATCGGAAGATCAATCTCTTCAGGGAAAAGATGGCGCATTTCATCACCCACGAGCTCAAAACGCCACTCACCACCATCAACCTCTCTGCCCAACTGCTCAAGGACAATTCGGTAGTTACCGACGAAGAGGCGAAACAATCATACCTTAATGTGATTACCGAAGAAACCAAAGTGCTTGAGTCGCTTGTCAACGAAGTGCTGACTGTTTTCAAGCTTGAATACACCCCTGGTTCCAACCTGAGAGAAGTGGAGATCCATCCACTGCTGAATGAAGTCTGTAAGGTGAATACCCCACGTTTCGACGAGTGCGGCGCTGAAGTCTGCCTGGATTTCAAGGCCGATTGCGACGTTGTCCTTGGCAATGACACCCACCTATTTAATACATTTTCCAATTTGGTCGACAATGCCATCAAGTATAGCAAAGGCAAACTGAAACTCACCATCAGTACCCAAAACCAGGACGATACCCTGCAAATTAATATCGCCGACAATGGTATCGGCATCAGCAAAGAGAACCTCCCGCTGATTTTTGAGCCTTTTTCCCGGCTCAATACCGAAGACGCCCATTATGTGAAAGGCTTCGGCATGGGGCTCGACTATGTGAAACATGTCGTTGAATATCACAAAGGTACCGTCACCGTCAAGAGCAAGTTGGGCGAAGGAACGACGTTCACGGTGACGCTGCCGCTTCACAACAAGTAGTTTTTTTCTTGACAAATTCCCTTTTTTCCCCTAATTTTGGAGTCATTTTTAATTTTTACACTCATGACTCCAAAGATTAATGCTTTGTTGGTTGAGGACGATAAGAACCTCGGTGTCATCCTGAAGAAATACCTTGAAGCCAAGGACATCCCGGTGACGCTGTGCAACAACGGCGAAGAGGCTCTGAACACCTTCAAGAAGGGAGGTTTTAATTTTTGTATTTTAGATGTGATGATGCCCGTGATGGACGGCTTCACCCTGTCGCAAGAACTCAAGAAGCTCGACAAGAAGATCCCGATCATCTTCCTGACAGCCAAAACCACCCAGCAGGATGTGCTCAAAGGCTTCAAGCTGGGCGCCGATGACTATATCACCAAACCTTTCAGCATGGATGAGCTGCTGATGCGTATCCGTGCCGTCTATAACCGAACCTCAGCGGAAGCTCCCTCCCCAACGACCTTCAAATTGGGCAGCTTCGTCTTCGACGCGGCACGGCACATCCTAAAGCATAACGACGAAAACCAGAAACTCACCTCCAAGGAGGCCGACCTGCTGCTGCTGCTCTGCGAGAACATGAACGAGACCCTTGAACGTTCGGTGGCCCTGGAAAAGGTGTGGTACGAAGACTCTTATTTCGCCGCCCGTTCCATGGACGTCTACATCACCAAACTCCGCAAGTATTTCAAGGACGACCCCAAGATTGACCTAGTCAACGTCCACGGGGTGGGGTTCAAGTTGATGGTCAAAGACTAGACTCCTGTTAATCGATGCCGGCGGCAACTGCATCGTGGTGTCGTTGACAAACTCCCACAACGCATCGCCCATCACACCGCTGTCGGTGTTGGTGAGGACGATGAGGGTGCGCCGTTTCTCCATGTCGCGGATGAAAAACGAACGATAGCCTTTCCACCATCCAAAGTGATACAGCACTCCGGGATGCTTGTCGCTCATCCGCCATCCGAAGCCGTAGTTCTCACCCTTCTTCCAAATGGGAGAGCCAGGCTCGAAGGCTTGCTGCTGGAGGCTGTCGGGCAACAACAGTCCATAGTCGATGGCCACGCGGAACCGATACAGGTCTTCCACCGTCGAGAACATTCCCTTGTCGCCCAACACGCCGTTCAGATAGTCGTCCTGCGCCCTTTGGGCTCCCTTGCGGAACATGTTGTGCCCCTGTACGTCGGTGTCGACATAGGTCTTCAAACGGTCGACGCCCCTGAGTGAATAGATATAGGAACGCTCCATGCCCAACGGCTCAAACACCTGCTCCCGCATGAAATCCTCAAAATGCTGCCCTGTGACCTTCTCGACGATGCTGGCCAACAACGCATAGTTCACATTGGTGTAGTGAAAGGTGACGTCGGGTTGGTTGTACGGGTCGGGCCGGTGCTCCGCATACAGCTTGATGATCTCTTCGTTGCTCACGGGCACACTGCGGTCGGGCCAACGCTCGTCGGCCAACACCTCGTAGCGCGACAACCCCGAACGATGGTTCAAAAGGTTCCGGATGGTGATGCCTTTGTATGGGAAGTCGGGGAGATATTCCGTGATGTCATCGTCGTAGTCCAGCTTACCTTGGGCATACAACAACATTACCGCCTCGGCAGTGAACATCTTCGACACCGAAGCCAACTGAAACTGGTCGTCCACCTGCAACGGGTCCTTCGGCCGCGTCAAATTACGCCATCCATAGGCCTTTTTGAAGATGACCTGCTCGCCCTCGGCATACAACACCACGCCGTTCAGGTTCTGGCACTTGCGTATTTCGTCAAAAGCCTTCTCAACCATCGAAGCACGGCGCTCCACCAAATCCTTGCCCAAGTCAACAAACAAGCTGTCGACATTCAGCTCTGGTGGCGGTCCATGGTGACCCCTTCCACAAGAGGTCCCCATCAAGCCCATTAGGCCCATCAAACCCAATAAGATGCTTCGAAAAACAAACTTCATAGAGGGTAGCAAAGATAGAGAAAAAATTTGTAATTTTGCCGCGTTTTTCAAACATCATTCATATTTCATGTCACAATTTACAGATTTTGGATTGGACTCCGCTCTGTTGAAGGCTATTGGGGAGCTGGGGTTCGAGAATCCTATGCCAATACAGGAACAAACGATTCCTGTGTTGTTGGAACGCGACACCGACTTTGTCGGCCTCGCCCAGACGGGTACTGGAAAGACAGCCGCTTTCGGACTGCCGCTGCTCCAGAAGATTGATCCCTCACAGCGCTGCGTTCAAGCGCTGATCCTCTGTCCTACACGTGAGCTCTGCATGCAGATCACCAAGGACCTCCGCAACTATGCGAAGTACATTCCCGAAATCCTCATCGTGCCCGTCTACGGCGGCGCCAGCATCGAACTGCAGTTCAAGGACCTGGCCAAGAAGCCCCAGATCATCGTGGCCACCCCGGGCCGCCTGCGCGACATGATCCGCCGCAACAGGGTGGACTTCAGCAATGTGCGCACCATGATCCTCGACGAGGCCGACGAGATGCTCAACATGGGCTTCCAGGAAGAAGTCGACGACATCCTCGAATACATGCCCAAGGAAGGCCGCCACACCATGCTCTTCTCGGCCACCATGCCGAAAGAGGTGGAAGCCATCCTCAACAAGTACATGACCGACCCGGTAAAGGTGGCCGTGGGCGAACGCAACTCAGGCACCGCCAACGTGGATCACCGTTATTACATGATGGCGGCCAAAGACCGCTATGCGGTGCTGAAACGCATCATCGACTATACACCGTCCATCTACGGCATCATCTTCTGCCGCACCAAGCTCGAGACCCAGGAGATTGCCGACAGCCTCATCCAAGACGGCTACAACGCCGCCGCCCTCCATGGAGACCTTTCGCAGGCCATGCGCGACAATGTGATGGACCACTTCCGCAAACGCTCCCTGCAACTGCTCGTTGCCACCGACGTGGCCGCCCGCGGCATCGACGTCAAGGAACTGACGCACATCATCAACTACAACCTGCCCGACGACATCGAAACCTACGTGCACCGTAGCGGCCGTACGGGCCGTGCCGACAAACGGGGCATCTGCATCAGCCTGGTGCACCTCCGCGAAAAGCACAAGGTCAAACAAATCGAAAAGATCGTGGGTCGCCCCATCGAACGTGCCATGATCCCCACCGGAAAAGAGGTTTGTGAAAAACAACTCTTCAATCATATCGATAGAATCGAACATGTCGACATCAACCGCGAGGACATCGACGACTATCTGCCCGTGATTTTCAAGAAACTTGAGTGGATGAGCCGCGAAGAGCTGATTACCCGCATGGTGGCCCTCAACTTCAACCGTTTCCTCGACTACTACAAAAACGCCGTCGACCTCAATGCCGACGACAAGGCTGAGAAAAAGGACAAGGCCGAGCGCAAGAAAGAACGCGACCGCCTGGACCAGACCATGAAACGCCTCTACTTCGGCCTGGGCAAGAACGACCATGTGCTGCCCCAAAAGATTATCGGCAAAATCAATGACGTCACCCACACCAAGAACATCCCCATCGGCCGTATCGACCTCTTCCCCGATTTCTCCTACGTAGACGTGGAAGAGAGCTTCGTGCCCATGATCCTCGAGTGCTTTTCCGACCCCCGAAAGAACCCCCAGGGGATTGTGGTGGAAGTGGCCAAGGAACAGCCCAAGCGTGAAAAAACACCTCGTAATCTCGTAAACTCGGATGTCGTAAAATCGAAAGGTGATAAGCCAAAATACAAATCGGAACGCTCCCGCGACGGTCATGAATGGCTTGATCCCGATTGGCGAGATCACCTTGATAATATCGAGGTGTTTGTCGACGATGACGACGTGCGCCCCTCGCGCAAGAAACGCAACGAAGAACGGGGTTTCGGCGGTAAGAAAGAATCAGGATCTTCTAAAAAAGGAAAGAGTGCTTCCAAGAAGGAATCCCAGTCGACTGCTCCAAGGAAAGAGTCCCGCTCGAAAGTTTTCCGCTCTAGCGATTATGACGTTGACGGTCCTCGTTCGTCAAGGAGTTCCCGAGAATCCAATCGCGGCCGCCGTGGTGCTGCCCGTCACGAGGAACCTGATTACTATTCCCCGAAACGCGGTCGTCGAAAGAGATAGGCAATGCCAAGTCGCATTTCGAATTGGCTTCGTGCGGCCCGTCCCCGGACGGTGCTTCTTTCCCTGTCGGGTGTTTTGATGGGCGGATTCTTGGCCTATGCCGAGAACCCGTCCATCAATCTTTGGATACCGGCCTTCTGCGCCTTGACGGCCATCACGCTCCAAATCCTCTCCAACCTTGCCAACGACTACGGCGACTTCAAGAAAGGGGTCGACAATGCCCATCGCACCGGTCCTCAGCGCACCCTCCAAAGCGGCGCGCTCACTGAACGCCAAATGCGTAGAGGCATCACCCTCACCGCTGTCATTGCAATCATCTTTGGTGCATTATTAATCTTTGTTTTGGCACGCCTCTCTTGGCAAGAACTGGCTATTTTCGCCGCTCTTGGCATTGGTGCCCTTCTGGCAGCCTTGCTTTATACCTTGGGAAAACACCCTTACGGCTACCAGGGGCTGGGCGACCTCTTCTGCTTCCTTTTCTTCGGTTGGGTGGCCGTGGCGGGAACCTATTATCTGGCTACCAAATCCTTCGATTTTACCATCCTGCTTCCTGCCACCGCCATGGGATGCTGCTCCAACGCCGTGCTCAATATCAACAACATGCGCGACTATGTGAACGACAAAGCATCAGGAAAACATAGTCTCGTGGTGAAAATCGGCCTCAAAAAGGCTTTTGCCTACCATGGTATTCTCACCGTCATGCCGTTCCTCTGCCTGACCGCCTTCCTCCTCCTGAAGCAATCTCCATGGTCCAGTTACGCCTTCTGGCTGCTGTTTCCCCTGTTCATAAAAGAGATGCCGGTCATCAGCAAGTCGCTGACAACCGGCATTCCCGATAGGCTGCTTCCCAAGCAGGTACTCCGTACTTTCTTATTGACGGCGTTGTTTGGGCTTGCCTACATTTTGGCTTGACTCTTCAAGAGAGACGGTGTAGCCGTAGCTCCATTCACCGAAACAGTAGTGTGAAGAGGCTTTCTCTCCCAGATGGATCTCATAGGGACCTTCCTGGTTCCTGCTGGCCGTGTGAACGATAACATTGATGACGTTTTTTCCAATGCCCACTACTTGGACGGAGTGGTCGGGTTGGCGGCTTTGGGGCCATTTCACGAAACCAATCCTCAATCCTGCCACAGGAATCTCGTAGACGTAGTCGCCACCCATCATGTCGCCTGTGACCTCGTTCTCCTTCGAGGACGAGTCCACCAGCTTGAGAATTAGGTTCTCGTTCATCATTTTTTGTTCTTTCATGGCTCGTTTTTGCACTTTCATGGCTTGAACGGGAGCTGTTTACTTTTTCACGAAACGCATGCTCTGAACCATGTCCTCCGAAGTGAGCTTCAGGAGGTAGGTACCGGCGGGAAGGTCGCGCACGTCGACGTTGAACTTCTTCTCGTCGACAGGCTTGCTCATGATCATGGCACCCGTCACGGTGTAAAGCTCAAAGTGGTTCACAGTGGCATCGTTTTCCACCATCAGCATCTCGCTGGCGGGGTTCGGGTAAACGGCGCACACAGCGGCGGCATTGCCTTCTTCAACACCCCAAGTGGCGTTGTATTCGCGGAACAGGATGATGTTGTCGAGGTTCACCATGAACTGGTTGGAACTGTTGGTGTGAAGAATGGCCACATAGATATCCTGGCCCTGGTAGGCTCTCAAGTCGATGTTGAAGTTATACCAGTTGCCAGCCTCTTTGGCGATTAAGGTAGTCTCCCAAATAGTCTCGAAAGCGTCCGGGTCGTCACCGTCGGTGGTCGAAACGGCCACGGCAATGTGCTCGTTGGGATAATTGGTGTCCTGAACATTGGCGTCAAACACAATCTGCTCGCAGTCCAACTTCCAAGGCGTTACCAAGTAGTTGTCGGGGAACAGGGCGGTTCCATACTCGTCAAGCGAAGCGGAAGTGAGGCTGCAGGGGTTTTCGACATTTGCCCAGTTGTTACGGATTTCCCAGTTGTGTCCGTCACCATCAGCATCGATCAGGTTCCAACCGATGATGCCGTCGTTGAAGTCCTCGTAGATGTCACCTTCGGGAGCCACGGGGACGGGTGGGATGTATTCGCCCAAGGCATAGATGCCGATGAGGTTGGGGCTCTTGTNNGTTGGGGCTCTTGTCGACATCACCAAAGAAATACTGCACGTTGTCAACAAGGCCGATGTAGGCACCGCCAGCGCTGCAAGCAAAACTCCAGCCGGGAGTGACGCTGAAGTCGAAGATGTAGTTTGAAGACAGGACGTCAGCCTCGATTTCATAGTCGAACACATGGGCAGTGAAACCTTCCACGGCAAACAGGTAGAGGTGGGCCAAGCCGTTCTCATCGGTGAAGTAGCCCGTGCCGTGCACGGTGTGGCCACCGAGGTTGTGAGCCGAGGCGGTCTTAATCACCTGGCCGCTGCGGTTCACAAGCTTGAGGTCCAGGTGGAGGTTGGGAGTGCTACCAGTGGCGCGCTCACCTACCCAGAATGCGTCGTAAACAGGGTCGTAGGTGCAGATGCCCAGTTCCTCGAAAGAGGTCTGGATGGTATTAGCATTGACCAAGGTCTTATTGTGGAGGTCATAGCACCAAATTGTGCCGGAGTGGGCGTCGCAGCCATACACATACTGACCGTCCCAGGTCATGTCGCGCATGTAGTTGTCGGAATTGGTAACTCCAGGAACATCGAATTCTTCCAGGAGAGTGCCATTCATATCGTATTTATAAAACATCGATAAAACCGTTGATGATTTACCCCAAGCGGCGGTGTAGATGTTCTCGCCATCATATACCACGGCGTGCTGGCGACCAGTGGAGCAAGCGAACGAGGTTACATAGTCCCACATGTCGGTGGAGCCTTTTTCTTGAGCTGTGGTTGCCATCGGTACAAACAGGACCGCCAGCAACATGATAAGTAAAGCTTTCTTCATAGTTTGTTTTTTTGTTGGTTATGATTGTCATAGTCTGAAAAAGGACATCAGATTACTCTGATGTCCTTTTGTCGGAGTGGCCCGACTCGAACGGGCGACCGCTTGCACCCCATGCAAGAATGCTAGCCAACTGCACCACACCCCGATTGCATTTGCGGCTGCAAAGATACGAATGTTTTTTGAATTATAAACCGTTTTGCCAAAAAAAATGTTATTTTTGCCAAAAATCTACCGATACAGCACCCCCTACCAGGAATCGGATAAGTTTCGAAACGATATCTCTAACCTCTCAACTCTAACCTCTCTATGGAACACATCGAATGCCTCATCATCGGCTCCGGCCCTGCCGGCTACACCGCCGCCATCTATACCTGCCGCGCCGACATCAAAACCGTTGTCTACGAAGGCATGCAGCCTGGCGGACAGCTGACGCAAACCACCGAAATCGAAAACTTCCCGGGCTACCCCAAGGGCATTAATGGTCCCGACATGATGGAGGAAATCCGCCAACAGGCATTGCGCTTTGGCGCCGAAATCCGCGAAGGCGAAGTCACCGCCATCGACGTTTCCCAACGCCCCTTCAAGGTAACCACCGAATACGATGGCGAATTGCTGGCCGATAGTATCATCATCAGCACCGGTGCCTCGGCACGCTACCTCGGCATTCCTTCCGAAGAGGAGTTCAAAGGTGGCGGCGTGTCGGCCTGCGCCACCTGCGACGGCTTTTTCTATAAAGGCAAGGACGTGGCCGTGGTGGGCGGTGGCGATACGGCATGTGAAGACGCCACCTATCTTGCCAAGCTTTGCAACAAGGTCTATCTCATCGTCCGCCGCGACGTGCTGCGCGCCTCAAAAGCCATGCAGCACCGGGTGCTGAATACACCTAATATAGAAGTGCTTTGGAAACACCAAACCAAGGAGCTCTTCGGCGAACAGCAGGGCTTCATGAAGAAACTCAAAGGTGCCGTGCTCTACCATAGCGACACCAAAGAGGAACGGACCATTTACGTGGACGGCTTCTTCGAGGCCATCGGCCATACGCCGAACACCGAACCGTTCAAGGGCATCCTTGATATGGATGAAGAGGGCTACATCATCACCAAGCCGAAATCAACCGCCACCAACGTGGAAGGCATCTTTGCCTGCGGCGACTGCCAAGACCGTATCTACCGCCAGGCTATCGTGGCTGCTGGAACCGGCGCCATGGCCGGCATCGAAGTGGAACGCTTTTTGGCTTCTAATGAATCGTAATAACGATATGTCGATATCTCGAAAAAACCTTGATTCTATCCACGCCAATTAATATCGCCCCACTAGATCAAGTCATCGTCTACGGCGACCACCTTCTTTTCTTGGGTTCTTGCTTCGCCGACGAAGTCGGAAGCATCTGCCGTGGGCTCGGTTTCAACGCCCAAGTCAACCCCTTCGGCACGCTATACAACCCCGCCAGCATCGCGCAATCCATCCAACGCCTCCAAAGCGGCAAGCCCTTTGCTCACAACGAGGTCATCGAAGTAGGGGAGGGCTACTATTGCACCTTCAGCCATAACACCG
>LXOW01047585.1_pt1 | contig 15177 bp, 11 predicted proteins | sample 1368591 | NCBI WGS metagenome assembly LXOW01 (sample SAMN04884650, study PRJNA319009) | bovine gut metagenome | isolation source: Cow rumen | host: Bos taurus | place: Italy: Legnaro (PD) | collected 2014-07-09 | reverse complement strand
GGCCCCGCGCTCTGCGGCGGCACGGCAGAGAGTGTCGATCACTTCCCGGTGTCCGGCGTGGACTCCGTCAAAAAATCCCGTTGCGACGATTAAAGCCATCTTACAAGCTCAAAGTCCTGGCGGTGGGCCAGATCGGGGCTCTTTGCAAACATACGTGTGGCGAACTGGTAGGTACCGACCTTGGCGGGAGTCAGGTTGGTGCGGTAGGTAGCCACGCAATCCTCAAAGCTTACCACCTCAAACTGGTGTACTTCGCTGATGTGGTCCTTGCCCTTGCTGTCCTGTTGGGTGATGACGCACTCGATGCCGATTTCGTCAGGAGTCAGGCCTGCCAGATAAACCTCAACTTCACAGTAGTGGTTCTCTCCCTGCTTGAAGCGGACTGCACCGTCCCCGAGGGTGTCGAAGCGGCGGATCTGGATGTCGGGCCAAGCGCGGTACATACGCTTTTTCCAGCGGGCAATCTCGCGGGCCTTGAGGAAGTCCTTCTCCACCATCTTGCCAAAGCGCTCTGCCTGGGGAATGTAGTAGCGGTTGAGGTAGTCCTCCATCATACGGTTGGTGGTAAAGTCGCAGGCAACCTGTGCGATGGTGTTCTTGATATACTTGATCCACTCGGGAGAGTAGTCCTTGTCCCAGGCCTTGTTGTAGAATACCGGGGCAATCTCGTTCTGGATGATGCTGTAAATCACAGCGCTGTCCAGATCGTCCTGATACTCCTGCTTCTCGTAGGTGCGCTCTATGGGAAGTGCCCAGCCGGCGCCCTCCTTGTAGCCTTCTACCCACCATCCGTCAAGCACGGAGAAGTGCATCACACCGTTCATGACAGCCTTTTCGCCGCTGGTGCCGGAGGCCTCCTGCAGGCGGGTTGGGTTGTTCATCCAGATATCGACGCCCTGCACCAGCATCTTGGCCAGAGTGATGTCGTAGTTGGGCACGAATACCACCTTGCCGATGAATTCCGGCATCTTGGAAATCTCCACTATGCGCTTGATGAGGTCGCTGCCCGCCTTGTCTGCGGGGTGTGCCTTGCCTGCAAACAGGAACTGTACAGGACGGTCGGGATTGTTCACGATTTTGGCAAGACGGTCCAGGTCCTTGAACAGCAGGAATGCGCGCTTGTAGGTAGCAAAGCGGCGTGCAAAACCGATGGTGAGCACATCGCTGCGCAGGGTGGACTTAATCTTGACAATCTGTGCGGGAGAGTAATGTGCGGTGGACTTGGTGTCGGAAAGGACTTTCTTGACATGGTCTATGAGGCGCTTGCGAAGTACGCTGCGGACGTTCCATATCTCTTTGTCGGGGATATTGTAGATTCCGTTGAAGCAGGATTTGTCGTAGTGGTGGGTGGCGAACTCCTTGCCGAATACCCTGGCGTGGATGGCCTTCCACTCCGGAGCGGTCCAGGTGGGGTAGTGGACGCCGTTGGTCACATAACCCACGTTGACTTCTTCCGGCAGATAACCGGGCCACATCGGGGCCAGGATATCCTGGCTGACCTTGCCGTGGAGCCAGCTGACGCCGTTGATGCCCTGGGAGATGTTGGCTGCCAGGACGCTCATAGAGAATTTCTCGCCGCCATCGTTGATATTGTATCGACCAAGGCCCATAAAGGAGTGCCAGTCAATCTTCAGCCGGTCGGGATACTGGCTGAAGTAGACGCGCATCATATCCTCGCTGAAGAAGTCGTGTCCGGCAGGGACGGGGGTGTGGGTGGTGAACAGCGAAGAGCTGCGCACTACCTCCATCGCCTCTGCGAATGAGAGGTGGTCATCCTCTATGTACATCCTGATACGCTCTATGCCGGTGAATGCGGCGTGGCCTTCGTTGCAGTGGTAAACCTCCGCCTTGATGTCCAGGGCCTCCAGGGCGCGGATGCCGCCGATGCCCAGCAGGATTTCCTGCTTGAGACGGTTCTCCCAGCTGCCGCCGTAGAGCTGGTGGGTGATGGTGCGGTCTTCGGGCATATTGTCCTCGAAGTCGGTGTCCAGCAGATAGAGGTCGGTGCGGCCTACCTCCACTTTCCATACGCGGATGTTGAGGTTGCGGCCGGGGAATGCCACAGAAACGGTGAGCCATTTGCCGTCCTTGTCCAGTACGGGCTGCGCGGGTGTCTCGCGGAAGTTCTGCTGGTCATATATTGCCACCTGGTCGCCGTCGCCGGAAAGGAGCTGGGTGAAATAGCCGTATTTGTAGAGCAGGCCCACTGCTGTCATATGTACGCCCATGTCGCTGGCTTCCTTGAGGTAGTCGCCGGCCAGGATGCCCAGGCCACCGGAGTAAATCTTGAGGGATGTGTCAAGGCCGTATTCCATGCAGAAATAGGCCACCTTGGGGCTCTTGCGCTGGGCCTTGCCCTTCATATAATCGGTGAACTGGGTGTGGACGCGCTTCATACGGTCCATAAAGTCCTTGTCCTGCTCCAGCTGCTTGTAATGTTCCATCGGGATATTGTCAAGCATCAGGATGGGGTTGCCCTTGCATTCTTCCCAGAGGGCGGGATCTATCGATTTGAACAGGTTGATTGCCTCGTCGTTCCAGCACCACCAGAGGTTGCGGGAGATGTCTTCCAGCGCGCTGAGCTTTGCCGGGAGGGAGCGGTTTACAAGTATACTGTTCCAGTTGGGGCGGTTTGCTATCTGTTTGCGGTAATTCATGTCGCCGTCTTCCTGCAGCAGGGGATAGGCTCCGAATTGCTCTATCACTTTGTCTATTGCCATATCGTATGCTGTTTTATAGTTAGAAATGTTGTTTTCCCAGAGGGCCAGGCGAGAAACCTCCCTGGCATTGGAGGCGCACTCCGAATAATCTTCTTTGGACATCCGGCCAAAAGCGCCGATGCACTCGGCAACCTTGTCCACTACTTCTACGTAGTTGAAATCGTCGCGCTCTATGATGGATATTCCCTTGAGGGGCTGCTTGCCCTCGTAGCGGTCACGTACCCAGAGCCCGAATCCGGTGAGGGTGGTGGTCACGGTGGGGACGTGCATTGCCAGGGACTCCAGCGGAGTGTAGCCCCACGGTTCGTAATATGAAGGGAATACCGACAGGTCGGCGCCCGCCAGGAGCGAGATGTAGGTCTCGTTGAAGATGCCGTCGGCTCCGTTGAGGTAGCTGGGGACAAAGAATGCGTCCACCTTGCTGCCCTCCTCGTTGTTGAGGCCGACTTCCCTGAGGTGACGGCGGATGCAGTCAAAGTCGTCCATCAGGTAGTGGGTGACGTTGGTGGTGTAGTTGCCCTTGCCGGTTTCCAGCTTGTCCATAAGGTTCTTGTCGGGGCCGTTGTTGCCGCTGGGAACCATAATGAATGCAGCAATCTGCTTTGCTGGCTCCATACGGGACAACTTGGCCAGAGCATCGATGAAGACGTTGATGCCCTTGGTCTCATACTCGTAACGGCCACCGATCCATACTATCTCGGTGCTGATGTCATCATATTCCTTCCCCGACATTGCAGAGGCTACCCTGAGCAGGGACTTGCGGGATGCGGTGCGCATCTTGGCAAGAGCCTTCTTTTCCGGAGTGAAACTTTCGGCGATGCCGTTGGGGGTCACCACATCAGGAGTGCGGCCCAGCAGAATCTTGCATTCGGCAGCGGTGAGGTCGCTGACGGTGGTGAATACACTGGCGTTCTGCGCGGCGGCTTTCTCCACAGAGTGGCGGTCGCTCACGCCGTATTCCTTGGCCAGAAGGTCGGCGTCCATACCGGGCAGCTCCTTGTAGAAGGGGATGTGTTTGCAGGCCATACAGCGGCCTACCACAGTAGCGTGGGTGGTAAAGATGGTGCCGATGGGCAGGATGGCGTCCTTGAGGTACATAACGCCTGCGCCGGCCATCCATTCGTGGAACTGGGCCACTATCTTGGATGAGGAGCGGATATAGTAGCGGGAGAAGCTCTCCACAACCTTGCCGGCTGCATAGCCGAACAGGAAGGCCTCGATGTACTCCCAGTTGCCGTTGAGCGAATCAACACCGTAGCGCTCCCAGTATTTTGCAAAAATCTCGTCTTTGCTGGCGATGAAGGTCTTGAAGTCGACCAGGATGGCGACGGGTTTGCCGGGGATGTTCCAGCGGCCGACCCTTACGCGCAGGCCTTCGTGGGCTGCAAGCTCGCGCCAGGATTTGAAAAGATCGTTGTCAACAATGAATTCAGGGTTCTGACGGGTGTGCATCCAGACGTCGGGCCCGATGTGTATATGATTGTCACCCAAATCCTTGCTGAGGTTGAGGGCTTTGGTGGCAAGAACGGTGTGGATGCCGCCTACCTTGTTGCAAACTTCCCAGCTGACCTCAAACAAGTAATCCGGCATCTTTAATTTTTCTTCCATTTATCTCTCTATTTTTTCTTACTGAAATTATCTACCCTGATTTCAAAATCACTGAGGACATTCATATAGTTGATGAATGCCTCGTATGGTGTGTCGTAGGGGTTGAAATAGCTGTGGACGGCCCCGTCGGAGAAAAACTTGGTGCACATATAGTACAGATGGTCGCTCTCCTGCAGGCGGCGGAAAGTCTGCATCAGGGCTGCATCGCCGCTCTTGCGGACCTTGGCCTCCAGTGCCGTAACCTTGTTGAAGGCTTCGTTCTGCAACTCGTTACCCAGCCATGCGGAGGTGTCGCGCTCTTCGTCTGCCCAGGAAATGGGGAAGGGGACGTTGAGCTCGCCTACCGGAGCGTGGCGCTTGGTAGCCTCGCTGGCGGTGCAGAAAGAGATGTCCTTGTATTTGGCGATGGCTGCGGGGAGTGCCTTGAAAAACTCAAAGATACCGCTGTCGGCCTTCTGGTGTTCGCCAAAGGTCTCGTAGTCCATAAACAGGTTCACGATATCATCCTTTTCCAGGGCTTCTGCAATCCAGCCTGCATATTTGTCTGCAGTCAGCGGCCATTCGCTCCAGCCTTGGTTGGAGAAACGGAATGCTATATCGTCGGACAGGGAGGAATTCTTGAGCAGCAGGTGCAGCTTGTCGTTCAGCGGGTTGGAATATACGAATCCCGGGCTCTTCCATCCGAGGACGTGCTTGGCACCCTCGGTGAGCATAGTGCGGTAGCCCATCGCTGCCACCATCTTGCCGATATCGTCGCTGTATATCAGCTCGGTGTTGCGGAAAGCCTTGGGCTTGACGCCGAACTCGGCTTCGATTGTCTGGGCATGGAGCTTAACCTGATCCTTGAACTCGGCAGCGGAAGAGAGCGATGCCAGGGAGTGGGAGTAGGTCTCCGCCAGGAACTCCACGCAGCCGGTGGCGGCGAGGGTGCGGAAGCTCTCCATAACCTCGGGGGCAAAACGTTTGAACTGCTCTATGGCGGTGCCGGAGATGGAGAATGTCACCTTGAACTTCTTGCCGTTGGCCTTGATAAGGTCGGCGAGAACACGGTTCATCGGGATATAGCACCTGGAGGCGATGCGGCGCACGATGGCGCTGTTTTCAAAATCGTCAAAGTAGTGGTCGTCGGCGCCGATGTCAAAGAATCTGTAGAGACGGAGCCTGTCGGGCTGGTGTACCTGGAAGTACAAACAAATGCTTTTAGTTGCCATATTGTGATATTTTTATTTGTTCAAATTGATAGCGTCGGCGTAAACAGCCTTCATCTTGGCTGCCGCATTGTTCCATTTGAGGGTGCTGACCTCTTCGTAGCCCTTTTCGCTTGCCACCTTGGCGATGGAAGGGTAGTTGACCAGGGCGTAGATAGAGTCGGCAAGTGCGTCGATGTCCCAGAAGTCCACCTTGATGGCGTGGCGGAGCACCTCGGCTACGCCCGACTGCTTGGAGATAATCGTCGGCACGTTGCTGATCATAGCCTCAAGGGGGGAGATGCCGAACGGCTCGGATACGGAAGGCATCACGTATACGTCGGAATATGCGAACATCCGCTGCACGTCGGCCCCGCGGAGGAAGCCGGTGAAGTGGAACTTGTCTGCCATACCCAGCTGTGCCACGCGGCGGACGCTGCGGTTGAGCAGGTCTCCGCTGCCGGCCATCACAAAGCGGACGTTGTCGCAGCGGTCCAGTACCTTGCGGGCGGCCTCGATGAAATACTCGGGCCCTTTCTGCAGGGTGACGCGGCCCAGGAAGGTGACGACCTTCTCCTTTACGGTGCGGCTTACCTTCATATCGCTGCGGCCGGAGAAATCCACCGCGTTGTGCACGGTGACCACCTTGGCGGGGTCGATGCCGTAGCGGTTGATCACGATGTTGCGGGTCCAGTCGCTCACGGTGATGACCCTGTCGGCCTCGCGCATACCTTTCTGCTCTATGCCATAGACCACGGTGTTGTAGTTCTCGCCGTCGCGGTCAAATTCGGTGGCGTGGACGTGGATTACCAGCGGCTTGCCGCTGACCTTCTTGGCGGCGATGCCGGCCAGGTAGGTGAGCCAGTCGTGGGCGTGGATCACGTCAAAGTCGTGCTCTGCCGCAATGGCGCCGCCGACCATTGCGTAGCGGGCAACCTCTTCCATAAGGTTGGCGCCGTACTTGCCGGAGAATTTGTATTTGCTGCGGAAGTGGGTGGAGAACTCCATTGTCTGGAAGTGCCGCTCGTCTTCGCTGAGCAGGGTGTAGTCTTCCGGAGAGATGTAGGGCATAATGTTGCTGCCTACGCGCAGGAATTCTACCTTCTCCAGATATTCATCGATATTGGTGATGGTGTCAGAAACGGCAACATCGCTGGCATTCAGTATCTTTGCCGAGCTCTGGTCCTCGTCGCCGCTGGCGGAGGGCATCACGAACAGCGTCTCGACGCCATTGGCGGCAAGGCCCTTTACGATACCGTAGCACGCGGTTCCGAGACCGCCGGAGATGTGGGGAGGAAACTCCCATCCAAACATCAGGACTTTCATTATTCTACCTCCTCTTTATATTTGTTGATGAGATATTCTACAGTGAGGATGGCACCCGTAGCCGTGGCGGAGTTGATGGCTCCGTGGGGGTTGTGGGGTGGGTTGCCGTCGTACAGCTCTGCAACGGCGCCGATGCCGTGGATGGTCATATCCTCTGCAAAGCCCTTGATCATCTCGCGGGCCTCGCGCAGGAAGGCGCTGTCATAGAGCTTGAAGCCGGCCATTGCATAGTACTTGAGCAGCCAGGGGCGGGTGCTGCCGTTGTGGTAGGCAAGGTCGCGCTCGTGCTGGTTCCCGTCGTAGATGCCCTTGAACAGCGGGTTCTTGGGGCTCAGGGTGCGGATGCCACGGGTGGTAAGCAGGTCCTGGCGGACTGCCCTGAACACCATATCCTGGACCTCTTCGCTAAGCGGGCTGTAGGGGAGGGCCACTGCAAACAGCTGGTTGGGACGGGTATCCATATTCTGGCCGTTGGGGCCGATGAAATCTGCGAGGTGTCCGCGCTCTTCGCACCAGAACAGGTTGTAGAAGTTGCGGTCTATCTTGTCTGCTATATCCTCATAGAGGGATGCCTTCTTGATGTTCTTGGCGTGCTTGCGCTCCATATTGGCGGCAAAACGCAGGGCGTTGTACCACAGGGCGTTGGTCTCTACCTGATAGCCGGAACGCTCCGTTACGGGCTGCCCACCGGTGTAGGCGTTCATCCAGCTGAGGGCGGTGCCGGGCATCGATGACCACAGCAGGCCGTTGTCGTGCAGGCGTGCTTCCATACGGCCGCCTGCCAGATAGCTGCCAAGAATGGCGTTCACGGTGGGGCCGTATTTGTCCCATACTGCCTTGCCACGGCCGGTAAATGCCGCGAGCTCCTGAATCATGGTGATAAAGCCCAGCGGAGCTTCCACCTCGTTGCAGGAACTCATCAGGGCGGTGTTCCACTTCTCTGCCTGGCCGTCCAGAACGGCGGTATAGTCCTTTACGCTGCCGGTGTTGTGGAGTATGATACCGGGGGCGGAAATGTAGGTGGATCGCAGGTCGCCGACGCCCAGCCAGGTGAAGCCGCCGCTGATTTCCAGCCACTGGCGGTGGAAGAGCAATCGGGAGGCGGCGTGGCGCAGAGTGGAATCAAAGTCGTCCAGAGTGCCGATGGCGGCAACCTCCCTGGTGAACTGGCGCTTGAAAGCGGCCGGGTCGCAGGGGGCTGTGGAAGCGGAGAAGATTATGCTCTCGCCCTTCTTGATGGGCATCTCAAAATAGCCCGGGGTGAAGAGGTCCTCCGTGCAGTCAAATCCGCGGCGGTACTCTTCCGGGTAGGTAACGCCCATATACCAGGATGCGTCGGCTTTGAAAGCTGCTTTTTTGCTGAGTTGCATATTGAGGGTGGGGAGCACCTGGTACAGCTTGTAGGCCATACCGTTCTCAATCTCCGAGCCCCTGGTGTCGGCAACGTCGTTTTTGCTGGTCAGGGCGTGGATGCTGCGGAAAGAGAGCATCGGGCGCAGCCTGAGGGTGGTCTGCGAATGTGCGTCCAGCAGAGTGTATTTGATGAGTACCCTATCTTCGTTCTCTACCATCAGCAACTGCTTCTGAAGCTTGATGCCGCCGATGTGATAGGTGATGGAAGGGATAGGGTCGTTCTCATAATCCACGATGTATTTGTGCCCTCTGGGGTCGAAAACCTTGCCATAGCAGTGGATTCCGAGGTTGAATTCCTTCTCGTGCTGGATGAGGGTCTCGTCCAGGGAAGAGAGCAGTATATGCCTGCGCCAGTTCATCTCTTCGATGGGGACGGCCAGCAGGCAGTGGTATTTGCGTGTGTTGCAGCATACTATGGTTGTGTTTGCGTATGCTCCGGTGCGGTTTGTGGCAATCAACTCGCGTTTGAGCGAGTACTCCAGATTTACCAGTTCCGCCTTGTTGAATTTTAAATACGCCATTGAAAATTGCTACTTTACGTTTTAAAGCGCAAATATAGCAAAAATCAAGGTTTTAACCCAATTTTAACCCAAGATTTTTTTCTTGCTTACCCCTATTGCAAAATCCTTCAGATAGAAGGGCTCCATATAGGCCGTATCCTCGAATTTTTCTTCCTGCAATTTCCTGTATGCAAGGGGTGCCATATACCTTGCATTGGGGTTGCAGGGATAGAATTTTGCGTTGGGGTGGCTGATGATTTTTGAGAACTTGGCGCAGCCGTCGCCGCAGAAGAGCACGGTGCCTCTGTCCAGCAGGGTAGAGTAGGAGGATTCGTCCAGAATGAGAGGTTCCACGGGGCTTTCTGTCTTGCCAAGCGTGGAGCCCAGCACGGTCTGGTAAACCTCCATCCGGCGGGCGTCAATCATCGGCACCACGTAGTCGGGAATATTGTCGGAGGTGGCCTCCAGTGCCTGCCGGGCGATGAGGTCCAGGGTACCGACGGCAATCAGGGGGATTCCTGCGCCGAAGCAGAGCCCCTTGGCCAGGGAAACGCCGACCCTCAGGCCGGTGTAGGAGCCTGGTCCGCTGCTCACGGCAACCGCCGCGCAATCCTTGACTGTCAGAGAGTTGGCCGCCAGCAATTCTTCTATCATCGGCGCCAGGTGGCTGGATTGCATCCTGGGGGTGTCTATGAAACGGCTGTCAAAAGATTCACCTCCGGCCGAGAGTGCCGCCGAGCAGCAGTCTCCGCTGGTTTCAATCGACAGAATAATATCTTTTTGCATCATCGCTCTGTTTTTACTTTGTCTCCTTCCGACAGGCCTCCGGCTATCAGGCCGAAAGGCCCCGTTACTATCAGGTCGTCCCCGTCCAGGCCGCTGCAAATCTCGACCCTGCTGAAATCCTGTATCCCGCATACAACCGGTACAGCCCTCACGCGCTGCCGCTCGTCCACCGCCCAGACCGTTTCCCTGCCATCCCTGATGGTAACCGCCTGCAAAGGTACAGTTAAAATGTCGTTTTTGCTACCGGTAATTATAACTGCGGAGGCGGACATTCCGGGGAGAAGTTTGATAAACTCTTGATAGTCAATACTTATCTTGACTTTAAAATCTGTAGTGGAACCCAGGCTGCCACCAGTGGACGCACTCAATGCAATTTTCTCCACATACCCATTCAGAACGTGTGTGGGAGATGCGTCGGGCTTTATTTCCGCTTTGTCGCCAACTTTTACATTGCAGACATCATTTTCTCCAATCTCCACAACCAGCTCCATCCGGTTGAGGTCGGCTATCGTCATTACTTCTGTGCCGGCCATCGTGCCGGTACCGACAACCCGCTCTCCCTTTTTGACCCTCAGGGAAGTCACCACACCGTCCATCGGGGAATAAACCATAGTCTTGCCCAGTTCACTCTCCGCCGCTTTGAGGGAGGCCTCTTCTGCGGCAATCCGGTATTCGTACTCCACCTCCCTGGCCTCCGCCGTTTCCAGCGCTGCACGGGCCTGTTCCAGCTGTGAAAGCGGAACGGCATCCCCATCAAAAAGCTTTTTGGTGCGCTCATATTCCAGTTTCCTCAGCTTGACTTCTCCACGCTGGGCATCCCGTGCCTTGATGACACTGGACAGGGAAGCTGCTCCGCGTTCGACTGCCAGCAGATACGAATCCTGCTTTATGGTCAGCAGCAGGTCGCTTTTTTTTATTGTGTCCCCTTCATCAACATAAATCTCCGTTATTTCGCCTGAAACGTCCGGAGCAATAGTGACCTGGTCCACCGCCTGTATCCTGCCGAAGGCAGAAGCTGTCTGGGTAATGGATCCCAAAGCCGGTTTCCGGACCTCCACCACGGGCGTTTTGTCCCTGGACGATATCACTGCAATTGCCACGGCAACCACTGCGGAAATGGCTATCCACCATACTTTTCCCTTACCTGCACCCATCTTTGTAAAACTCTATCAATTTTAACTGAAACAGATACTTGCATAGGCATTGAACATAATCGCACTCCGCGCCGGTGTGGGCGTCCAGGGCATCTATCCACTCCGATGTAGAAAGCGCACCTGCATCGTGACGGGCAGTGGCTTCTAAGAGCCGCTGCAGGCAGTAACCGCATCGGGCCCTGCAGGAGTTTACCTGTTCCCGTAGAGAAATGCACTCTTCGCTCAGCCGGCTTTGGTACAGGGACGCCTGCTCAAGCGCCTGTTCAAGGCGCAGTTCGTTTTCTCTCAATTCGGCCTTTGCACGGGTGCTGGCGGCAGCAGCCTTCCCCCCGTTCAGTATCGGTACCACCAGGTTCAGCGAGACGGACGGATTCCGGTTGCCGTCTATCTGATCCCGGAAAGGGTCGGCCGAGGCGTCGCTGTAGTAGGTTCCGTAAGCGGCTGACACAGAGAGAGAAGGCATTATTGCACCTCGAGCTGCCTTCACACCGTAGCCTGCGGCCTTGATCCGGCTCCGCAGGGCCTCTGCACCGGGCGGAGTCAGGTCCGCGATATAGTCCTCCATCAAATCTCTGACGACGAGCTGGGGTGTGATACAGGTGTCGGTCACAAATGCTTCGGTGCAGCCCATAATGGATTTGAGTTGCTGCATCGCGACGACCGCGTCACATTCCGCATTGGCAATCTGCGCTTTGACGTCCGCAATGCGGGCTTCCATTTCCAGCAGCTCCGACCGGTCCCTTGCACCGCAGTCAACCTGGAGCGAAAGCCTCTCGGCCTGCTGTGAAATGTGGCCGAGGCTCTTTTCAAGCCGCTGCCTGGAGAGCCTGGCGAGAATATTGGATAGGTATGCCGACGTAATGTCGGTCTTTGCATCCAGCATAGCCTGCTGTACATCGTACTGTGAGGCAGAAGCCAGATACTTGTTCCGGAGGACGGTGTTGACCCCTGCGAGTCCGTCAAAAATTGTGAACGAAGCGCCGATACTGCCGCTGGTCTGTAGCGTAAGCCTGTTTCTGACTATCACCAGCTCCTGCATATCGACGCTGCGTCCCCAATTGTAATACTGATTCAGATAGACGTTAAGGGTGGGGAGCAGGTTCATTTTTGACTGTAACAGTTCTGCACGGCAAACATCCTCGGCATTCCGCTGGAGGAGTATCCCGCAGTTATGCTCCATCGCGTATTCCACGCAATGGTCCAGGCTCCATACGGGTGTCTGTCCGTATGAAAATGCGAATCCTATTGCACAGATGCAAATTGTTATAGCCAGCCGTTTCACTGCTCCCGCACCCTTAATTGTTGATTAGAGAGCGATTTCTACCTCAGGCTCGGGCCCCTTGAAGATGGCTGCGATGCAGCGCACAAGGAAGCCGATGGCATAACCGATGTAGTAAAGCGCGCTCTGGGCGTTCTTGTCGGCACCGCCCGTTACCAGGCAGCACTCCGACAGTGTGATAGATTCAAGGCCGAAGGTCTTCATAGGGCGGTCCTCCTATTTGATAAGGTTAAAACCGTCTTTGAATCCCTTCAGGAGCTGAGGAATGTAATCATCCAGAAAGTCAATTACCTTGCGAATGATGGCAACGATGCCGCCAAGATCGAATTCGAGGGCAATTCCTCCACAGATAGCCAGCTCGGAAGAAGCGAGTCCCTCCAGAGCAGTTGCACGTTTTCTTTGTTCTTCCATAGTAGTAATAATTATTTGGTTATCTGCAAATTACAGGTGTGCAGATTTCACCCGATGTAGTATGCGCATTCACATCTCTATTATTTTGTCTGCAATAGTTATGTCGTCGGCTTTGTGGGTTATCATAATTACCGTGAGGCCACGTTCCGTATTGGCCCGTTTTATGGCTTCCATCATCTTTTTCTGGGAGGCTATATCCAGCGAATTTGTGGCCTCATCCAGAATGAGTATGTCGCTGTTACGGTACAGGGCCGCCGCTATGGCAATACGCTGTTTCTGCCCGCCGGAAAGCCTGCAGCCCGCTTCTCCGACCATCGTCATAACCCCTCTGGGAAGATCCCTGACGATGCTTTCGAGCCCAATCTCGAATATCAGCTGTGCCACCCGCTCCAGGTCGTATTCCCTTTTGTTGCCGGTGATGTTGAACAAAATGGTATCGTCAAACAGCCTTACATCCTGGGGCACTATGGTTATCTTTTTGCGCCACTTTTTCAGGTTGAACAGGGAAATGTCGATGCCGCCCAGGGTGATAGTCCCCTTCGCGGGGGTCCACAGCCGCATTGCCAGAGCCGCCAGCGAACTTTTCCCGCAGCCGCTGCGCCCTTTGACGACGGTGATCTTACCGGCGGGGAAGGTGGCGGAAAAGTCCTCCAGAAGATTTAGCGCGCCGGGGTAGGAGAATGTAACTCCGTCAAACACAAGGTCGGCTGCCCCGGCAGGCGGATCGCACCCTTCCGAATCCTCTTCCGGTATATCCATAACCTCAAAAAGCCTTCGGGAGGATAGTTTTGTCTGCGATATCAGTTGGCTGGCACCCACCAGCTGCGAGAGCGGAGCACTGTAGAATGATGTCACGGCGTAAAACCCGACAAGTGTGCCTATGCTCAGTTCCCCTTTGAGGATAACCAGAGCCCCCAGTGACAGCAGCATCACGGTGACCAGTTTCGACAGCGTTTCCGCGCTTAGTGAATACATTGCCACGGAGCGCCCGCCCCTGAAAATCTTCTCGCACAGCGACGCATANNGACGCATACTGCCCCCTGAGTGCCAGGGCGGCACTGTTTTCTGCGCAGGCATATTTGATGCTCCTCACAGCCGCTATCTCCTCTACGCACTTGCGCTCGAACGCGGTGGTGGAATTGATAATCTCCCGGTTGTACTTTGTGCCGGTCCTGGAAGCAAAGTAAAAAATCAGGACGTACACCGGCACGGAGATGAGTATGAGCAGTGCCAGGCGCCAGTGGAAGGTGAACATCAGCACAAACGCCACGGTGAGGGTTGCAAGGCTGATAACGATGGACGGAACCCCCTCCGTGATGAATTTTCTGATGGTATATGCATCGCCGATACGGGAATTGATTTCCCCGGCTCCACGGATGTTGAAGAAAGCCACAGGCAGTTTAAAAAGGTGCATCAGATACTGAGTGATTACACTGATGTCGATACCTGTGGCTGCGGACAGAAGGGCATTGGTCCTTAGATTACCAATTATCAAAGCAAGAACAGAAAGAACGGTCATAGCCAGAGCGGGCCAGATAATCCGCATACTGTCGCCCGATGGTATAACCTTGTCGATAAAGAATTGCAAAAACAGGGAAAAGCTGATGCCCGCCAGTATGTACAGTATGGACAGGATACAGCTGGACACAATCGCACGTGACTGGGAATAGAACAGCCGTCTCATTCTTTCCACGATGGGGACGGTTTCGTCTCCCGGCCTGAAGTTTTCTCCCGGGGTGATGGTCACCAGGTAGCCGCTCCACATCTTCCGGAGAGGTTCAATGCCTATCCGTTTGATTTTCCCCTCCGCCGGATCCATAACCGTGGCGTAAGAGGGCCCAAGTTCGCAGAGCACTATAAAATGGGGGTCGCCCTCGTCGTTCGTTACGTGCAGGATTACCGGCAGTCCGTCCGGATTGATCGCATCTGGATCCTTGGTGCTGGATTTGAGCGGCCGTGCCTCCAGGTTGATGCCCTGGCAGGCATCCATTATACCCTTTATAGTAGTGCCTTCTGCAGATGCACCGCACGCCTGGCGGATGGTGGCCAGCGGGAGTGAGAGTCCATAATAACGGGCGATGGCGGCTATGCAGGCCACCGCACAGTCAGTGCGGTCGTGTTGCTTTACAGGTTTGAATCGTTTTGTCTCCATACTCGTTTTTGCGACCATATTAAAAGGGGGCACCGCCATTAACTCAAAGCCGGCGCGATCAGATGGTTCATTTCCCCTAAGCCCATAGAAATCGCCCGTGATGCCGGAGATCTCCTGCGCGAGGTGCCCACCTTTGCCGTCTGCACAACAGTTCTTTCGTCGCAGTGCAAATATGGGGTACTAATGGCCCAAAAGTCGAGTCATTTTCTCAAAACTTTTTGTTTTGAGAGTCAAAAACAGAAAAAGTTTTTCTAAAAAAGTTGTTTAAAAATTGGAAATACCCTCTGGATGAGCTCCAGGAGCGGTTTGTAGAATCTGGACTGCTCAATCTTCTCTTTGGGCAGGAACTCCATAAGGTTGTTTGCGGAGTCAATCATATAGATGACGGTGCCTATCAGCAGGGCTGCGGTGGCCAATGCCACAACCACCCCCAGAAGGCGGTTGAGCCAGCCCAGCATCGCTATGTCCAGGACCTTTTCCAGCAATTTCCCTATTATGCTGATAACTACGGCAACCGCTATGAAAACGATGGCGAAGGAAATCACCTTGAGCCAGAACGGCTCAACCAAGAACCATCCCAGGATCCATTCGCCGACAGCTCCGGAAAAGCGGGCCGACATAAGGAGGCCGCCAATTACCAC